>Ga0067045_1032013_pt1 | contig 11025 bp, 9 predicted proteins | sample TerdegcTABiofilm_FD_59184 | JGI IMG/M metagenome (GOLD analysis project Ga0067045, IMG submission 59184) | Combined Assembly of (Gp0054472, Gp0054536) Wastewater bioreactor microbial communities from Singapore -Terephthalate degrading...
CGGGCGTGCTGGTTCCGCCGAACAAGGCCATCGTGGGTGAGAACGCTTTCGCCCACGAGGCCGGAATCCACCAGCACGGGATCCTCTGCAACCGGGCCACCTACGAGATCATGAAACCCGAAGATGTCGGGGCACCCGGAACGGCACTGGTCCTGGGCAAGCACTCCGGCCGCCACGCTTTCCTGAAGCGGCTGGAATCCCTGGGTTTCGAGCTGGATGATTCCCAGAAGGAAAAAGCCTTCCTGCTTTTCAAGGAACTCTGTGACAGGAAGAAGACGGTTTCCGACGGGGACATCGAGGCCCTCGTCGTGGACGAAGTCCTGGTGGTCGTTCCCGAGCGCCGTTTCGAGCTGAAGGACTATTCCGTCCAGGTCGCGGGGCGGGGACGGGCAAGCGCTTCCATCACCCTTCGCGACGGGACGAAAGAAGTCACCGACGCGGCGGCCGGAAACGGCCCGGTTGACGCTTCCTACAGCGCGATTCGGCGCCTCGTCGGGATTTCCCCGGAGTTGACCAGTTACCGGATCCAGGCGACGAGCGAGCGTTCCGACGCCATGGGAGAGGCCGTCATCACGCTGCGGCTGAACGGTCTGAAAGCCCAGGGGCGCGGGGCCAGCACCGACGTCATCGAGTCGAGCATCAAGGCCTATGTCAACGCGGTGAACCGGCTTTACGCCCTCGCGGCGGCAAAGGGGGAAACGCTGAATGGCGAGAACGCTGGCTGAGGCCCTCATTGCCTCGCGCACGGAGGATCATGTCGAACCCGGGGCCATCTGCCGCGTCCGTGTCGATTTCGCCTTCGCCAACGACATCACGGGGGCCCCGGCGATCGCGGAGTTCGCGCGCATGGGGGCGGAAACGGTGTTCGATCCGGCCCGGTGCGCCATCGTACCGGACCATTTCACCCCCAACAAGGACATTGCCTCGGCACGGCAGGTCCAGGCCGCCCGGGAGTTTGCCCGCAAACAGGGGATGCTGTTCTGGGAAGTTGGAAGGGCAGGCGTCGAACACGCCTTCCTGCCGGAGAAAGGCCTGATCCTCCCGGGAGAGGTGATCCTGGGGGCGGACAGCCATACCTGCACGGGCGGAGCCCTCGGAGCCTTTGCGACGGGAGTCGGGTCCACCGACCTCGCCGCGGCCTGGGCCCTGGGGGAAACGTGGTTCCGCGTTCCCGAAACGATCCGTGTTGTGGTGGAGGGAAAAACCTCCCCCTGGGTGACCGGGAAGGACCTGGTCCTCTCCCTGATCGGCAGGATCGGGGTGGAAGGGGCCCGGTACGCAGCCCTGCAGTTCGAAGGGCAGGCGATCGAAGCCCTTCCCATGGATGACCGTTTCACCGTGGCGAACATGGCCGTCGAGGCGGGTGCAAAGGTCGGTCTCTTCATCCCGGACGCCAGGACCCTGGGTTACGCGAACAAGCGTGCCGCACGGCCCTTCGAGCCGGTTTTCCCCGATCCGGGCGCGAAATACGCCCAAACGGTCCGGATGGACGCTTCCCGGCTGGAACCTGTAGTCGCCCTTCCCCACCTGCCTTCGAACGTCAAGCCTGCGGGCGAGTGCGCCCATATCGACCTGGACCAGGTCTTTATCGGAAGCTGTACCAACGGCCGGCTCAGGGACCTCGAGCTGGCGGCGGCCGTCCTGAAAGGGCGGAAAGTCCACGAGAGGGTGAGGCTGGTCGTGATCCCCGCTACAGCGGAGGTTTTCGCCGAAGCCTTGAAGCGCGGGTTCATCGAGACGTTCCTCGAAGCCGGTGCGGCGATCAGCACGGCGACCTGCGGTCCCTGCCTCGGGGGTCATTACGGAATCCTGGCCCCGGGGGAACGCTGCCTTTCCACCAGCAACCGGAACTTCGTCGGGCGGATGGGGCACACGGGAAGCGAAGTGCTCCTTTGCGGCCCCCTCGTGGCGGCTGCTTCTGCAGTGGCGGGACGGGTGGCGGATCCCAGGGAGTTCCTCGGCCTGGACGAAGTCCCAAAAGGGGGGGAAGAGGAATGACCGACCGGTTTTTGGGAAAAGCCTGGGTTTACGGAGACAACGTGGACACGGACGTCATCATTCCGGCCCGCTATCTTTCCACCAGCGATCCGGCCGAACTGGCCCCGCACTGCCTCGAAGACCTGGATCCCGGATTCATGGAGCGGATGGCCCCGGGCGACATCCTTGTCGCCGGGAGCAACTTCGGCTGCGGGTCGAGCCGGGAACACGCCCCTCTTGCCATCAAGGGAGCCGGGGTTTCCTGCGTGATCGCGGCTTCCTTTGCCCGGATCTTTTTCCGGAACGCCCTGAACATCGGCCTGCCGATCCTGGAATGCCCGGAGGCCGTTAAGGGAATCCGTTCCGGCCAGCGGATCGAAGTCAACCTGGCAGAAGGGCGGATCCTGAACCTGGACACTGGAGAGGTCTTTTCCGCCACACCCTTTCCCCCGTTCCTGAGGGAGCTGGTGGCCCGCGGAGGGCTTGTCCCGACCGTGAAGGCCCGCCTGGAAGAGAAAAGGAGGAACGCACGTTGAGCGAAAGGAACATTCGGATTGCCGTCATCCCCGGTGACGGAATCGGCATCGAAGTCACTGACGAGGCGAAGAAGGTCGTTTCCGCGGCCGGGAAGATCTTCGGCTTTCGGGTCGAGTGGGCCGATTATCCCTTCGGGGCAAACCATTACCTCGCAACGGGAGAAGTTCTCCCGGAATCCTTCCTGGAAGAGGCGAAAGGGTTCGACGCCCTCCTGCTGGGGGCGATCGGGGATCCCCGCGTGAAGCCGGGGATCCTCGAAAGAGGGATCCTGCTAACCCTGCGCTTCGCATTTGACCAGTTCGTGAACCTCCGTCCCGCGAAAGCCTTCCCGAAGGTGCCCCTGCCGGTGGACACCTCCGGGAAACGGTTCGATACCGTTGTCGTGAGGGAGAACACCGAAGATTTCTACATGGGGATCGGTGGAGTCGCGAATGACGGCGACGTCACCTTCCTTCTTTCCTGCGGACGCGCCACCTACACCCTGAGCGGGTCGGTTTCGGCAGCGACGGACCCCCCCGTCCCGATGGCCGTTCAGCTGGGCATCGCCACGAAGCCCGGGGTCGAGAGGATCGCCCGCTACGCAGCGGAGACGGCCAAAAAACGCGGCGAAAACCGGGTGACCCTCGTGACGAAATCCAACGCCCTCCCCCAGATCTACGGTTTCTGGGAAGAAACCGCGGCGGCTCTTTTCTCCGCGGAGTATCCAGACCTGGCCCTGGAAAAGGCCAACGTGGATGCCCTGTGCTACCACCTGGTTCGAAAGCCCGCGTCCTACGGGGTCCTCCTTTGCCCGAACATGTTCGGGGATATCGTCAGCGACCTGCTGGCAGGGCTTTCGGGAGGACTCGGGATGGCGGCGGGTGCCGATATCGGGACAGGCCTTTCTATGTTCGAACCGGTGCACGGATCGGCTCCGGACATTGCCGGGCAGGGAAAGGCCAACCCACTGGCGGCCATCCTGACGGCTGCCCTGATGCTGGACCACCTGGGGGAGACGGAAGCGGCGGCGGCCGTCGAAAGGGCGGTGGAAAACTTCCTGGCTGACTCGAAACCGGAGGAACTGCCCATCGAACTCGGGGGGCGGGCATCCACCGAAGAAGTCGGCCTTGGCGTGATCCGAACTCTCGGGGGAGAGAGGGGGTAAGGCCCATGGAGATCCTTTCCGGCTCCGAAATGGTGATCCGGGCCCTCCAGGCCGAAGGGGTCGAGGTGGTCTTCGGTCTGCCGGGCGGGACGGTCATTCCCCTATACGATGCCATTCACGATACGAAAAAACCCTTCCACGTGCTGGTTCGCCACGAGCAGGCGGCCGCTCACGCGGCCGACGGATATGCCCGGGCGTCGGGCCGACCGGGAGTTTGCCTCGCGACCTCGGGACCCGGAGCCACGAACCTCGTGACCGGACTGGCGACCGCCTGGGCGGATTCGGTGCCGGTCGTGGCGATTACCGGGCAGGCCGCGACCGCCGTGATCGGGACAGACGGCTTCCAGGAAGCCGACATGATCGGCATGACCCTGCCCATCCTGAAGCACAGCTTCCCGGTGCGCGAAGTGGAACGGCTTCCTTTCGCGATGAAAGGGGCCTTCACCATCGCGGCCACGCGTCGCCCTGGGCCCGTCCTCGTGGATGTTCCGGTCGATGTCCAGAAGGCCCGCGCCCCCTTTGCCTACCCGGAACGGGTCTTCTTCCCCGGCTACCGGCCCGAGGTGCCTGAGCGCCTGGAAGACCTGCCTGAGGCGATCGAGGCCCTGAAGGCTGCGGAAAGGCCCCTTCTCCTGGCCGGGGGAGGGGCCAACGACCCCGAAGCCGCCCGTTTCATTGCGGAACTGGCGGGGGCGCACGGCATTCCCGTTGCCGTTTCCCTCCGGGGCAAGGGGGTCTTTCCGGAGAACCATCCCCTTTTCCTGGGCCTTTGCGGGATGCACGGCACCCTTGCCGCAAACCGCGCGGTTCAGGAGGCGGACTTCATCCTGGCGCTGGGAACGCGCTTCAGCGAAAGGACGACCGGACGTGCAGACCGGTTTGCTCCGCGGGCAAAAATCCTCCACGTGGATATCGACCCGGCGGAAATCGCTAAGAACGTGCCTTCCAGGTGGTCTTTGGTCGGATCGGTTGCAACGGTGCTGCAGAAGATCATCGAGGCACTCGGCGACTTGAAAAAGGTGTCGGATTCCTGGGGAAAAACGGTTTCCAGGTGGAAGGAAGAAGACCGGGCCCGGCTGGAGCTGGAATCGCTGGGTTTCTCCCCGAGACGGATCCTGAAGGCCATCCGCTCCGCCATGGGAGACCGGGCCTTGGTCACGACCGACGTCGGACAGCACCAGATGTGGGCGGCCCAGCACTTCGAAGCCTGCGGGCCCCGGAGCTTCATCACGTCGGGAGGGATGGGGACGATGGGGTTCGGACTGCCGGCGGCCATCGGAGCTGCCTTTGCGGCCCCGGACCGGCCCCTGGCCTGCCAGACCGGGGACGGGAGTTTCCTGATGAACATCCAGGAACTCGACACCTGTGCCCGGTACGGTATCCCGGTGAAAATCTTCCTGTTCAACAACGGTTCGCTCGGGATGGTCCGGCAATGGCAGGAGCTGTTCTATAAGGAACGATACGCCCATACCGTTACGGATGGCCTGGTGGATTTCGCCCGGATCGCGGAGGCTTTCGGAGTGCAGGGCACACGGGTTTCTTCGGAACAGGAAGTCGACGGGGCCATCGAAGGGGCACTGGCGGCCGATGGGCCGGCCCTTGTGGAGTTCCGCATCGCCATGGAGGAAAAGGTCTTCCCCATGATCCCGCCGGGTGCGGGGATGGACGAGATGATCGAAGGATAGCTAGTGGGTGCCGATTTAACCTGCTATACTGAAATGCGTTCAAACAACGCTGAAGTGGGCGGGGTGAAAAGGCATGAACCCATCGAAACACAAACCGACACGAAAACGGACAAAAAACGGTTTCACCCTTGTCGAGCTATTGGTCGCCCTGGTGGTCGTGGGGATCCTGGCGGGAGCTCTGCTTTTAGTGAGTTCGGCGGGATCTGACAAGGCCCAGGCGATGCGGGTGGTGAGCGACCTGAGAAACCTGAAGGCGGCTGCGGTGCAGTACAACACCTCGTCGGGAGCCTGGCCCGCGTCCCTGGCGGACCTTTCGGGTTACCTGGACGGTCCCCTGGAATGCGTGGGACCGGTCTGCTACGGTGTGGCCTCGGGAGAGGCAGGAAATTTTATCGGCTTCACGGCGGACCTGGCAAAGGCAGCGCCCGGTGTGAGGGAGCGGCTGAAGGGGATGGCGGAAACCGTTTCCCTCTATTCCGACACGCCCCTGGCGAAGGTCTACGGGGGAGAGCTCCTGGCGGTGTACCCGGTGTCTTAGGCGGGAAGCGGAATTATGGCCGCGAATCGACAACCGATGAGTCCGATCGGTGACAACTTTTTCGAAATTACGGCAGAACTGATTCGACGAATTCAAGAGTACAGGAATCGGACGGGCAAGTGGCCCAGCACCTGGAAAGAGGAACGATATACCGAACTCGGCCTGGATCCGGCAGTTTGGGGAAAGGATAAACCGTGGCCTGACCATATCGGCTACGAACCGAAAGGACAGACCGTGGTGGTCCGCCCTGAAAGCGGATACGCTCTTGTTTTCATCGACAAAAAAACGGGACGGAATATGTTTTCAGAAGCACGCTGAACTGGGACCTGATCTACGATATTCCTTCCGGGAAATGGTATTACAACAAAGTGGATCCAGATAAGGAAATCGACGTTTCAAATCTGAGGGTCATCCCGAACCCTTAATCCGACCGCAAGCAAAAGGCCCGGCCCCGAAACGGGGCCGGGCCTTTGTCGTGCCCTAGTCGGCGGCGGAAACCGATTCCTTCTCCTCGGACCACTGGCTCACCAAAAGACCCATAAGGTAGAGGGCTGTCGAGAGGGCGATCCCCACGAAGAAGGGGTGGATGGCAGAAAGGTCCTGGGTTACGTGCACCCCCAAAAGCCCTTTTGCCGTGGGGGCGAACCCGGCCGCGTACCAGAAACCGGCTGCGGCGAGCCCCCCCAGGGAAGAGGCCCACGTGGCCAGCCGGTCGGCCTTGCCCGCCAGGAGGGCAAGGTACGGGACCAGGATGGCCGATGCGATGAGGCTCCAGCTGGTCGTGCAAAGGAGGGCGATGATCGTGCCGCTTTTGGCTGCAAAGAGCCCCGATGCGATGGCGCAGGCAGCGGTCGCGGCTTTCCAGGCCACCCCTTCGAGGCGGCGGCCGGTCAGGTCGTGCCCCAGGCTCCCTGCCGCGATATGGAGCAGGGCCGAGGCGGTCGACAGGGAAGCCGAAACGATCGCCATGGCGAAAAGCTGCTGGCCGGGAAGCGAGAGAAGCTTTGAAACGAGCAGGGGAATGACGGCGTCGGGCGATGCGGCTTCCTCCGGGCTGACCAAAAGGCGAGACAACCCCCCGGCCAGGTAGGTTCCGCCGACGACGACGGCGATGACCAGCATGGCGACGGGAGCGACCCTCCTGGCTTCGTCCCTGGAAGAGAGGGCGAAATGCCGCTGGATCAGCTGGGGCTGTGCCCAGACCCCGATCGATGTCACGGCGGCCAGGGTGAGGATGAACAGGCCCTGGGGCCCTTCGCTGAGCCGGGTGAACCCCCGGTTGGCCAAATCGGTCGGAGGCACCGCTGCCAGGGCCTTCAACCCTTCCGAGGGGCCTCCCACGGCATTAAAGACCGCGAAAAGGAGAAGGGCGACTCCGACGAGCATGATGCCGCCCTGGAGAGCCTCGGTGTAGAGGACTCCCCTCAGCCCTCCCCAGGTGACGCTCAGGGCGACGATGAGGACCAGGATCCAGAGGGAAGCGGAAAACGGCAACGGCGTCACACCGGAAAGCATCATGGCGGCTCCCTTGAAAACGGCCGAGGCGTAGACCACCAGCAGCCCTCCCGTCAGAAGTCCGGCGAAAACCCGGAACGGATTGGACCCGATGGCGGCGCCCAGCAAGGCCCCGGGGGTCTTCGCGTTCAGCCGGCGTTGCCAAAGGCGGGTGGGCCAGGCGAGGAACCGGTAGACGAACCAGGTCCCGAACCAGATGTTTCCGGCGGCGATCAGCAGCATCTGGAGGCCGTAGCGGTGGCAAAGTCCCCCGAAGCCCACCAGCGCGACCGCAGAGACGTATGTCGCCACGTAGGCGAGGGCCTGCACCGCCGCTCCGACTCGTCCCGGGAGCAGGTTGTCACGCCCCCTGGCCCAGCGGGCAAGGGAAACCAGGAGAAATGCGTATACGGCCCATAGAAAGATAAAACCGAAATTCATCCTCTAGCCCTCCTTTGGCTGACAAGTGTCCAACATGACCAGGCGACGCTTGCGATCATCGAAAACACCGCGGCTCCAACCCACAGATCAAACCCTGCCATTGCGATCCCCTCCGAAAAAATAAAGGCCGCCAGCCCAGGGGGCTGACGGCCTTGAACCTTCTCACGGGTTGCGAATCAGGATGTGAGAGGACAGGACCGGGCACCTCCGGGGCATCGCAGCGCCGGAGCGTAAGTATAAAGATAAGCCTGGCCCTTTCCCGTTCCCGCGTTGTTGCGGTTAAAATGCCGCTTCACCATTTGGAAGCCTCACCTTTTGGAAAATTTGAGCCATCATACAAGGGGTTTCCGATCTTGTCAAGTTCGAAACGGCACATTCAAACCTGAATTTGAACCGACAGGATTTTCCTTCTTTGCAAAAGACGGCCGGATGGCCTCCTCGGCTTGGATGCGAGCCTCCTCCGCAAGTTTCCTGGCCTGAACGGAGGCAGCGCAGACGGCTTTCATGAATGCGGTACGAACGCGTCCTTCCTCCAGTTCGTAAAGCCCCTCGATGGTTACTCCTCCCGGGGTGACGACGCTGTCCCGCAGTTCCGCGGGGTGTTTCCCGGAAGCCAAGAGGAGTTCGGAGGCCCCGATGAGGGTATGAGCCGCAGAACGGAGGGCCAGGTCCCGGGGCAGACCCATCCTGAGGGCACCGTAGATGAGGGACTCGACCACCGTGTACAGGTATGCGGGCCCACTCCCGGCCATGGCCGTCAGGACGTCCAGGTGGGACTCCTCCACCGGCTGGACTTCGCCAGCGTGTCGCATGACTTCCTCGGCAAGCTTTCGATCGGCTTCGGTCACCTGGCTGGAGCAGGCATAGACGGTGTAGCCCCTGCGAATTTCCACGGCGGTGTTGGTCATGGCCCGGATGAAGCGTGTCCCCGGGGCTGCCCGGTTCATGATGTCCAGGGAGATGGCCGCAGCGAACGATACCACCGGCTTGCCGTCGGTGAAAGGGGCGATCTCCTGCAAGACCGGCACGACCTGCCGGGGTTTCACGGCAAGAAGAAGAAGGTCGGCCCAGGCGGCTGCCTCGGAATTGTCCCCCGTAAGGGTGACCCCCAGCTCTTCCAGAGAACGTGCCTTTTTCAGGTCCCGTCGGGTTGCCGTAACGGGCCATTCGGGGGCGAGGGCCCTGGCGAGGGCCCCTCCGATGGTCCCGGCTCCGATGATGGCGATGCGTGCCCTGTTTTGTTGCTGCATGATGTCTTCCCCCTTTTCTCGATTTCTGGTTGATGGATAAAAAAAGGCCGCCGACCCGAAGGTCGGCGGCCCAAATCCCTGGAAAAAACTCGAATCAGGCTCCAGGACACGGCCGGCAACCCCCGGGAGAGAAGCTCGCGGGGCGAGGGCTGCACGGGAGAGCCGTGTCAAAGCGCCGGTTTAGGAACATGCGGATCTTCCTTTCGATAAAGCGATGAGAATTTCGCGAAACGATACCTTTTTTCCACCGGGTTGTCAAGCGGCCGTCTTCGATGGGCCAGGTTCTCCCTGCGCCGGCGCAAGGACGAAGGAGGCCACTTCACGGATCTCCTCCATGCAGGGTGAACGGAACAGGTAGCAGGTGTCCCCCATGGCGGGGCTGAAAACCGCGGGAACCCTCTCGTGGTGCACGAGCAGGTGCCCGTAAGTCCGCAGGACGCTTTCGTGGTCGTGGGCATAGGCACGGCCGTCGCGCCTGCCCAGGAAGGTGCAGTGGTATTTCCGTTCATAGGAAAACGGGTCGTAGTTCGTGTTGGTCAGCATTTCGGCCCATTCCGCGAAGAGGTCGATGTCGGAGGTGAAGTTATACATGTCCAGGATCAGCCCCCCGGGCGGGCGGACGTTGATCTCCAGGGCGACAAGCCGGCCATCTGCGGAGGTCCGGAAGAATTCGACGTGGAAGAAGCGCTCCCTGAGGCCGAAAGCGGCGACTGCCTTTTCTCCCGCGTCGACGAGATCTTCCGGCAATTCCCTTTGGGTACAGAGGAAAATGTCGAGCCGATCGTTGACCATCTCCATCATGCCGTCGGCATAGTGCAGGGACCCGCAGAAAACGACCCGTCCTTTTGGGTCGACGAGACCGTCGAAAGTGACGATTTTCCCCTGGATGAACTCCTCCATGAACAGGGCGAAGGGGGGATTTTCCCGGAACACGGTCTCCATCTCCGAGGGAGCCGAGATCTTCCAGGTTCGCGAGGCTCCGACTCCCTGGTCCGGCTTGAGAACGACCGGGTACCCGGTTTCTTCCGCGAACGACAGGGCCTCTTCGAGGGACCGGACGACCCGTCCCCTGGCAACCGACAGCCCGGCTCGAGAAAAAACGCCTTTCATCAGGGATTTCCGCTGCATCGGGAGCAATTCTGCCGGTTTCAGGCCAGGAATGCCGAACTGTTCCCTCAGGCGGGCGTCACTGTCGAGCCAGTGCTCGTTGTGGGATTCCAGGCGATCGATCGGGCCCCACCGATCCCGCAGAGCCGCCACCGCGGCGGTGACCTGGTCGAACCGGTGGAGGTCGTCGACACGGACGATTTCTGTCAGGGATTCCCTGAGCGCAGGGCTGAGGTCCTCGGGGGCCTGGTCCGTGATCCCGAGCACGGTTGCCTCCCTTCTCCGGAGTGCAATCGAAAAGTTCACGTAATTGGGCGGGAAGTGAGGCGAAAACAGGATGACGTTCATGGGAATCACTCCTTTCCATCCCGAAATCTCGAGCCGCTAGAAGCCGAGCCGTTCCAGGAAGTAGGGAATCTGACGTTGCCACCAGGGCCAGTCGTGGCTCACGTCGGTTCCCCACAGGTCCACCCAGGCAGGGATGGCCTTCGTCTCGAGGATGTTTTTCATGGCGAGGGTTTCCCTGACGGATTCTTCTTCCCATGGCCCCTGGCCCGCGCAGAGGACGATTCGCCTTTCCCGGTATCGGTTCAAGTACCAGGGGTCTTCCATTCCCCGCAGGTAATGAAGGGGAGAGTGGAAGTAGGCCCCATCCCCGAGGTCCTCGCCGAGGCTGAAGCCCAGCCCGTATAGCCCGCTCAGCCCGATCAGCGCATCGAAGGGATCCGGGTGCCGGAAGAAGAGGTTGGCGGCATGGTAGGCTCCGAGGCTGCAGCCGGTTACGGTAAGCCGGCCACCCCCGGGGTTCCGGCTTTCGAGAAAGGGCAGGACTTCCCGGAGGTTGGGAAAACA
>Ga0067045_1032015_pt1 | contig 11023 bp, 8 predicted proteins | sample TerdegcTABiofilm_FD_59184 | JGI IMG/M metagenome (GOLD analysis project Ga0067045, IMG submission 59184) | Combined Assembly of (Gp0054472, Gp0054536) Wastewater bioreactor microbial communities from Singapore -Terephthalate degrading...
TGGATTATCTGACCCTCAACCGATCGGCAAGCACCCTTTCAGGCGGGGAGGCCCAGCGCATCCGGCTTGCCACCCAAATTGGTTCCCGGCTGATGGGGGTGTTGTACGTGCTGGATGAACCATCCATTGGGCTGCACCCGCGCGATAACAACCGCTTGCTGGCCACCCTCAAGGGACTGCGTGATCTGGGGAACACCGTTCTGGTCGTGGAACATGATGAGGAAACCATTCGTTCGGCGGACTGGGTAATTGACCTTGGACCGGGTGCGGGGGAACACGGCGGTTATATTGTTGCAGAGGGTACCCCGCAAATGATTCTGGAAAACCCAAAATCGCTGACGGGTGCATACCTCTCTGGCCGCCAGCAGGTGCCGCTGCCGCCCAAACGCCGGAATGGCAACGGTAAAACCTTGCGTATCGTTGGCGCGCGGGCAAACAATCTGAAAAATCTGGATGTCAGCATACCGCTGGGAAAACTGGTGTGCATCACCGGCGTTTCCGGCTCCGGAAAATCCACTCTCATGGTAGATGTGCTCTACAATGCGCTTGCCCGTGATTTGAATGGCGCCCACACTCAGCCGGGAGAATATGAACGCATCGAAGGCCTGGAACATCTCGACAAAATTATCAACATTGACCAATCGCCGATCGGGCGGACGCCGCGCTCTAATCCCGGTACGTATACCGGCCTGTTTGATGAAATTCGCAAATTGTTTGCCGAACTCCCCGAAAGCAAACTGCGTGGCTATAAAGCCGGGCGGTTTTCCTTCAATGTGCATGGCGGCCGTTGCGAAGCCTGCCAAGGGCAGGGGCAGCTGCGCATTGAAATGCAGTTCCTGCCGGATGTTTACGTTCCGTGTGATGTGTGCCATGGGGCACGTTTCAACCGCGAAACGTTGCAGGTGCGCTTCAAGGGAAAAAATATTGCCGAAGTGCTGGATTTGACCGTCAGCGAAGCCCTGGATTTCTTCTCGGCCTTCCCGGCGATTGTCAATAAACTGCGCACACTGGAGGATGTGGGTTTGGGCTACATCCGCATCGGTCAGCCGGCAACAACCCTTTCCGGCGGTGAAGCGCAGCGCGTCAAATTATCCCGCGAACTTTCGCGGCGGGCAACGGGAAGGACGCTGTATGTGCTGGATGAACCTTCGGTGGGGCTGCATGCCGCCGATGTTCACAAGTTGATCGAGGTGTTACAACGCCTTGTGGATGCCGGCAATTCGGTCTTGATCATTGAACACAATATGGACATCATCAAAGTGGCGGATTACATCATTGACCTTGGTCCCGAAGGAGGAGACCGGGGTGGAATGCTGGTAGCCGAAGGAACACCGGAGCAAATTTGCGGTTTCCCCGGTTCGTATACCGGTCAGTACTTGCGCGAGTATCTGTCGCTGCATCACCTGCACAACTGCAAGGACAACGGGCGCTGATTTATTCGATGGTTACCAGAAATTCGGCAGCAATGGCAGGCACATCCTGATCGGTGGGGATGCCCTGCCATTCATCGCCGGGTTTGACCAGATTGACTACCACGATATTCGCGCCGTTGAAAATGGCACTGCGTGCTTCGCGTAAATCCACCCCGCCGGCGGCTGAAATGACCACATCAAATTTACTGCGCAGCCGATTAACATGGCGGTATTGGATGACCTTGCCGCGGGTGCTTTCTTCGTCACGACCGCGGTGCAGTATGACCACATCTGGGGGACGGCGCATGCGCATGATTTTTTCCAGCGGGTCTTCCACACCCAGCATATCCACCATCGAAATCACGCTCAACTCGGCGCAACGGATAACGAGTCGGTCAAGTGTTTCAACCGGAGAACTGCCGAGAGCGGTGACCGCAGTTGCCCCGGCATCATGGGCCATTTCCACTTCCTGCCGCCCGCCATCGCTGATTTTCAGGTCTGCCACAATTTGACCTTTCCACAATCGGCGCATTTCGCGGACGCCGCGCATTCCTTCGTATTTGATATAGGGGGTACCGGCCTCGATGAAAATACGCTCGTTTTGCGGTAACGAGGGGATAATTTGCTTTGCCAGGGCGAGGTCGTAATTGAAAGCGAGCTGCAGGTAGCGGGTTTTCGTATCGAGAAGGCCGCGACTCATTCTTTCTTACCCATGATGGTGCTGAGGGTGTTGTTGATATCGGAGGGAACAAAGAGGACAATTTTTTCAGAGGGGTCAGCGGCAATATCGCGGATGGTTTGCAGTGTTCGCAAATGCAAAGCGCCGGCAGATTGGGCGAGGGTTTCGGCGGCCTGTCGCAGATTTTCAGCGGCTGAAAGTTCACCCTGCGAGGCAATGATCATCGCACGGCGTTCGCGCTCGGCTTCGGCCTGCTTTGCCATGGCGCGTTTCATCTCAGCCGGCAGTTCAATTTCCTGAATCTTGATGCTTTCCACATCCACGCCCCAGCCGCTGGTTTCGGCATCCACAATTTCTTTGATGCTGTTGGCAATCTTTTCGCGTTCGCTGAGCACAAAATCCAGTTCATGATTGCCGATTACATCACGCAGGGCTGCCTGAGTGTACTGGCGGATGGCATACACATGGTCTTCAATCTTGATGACCACGTCTTCCGGACGCACCACTTTGAAGTACACCACTGCATTGACCAGCATGGGGATGTTGTCTTTGGTCATCACTTCCTGACGGGGCACATCGGCTGTTTTGATGCGCATATCCACCTTGCGCATGTTTTGAATTACCGGCAGAATCAGGGTAATGCCGGGGTTGCGCGTACCGGTGAATTTTCCCAAAGTGAATACTACACCGCGTTCGTACTGGTAAAGCTGCTTGACGGCGGAAAAGAACAGGAAGATCAGAACAAAAAAAAGGGGGACCAGACAGGCTAACAAGCTGAAGAGTTGATCCATGACGGGCTCCTTTTTTGAGATAAAAATTGAATTTTTTCTCAATACATTTATACGTAAATTTAAGAATCCCCGTTTCTCAAAAACTGTTAAGAACGGGTTAAGAGTGATGAACTCGCTATATGCTTTTTTTGCCCGCCTTATACCATTCAGATTCGCCGTGGTTTATTTTTTCAATGCGTTTGAGAATGATCTGATAATAATCGGGGTTGATTTCAAAAGCGATGTAATTTCGTTGATTCAGCAGGCAGGCAGCGATGGTGGTTCCCGAACCCGCAAAGGGATCCAGAACCACCCCGCCGGGCGGACAGGAGGCTTTGACCATGCGTTCGATGATTTCGAGGGGTTTTTGGGTTGGGTGGTTTTCTCGCTCACTGTGAATGCGATGCAAGCGGCTTACCGACCAGACATCTTTGGGGTTGTAGCCGATTTCCAGCCACTTTTTTCCCACAAAGATCGAGCGCGAACGCGCCTTTTTGGTTTGCGGGTCGTAAGGGATGCGCACGGAATCAAGATCAAAATAATACTGACTGGTCTTGGCAAAAAAACCAATTGTGTCGTGTACCGAGGTAAACCGGCGGGTCGTTCCACCCATGCTGGGTACCTTGCGATCCCAGATGATCTCATTGACCATGATCATGCGCTGCTTAAGATAAAGGAATATTTCCGGGCTGTATCGCCATGTGGTGAAAATATACAGGCTGCCGCTTGGTTTCAGTTTTGGCAGCACCAGGTCAATCCAACGGCAGGTCCATTTGAGCAGGTCATCAGGGTGGCGGCGGTCCGAATCATTGCCGTAGTCTTTGCCCAATCCATACGGTGGGTCGGCAATGACCAGATCAATGCTCTCATCTGGCAGTTGAGGGATGCCCTCCAGGGCATCCTGATTGAAGACCCGGTTCAGCCACGCGGTTGGCAACATTCCGCTCACCCTTTTTTATTATGCTTCAGAACGTACCGGGCACCTGGAGGGGTGCCCGGTTTTTTTTGGCGGAGAGAGGATTTTCAGGGGCAGCCACTCAGGTCGTTGCCATTGAGTGAGGGTCGTCCAATACCATAATAGGTAAAGCCATACTGACGCAGTCGTTCCGGATCCCAGAGATTGCGTCCATCCATGATCAGTTTATTTCGCATCAGCCCGGCAATTCGTTCGAAATCGAGCTGCTTAAATTCATTCCATTCAGTTGCCAGCACCAGCGCATCGGCGCCTTCGGCAACTTCGTAGGGATTGCCGCATAAATGCACCTTCGGCAGCATGGTGCGGGCAGCGTCCATTGCCTGTGGGTCATAGGCTTTAACGATTGCGCCTTCAACCTGCAGTAGATGAATTACTTCGAGGGCAGGGGCTTCGCGGATATCATCGGTGTTGGGTTTGAAGGAAAGACCCAAAACGCCGATGACTTTCTCGTCCAGCGAACCGAGGGCTTTACGCAGGCGCAATACAACCCTGCGGCGCTGATTACGGTTGATATCCATGACAGCCTGTAAAAGCTGCGGATTGGTGCCATGCAGTACAGCCATGTGGGCTAAGGCTTTCACGTCTTTGGGGAAGCAGGAGCCACCCCATCCCAAACCGGCATCCAGGAAGGCATTGCCAATCCGTTTATCCATACCCATACCCTGTGCCACCTGACGCACATCCGCACCCAGTTCTTCGCAAATATTTGCCATTTCGTTGATAAAGGAAATTTTGGTTGCCAGGAAGGCATTTGAGGCGTATTTGATCATTTCGGCAGTGCGCAGGTCGGTAATCATGATCGGGCAGCGCAGGCTCAGATAAAGTTGTGCCACTTTGGAGGCTGCTTCGCGGTTAACCGATCCCAATACAATCCGGTCGGGATACATGAAGTCGTTGATTGCCGAGCCTTCGCGAAGAAATTCGGGGTTAGAAACCACATCAAAATCCAGTGGCTTACCGGCGCGGCGTTTGCGGATGATATCGGATACCCAGTCGCCTGTGCCGACCGGTACGGTGGATTTGTTGACGACGATAATCGGATGATCCACAAGATCGGCAATTTTTTCGGCTGCTGCCCGAACGTATTGCAGATCGGCCTCGCCATCCACACCCGATGGAGTGCCAACAGCAATGAAAGCAAATTCTGCCCCTTCAAGGCCTTCTTCATAATTCGTGGTAAAAATCAAACGCCCGGCTTTGACATTCTGGCTGACCAATTGTTCCAGGCCGGGTTCATAAATCGGCATGATGCCTTGTTTTAATTTTTCAATGCGTTGATTGTCAATATCCAGACAGCGCACTTCATTGCCAAGATCGGCAAAGCATGTTCCGGTTACCAGCCCGACGTAACCGGTTCCAATGACACAAATTTTACTCATGGGTTCGCAATCCTCCTGTTGGAATGAATTATAACGGATAGTACCTTATTCATGCAAAATCTATGGTTTGAACTCGTCGGAAAGATGGTGTCTTTTTGGGAAAAATCGGTATAATGGAATTATCCCAGCATTGTCAGATAACTGAACAACTCAACCGAGGGGTCAATACGGCGCAGGCTGCCGATAAATCACCTTAAAGAAAGGAGCGAAGAATGACGGCTGCATTAATTGACGGCAAGTTGATTGCAGAAGAAGTTCGGATGCAGGTCAAAAGGACGGTTGAGGAAAGGATCGCTGCCGGAAAGTCCAGGCCGGGGCTGGCAACCGTTCTGGTGGGGGATAATCCGGCCTCGCATGTTTATGTTCGTTCCAAACGCAAAGCCTGTGCAGAGGTTGGCATCGAATCGTTTGGGTTTGAATTACCAGCCGATGCCACCCAGGAGCAGGTTGAAAAAGTGGTGCGGGAGTGTAACGAAGACCCGCGCATTCATGGGATTCTGGTGCAACTGCCGCTGCCGGGCGGATTGGATGAAGAAGCCGTTTTGAACACCATCAGTCTTCACAAGGATGTGGATGGCTTTCATCCGGTCAACATTGGCAGACTGGCGCAAAAAGGGAGGGAGCCGGCCTTTGTCCCCTGCACACCGGCGGGCTGTATTTACCTGCTCAAAAAGACACTGCCTTCCCTGCGGGGCGTCAATGCGGTGGTGCTGGGGCGTTCCAACATTGTCGGCATGCCGGTTGCCTTGCTGCTGGTGCGCGAAGATGCCACCGTTACCATCTGCCATTCGCGCACCCGTGACCTGCCTGCGGTAGTTCGTCAGGCGGATGTGCTGATTGCCGCGGTGGGCAAGGCGGAAATGGTGCGCGGTGAGTGGGTCAAGCCGGGTGCGGTGGTCATTGATGTGGGCATCAACCGCATCGAAGACCCCGCCCATCCCAAAGGGTCACGTCTGGTTGGGGATGTTGCCTTTGAGGAGGTCAAAGAAGTTGCCAGTTATATCACCCCTGTGCCGGGCGGAGTAGGGCCGATGACGATTGCCATGCTGCTCCAAAATACGCTGCGGGCAGCCGAGCTGGCGGATAAATTATGACGAAAATCATGTTGTCTGACAATTGACAAGCCAGCTAAAATCCATTAAACTGAGAATGTCTGATGTCTGATCAGTCCACATTTCCCACCTGCGAGACAAAAACGAGAATGGATTTGCCATGACGCAAACTCTGCTCGTCAAAAATGCTACGGTTCTGGTTACAATGGATGACCTCCGCCGCGAGATTGCGGATGGAGGTCTTTTCATCCAGGATGGCTTCATTCAGCAAGTTGGTAAAAGTGATGAGCTGCCTCAAACCGCCGATGAGGTGCTGGATCTTTCCGGGCATGTGGTGATGCCCGGTCTGATCAACACCCATCACCACTTTTACCAGACTCTCACCCGCGCGGTACCGGCTGCTCAGGATGCCAACCTGTTTAACTGGCTCAAAACACTCTACCCGATTTGGGCGCGGATGACGCCGGAAGATATTTTCATCTCCACCCAAACCGCGCTGGCAGAACTGGCACTTTCCGGATGCACCACTGCTTCGGATCACCTGTACCTTTTCCCGAATGGCTCGCGGCTGGATGACGAGATTGAGGCAGCCCGTCTGCTAGGTCTGCGCATTCATGCCTCGCGCGGTTCGATGAGTCTGGGGGAAAGCAAAGGCGGCCTGCCGCCCGACTCGGTGGTGGACAGCGAGGAAGCCATCTTGCGCGACTCGCAGCGACTGATTCAGTCCTATCATGACCCAAAGCCCGGCTCAATGGTGCAAATCGTGTTGGCGCCGTGTTCTCCCTTCAGTGTAACCGGCGAGTTGATGCGCGAAAGCGCGCGGCTGGCACGCCAATATGGGGTTCATTTGCACACCCATCTGGCGGAAACACAGGATGAAGAAGTGTTCTGCCAGCAGAAATTTGGCTACCGGCCGGTGGGTTACATGGAAGCGCTGGAATGGGTGGGCAATGATGTCTGGTTTGCCCATGCCGTACATGTCAACCCGGCAGAAATTCAGGTCTTTTCTCATAGCGGGTGCGGGGTTGCCCACTGTCCTTCCTCGAACATGCGTTTGGCTTCTGGAATTGCACCGGTGATGAACTACCTGAAAGCCGGCGTAAAAGTGGGTTTGGGTGTGGACGGCTCGGCTTCCAACGACGGCTCGCACATGCTGGCTGAGGCGCGTCAGGCCATGCTACTGGCGCGTTTGGGGGCAGGTTTGGCAGGCGCTTCATTGAGCCAGGAAGCAGCGCCGCCTTTGATGACCGCCCGTCAGGCGCTGGAACTGGCTACCTGCGGCGGGGCGGCCGTTTTGGGGCGCAGCGACATCGGCTCGCTGGAAGTCGGAAAATGCGCAGATTTTGTTGCCATCAAACTGAACCGGTTGGATTATGCAGGTGCGCTCCATGATCCCGTAGCGGCAATTGTGTTTTGTCAGCCGCGCCCGGTGGATTACACCGTCGTACACGGTCGTTTGATCGTCCGCAAGGGTGAATTGCAGACGATTGATCTGATGCGTCAGATTGAAGTGCACAATCAACGGGCAAGACGCTTGTTATCCAGTTAGCAGCAACCTGTTTCAATCGAGAGACAGGTTGCATTCTTACCGGAGGTAAAGAATGAAACAGTTAACCGCTGAGAACACCCGCAAATTGGTGGATTGCGCGATGGGGCGCATTCCGGCCGATCTGGTTGTTCGCAACGGAAGGTGGGTTTGTGTCCAATCGGGGGAAATCATCCCGGCGACGGATGTTGCGGTTTTGGACGGCAGGATTGCCTTTGTGGGGCCTTCAGCGGCACACACGATTGGTGATCATACCCAAATTATTGAAGCGGACGGCCGCTACCTTTGCCCGGGTTTGCTGGATGCTCACATGCACGTTGAATCGGGAATGTTAACCGTGACCGAATTTGTCCGCGCTGTGGCACCGCGCGGCACGACCGGCATGTTTGTTGACCCGCACGAAATTGCCAATGTATTTGGCCTGAAGGGGGTGCGCCTGATGGCGGATGAGGCCGCCGATCAACCCATCCATGTATTCGTTCAAATGCCCTCCTGTGTGCCCTCGGCGCCCGGCCTGGAAACCCCCGGGGCAGCCATTGGACCCAACGAAGTTGCCGAGGCAATGCAGTGGGACGGCATTATCGGGTTGGGCGAGATGATGAATTTCCCCGGTGTGTTCAACAGCGATCCCACCGTCCATGCTGAGCTGGAAGAAACCCGCAAAGCCAATAAGGTCATCGGAGGACATTATGCCTCACCCGATTTGGGTCTGCCGTTTCACGGCTATGTAGCTGGCGGCCCGGAGGATGACCATGAAGGCACCACGCTGGAGGATGCCATCCAACGTGTGCGGCAGGGCATGAAGGTGATGATGCGTTACGGCTCGGCCTGGCATGATGTGGCAGCCCAGGTCAAAGCTGTGACGGAATTGGGGTTGGACCCACGCCATTTCATCCTCTGCACGGATGACTCGCATTCGGCTACGCTGGTACAGGAAGGCCACATGGATCGTGTTCTCCGTCATGCCATTGCACAGGGTTTGAAACCGATGCAGGCGATTCAGATGGCGACCATCAACACGGCGGTTCACTTTGGAGTCAACCGGGATTTGGGAATGATTGCTCCCGGCCGGTTTGCCGATATTGTCATCGTCGAAGATCTGGTCAATTTTCGTGCGGATGTGGTGATTGCGAAAGGAAAAGTCATTGCCAGTGGCGGCAAATTGCTGATCGAATTAAAAGGGTATGCCTATCCGGACTGGGCAACCCATTCCGTTCGGCTGAAACGCCCGCTCATGGAGCAGGATTTTGATTTGATTGTGCAACAGCCAAAGAATGGAAAAGCGGTTGCCAACGTCATCGGCGTGATTGAAAATCAGGCTCCCACCCGCCACCTGAAACGCGAAGTCCAGATTGTCAATGGCAAAGTGACTCTGGCAGGAGAAGCCGACCTTGCAAAGATTGCGCTGGTTGAACGACACCATGCCAGCGGTGTTGTGCAGGTGGGGCTGGTTTCTGGCTTCGGATTTGACCAGAAATGTGCGATTGCCACCACCGTTGCCCACGATAGCCATCACATGATTGTGGTTGGAACGGATGAGGCGATGATGGCCCAGGCAGCCAATCATCTGGCAGAGGTGGGCGGCGGGCAGGTGGTGATCAAGGATGGTCAAATCATCGGTATAGTCCACCTGCCGATTGCTGGCCTGATGTCCAATCGGCCTGCTGAAGTGGTGGCGGCTGAAGCCGACAGCGTGCTGAAGGGCTTCAAGGCGTGTGGCTGTCTGTTGAACAATCCGAATATGCAATTAAGTCTACTGGCGCTGGTGGTGATTCCGGCGCTGCGAATCTCCGACCGCGGGCTGGTGGATGTAACCCAATTCCGCTTCCTGCCGGTCATCGAATCCTGAAAAGAGAGGGAAAAATGGATACCATCGTTCATCCATTTCAAAGACTGCAGGTCGAGCTGGCTGATATTATTGCCAAAACACCGCCCGGTGAACGGCTGCCATCCGAACCGGCACTTGCCAAACAGCTGGGTGTTTCTCGCGCCACCCTGCGGGAGGCGATGCGCGCTTTTGAAGGCCAGGGGCTGATCCGCCGTCGGCAAGGGATTGGCACGTTTGTGGTCAGCCATGTGCAGGTGATTGAAACCGGTTTGGAAGTTTTGCAGAGCATTGAAAGTTTGGCAGAAAAAATCAACCTTAAGGTGTACATGGGGGATGTCAAAATTGTCCGCCTTGAAGCGGATGCAATTTTGGCAGAGAACCTGAATGTGGAAAAGGGAACACCGCTCATCAAAGTTGAACGGGTGATCACAACCGAACACCGACCGGTCGCCTATCTGATTGACCTGCTGCCGGAAAATGTGCTTTCACCGACGGAATTGGACCAGGGTTTTACCGGCTCGGTGCTGGATTTTCTGTTGAAACGCGGTGACTTGAACCTGATGAATTCCTACACCGAAATCAACGCCACTTCGGCCAGCTCCGAGATTGCAAAAGCCCTTGAGATTCAACGCGGTGACCCCTTGCTGCTGTTTGAAGCCTATTTGTACGACGACGGCGGTCGGGTAGTGGATTACTCTCACAGTTACTTCCTGCCCGGCTATTTTCGTTTCCACCTGGTGCGGCGTGTAGCCAGCCGTCAACCTGTAAATCATGTATGAAATAAGAGGAGGTGATTTCAAAACCCTGTTCGTTGCAATCGCTGCGACTTCGGTTTTAGCCGGATGATTGAGAACAAAACCGTATGTTACATTCAATTTTAAGAATAAATTCAAAAAAATAAATGGAGGTAAACACAATGCGTAGTTTTGCTGGTCGTGACATTCTGTCTTTGAAAGACTTCGAACGGCAGGAGTTCTTCCATGTCTTCGAAGTAGCGCGGAAAATGGAAGACATTGCCCGCGAGCGAAAAAATATTGAACTGTGCAAAGATAAAACCATGGTGACGGCTTTTTACCAGCCCAGCACCCGCACTCGCCTGGCGCACGAAGCCGCCATGCACCGCCTTGGCGGGCATGTGACCGGTTTTGCGGATGCCAAGATGACCCGCGCCGGTGACTGGTATCAGGAATCGATCAAAGATACCGTCAAAATGCTGGAATTCTACGGCGATGTGATCGTCATGCGCCACTTCCAGCAGGGAGCGCCGCATGAGGCGGCTAAATGGGCCTCCGTGCCGATCATTAACGGTGGCGACGGCTGGGGTGAACATCCCACCCAGATTTTGACCGACCTCTACACAGTGCTGCGTGAAAAGGGCCGC
>Ga0067045_1032017_pt1 | contig 11020 bp, 10 predicted proteins | sample TerdegcTABiofilm_FD_59184 | JGI IMG/M metagenome (GOLD analysis project Ga0067045, IMG submission 59184) | Combined Assembly of (Gp0054472, Gp0054536) Wastewater bioreactor microbial communities from Singapore -Terephthalate degrading...
TGCTGGAGGGCGAGGATCAAGTCTTGGAAGGTACGCACGGCTGGCGTAGGCTGGCTCACGAAATTCACCTGTTTCTTGGGCTGCGATTTAAAGAGCGGGAGTATACCCGATTCGTTCGTGCGCACGCCCCCTGGAGCCTTATGCCACGCTGCTTTTGGTGTTCCGAAGATCCGCTGTACATGGCCTATCACGATCAGGAGTGGGGCGTACCGCTACGCGATGCGCAGCGCTTGTTCGAGTTGCTTTTGCTCGAAGGGTTCCAGGCCGGACTGTCATGGATCACTGTGCTGAAGAAGCGCGAGCGCTACCGTGAGGTGCTGTACGGCTTTGATGTGCAGCGCGTGGCCCAGATGAGCGACGCCGAAATCGATGACCTGATGCTCGATCCCGGGATCATCCGCAACCGCCTGAAACTCAATGCCGCACGGCGCAACGCCCAGGCCTGGCTGGCGCTGGAAGACCCGGTGGGTTTTCTCTGGTCGTTTGTTGGCGGTGTGCCGACCATCAACCATTTCCAGGATCGCAGCCAGGTGCCGGCCGTGACCCCGGTCGCCGTGGAAATGAGTCGCGGGCTGAAAAAAGCCGGTTTCACGTTCGTCGGACCGACCATTTGTTACGCCCTGATGCAGGCCTCTGGCATGGTCATGGACCACACCCGCGATTGTGATCGTTACGCCGAGTTGGCGGTGCGCGGTTAGAATAGCCGGCTCGCAACAGGATTCAGACAACAGGAGTGACCTGTGGATAAGTTGAAAGGCGCCTTGCTGGTAGGCGCTCTAAGGTTGTTTGCCCTGCTCCCGTGGCGGGCAGTGCAAGCGGTGGGCGCGGCCATTGGCTGGGTCATGTGGAAAACGCCCAACCGTTCCCGCGACGTGGTGCGCATCAACCTGGCCAAGTGTTTCCCCGACATGGACCCCGCCGAACGTGAGCGCCTGGTGGGCCAGAGCCTCAAGGACATCGGCAAGTCCCTGACCGAAAGCGCCTGCGCGTGGATCTGGCCGGCCCAGCGGTCGATCGATCTGGTGCGTGAAGTCGAAGGCCTGGAAGTGCTCAAGGACGCCCTGGCGTCAGGCAAGGGCGTCGTCGGCATCACCAGCCACCTGGGCAACTGGGAAGTGCTCAACCACTTCTATTGCAGCCAGTGCAAACCGATCATTTTCTACCGTCCGCCCAAGCTCAAGGCGGTGGACGAACTGTTGCGCAAGCAGCGCGTGCAACTGGGTAACCGCGTGGCGGCGTCCACCAAGGAAGGCATTCTCAGCGTCATCAAGGAAGTGCGCAAAGGCGGCGCGGTGGGGATTCCGGCTGACCCGGAGCCAGCCGAATCGGCCGGTATTTTCGTGCCCTTTTTCGCCACCAAGGCCCTGACCAGCAAGTTTGTGCCGAACATGCTCGCTGGCGGCAAGGCGGTCGGGGTATTCCTGCACGCCCTGCGCCTGCCGGACGGCTCGGGCTACAAGGTGATTCTGGAAGCCGCCCCCGAGGCGATGTACAGCACCGACACCGAGACCTCCTGCGCGGCCATGAGCCAGGTGGTCGAACGGTATGTGCGGGCGTATCCGAGTCAGTACATGTGGAGCATGAAGCGCTTCAAGAAGCGTCCGCCGGGTGAAGAGCGCTGGTACTGATTGGCGATCACCCCTGTAGGAGCACTGCTTGCTCCTACAGCGCAGGTTGTTGGCGATCGAGCTTTTTCAGGAACACCGTCATTTCCTTTTCGGCCTGCTTGTCGCCATGGGCGCGGGCAGCTTCCAGGCCCTGCTCCCAGGCCTGGCGCGCCGCCGGGTAGTCCGCCAGCGCCAGGTGGGCCTTGCCCAATAGCTTCCAGGCCGCAGAATATTTCGGATCGAACGCCACGCAGCGCGTGAAGTGCTCGGCGGCCTTGGCGTTTTCCCCCAGATCCAGATACCCCTTGCCCAGCCCGAAGCGCAGCAATGAGTTATCCACACCCTTGGCGAGCATTTTTTCCAGGGACTCGAGCATGGGTCATTTCCTTGTTGGGTGGGTCAGAAGTAGGCGTTTCGCCAGGCAGCCGCACATCCTGGTTCAGAAGAAGCTCAGGCCGACGTGGAACAGCTTTTCCACATCGCGAATATGCTTTTTATCCACAAGGAACAGAATCACATGGTCCCCCGCTTCGATCACAGTGTCGTCGTGGGCGATCAACACTTCTTCGTCGCGGATGATCGCGCCAATGGTGGTCCCCGGCGGCAATGCGATGTTCTCGATGGCCTTGCCGATGACCTTGCTCGACTTCTCATCACCGTGGGCAATGGCTTCGATGGCTTCTGCCGCACCCCGGCGCAGTGAGTGCACGCTGACGATGTCGCCCCGGCGTACGTGGGCCAGCAAGGTGCCGATGGTCGCCAGTTGCGGGCTGATGGCGATGTCGATGTCACCGCCCTGGATCAGGTCGACGTAGGCGGGGTTGTTGATGATGGTCATCACCTTCTTTGCACCCAGGCGTTTGGCCAGCAGCGAAGACATGATGTTGGCTTCATCGTCGTTGGTCAGCGCAAGGAAGATATCGGCGTCGGCGATGTTCTCCTCCAGCAGCAAGTCGCGATCCGATGCACTGCCCTGCAGCACCACGGTGCTGTCGAGGGTGTCCGACAGGTAGCGGCAGCGGGCCGGGTTCATCTCGATGATCTTGACCTGGTAGCGACTTTCGATGGCCTCGGCCAGGCGCTCGCCAATCTGCCCGCCACCGGCGATAACGATGCGCTTGTAGCTTTCATCGAGGCGGCGCATTTCGCTCATGACCGCGCGAATGTTGGCCCGGGCGGCAATGAAAAACACTTCATCGTCGGCTTCGATCACCGTGTTGCCTTGCGGCAGGATCGGTCGGTCACGACGGAAAATCGCGGCCACCCGGGTATCGACGTTCGGCATGTGCTCGCGCAATTGGCGCAGTTGCTGGCCTACCAGCGGTCCGCCGTAGTAGGCCTTGACCGCGACCAACTGGGCCTTGCCCTCGGCAAAGTCGATCACCTGCAGGGCACCGGGGTGCTGGATCAGGCGCTTGATGTAGTTGGTGACCACTTGTTCCGGGCTGATCAGCACATCGACCGGAATCGCGTCGTTGTCGAACAGCTCGGCGCGGGTCAGGTAGGACGCCTCGCGCACCCGGGCGATCTTGGTCGGGGTATGGAACAGGGTATGGGCGACCTGGCAGGCGACCATGTTGGTTTCGTCGCTGTTGGTCACGGCCACCAGCATGTCGGCGTCGTCGGCGCCCGCTTGGCGCAACACCGTGGGCAAAGAGCCGCGACCTTGCACGGTGCGGATGTCGAGGCGATCGCCGAGATCGCGCAGGCGTTCTCCGTCAGTGTCGACCACGGTGATGTCGTTCGCTTCGCTGGCCAGATGTTCTGCCAGTGATCCACCCACCTGCCCTGCTCCGAGGATGATGATCTTCATCCATTTACTCCCTTAAAACCGGTTAACCGCGCGTGGCGGCAATCTTGATCAGCTTGGCGTAATAGAACCCGTCATGACCACCCTCTTGCGCCAGCAACTGGCGACCATGGGGTTGCTTGATGCCGGCCTGGCTGGCGATGTCCAGTTCGCGAGCGCCGGGGGTGCGCGCGAGAAAGGCTTCGATCACTTCGGTGTTCTCGGTCGGCAGTGTCGAGCAGGTGGCGTACAGCAGAATGCCGCCTACCTCGAGGGTGGGCCACATCGCGTCGAGCAACTCACCTTGCAGCACGGCCAGTGCGGCGATGTCATCGGGTTGGCGGGTCAGCTTGATGTCCGGGTGGCGGCGGATCACGCCCGTGGCCGAACAGGGAGCGTCCAGCAGAATCCGCTGGAACGGCTTGCCATCCCACCAGGCCTGCGTGTCGCGGCCATCGGCGGCGATCAGTTCGGCGCTCAGGCCCAGGCGCTCGAGGTTTTCCTTGACCCGTACCAGGCGCTTGGCTTCGAGATCCACCGCAACCACGGCGGCCAGCCCAGGCTCGACTTCGAGGATATGGCAGGTCTTGCCGCCGGGTGCGCAGCAGGCGTCGAGCACCCGCTGGCCCGGCGCCAGGTCCAGCAGCTCGGCGGCCAGTTGCGCCGCTTCGTCCTGTACGCTGATCCAACCTTCGCTGAAGCCCGGCAGGCTGCGCACATCACCCGGGGTCTCGAGGACGATACCGTCCTGGCTGAAGGTGCAAGGCTGGGCGGCGACCCCGGCCTGGCTGAGCAACTGCAGGTAGGCATCGCGGTCGTGATGGCGGCGATTGACCCGCAGAATCATCGGTGGGTGCGCGTTGTTCGCGGCGCAAATGGCTTCCCACTGCAGGGGCCAGAAGGCCTTGAGGGATTTTTGCAGCCAGCGTGGGTGGGCGGTGCGTACCACCGGATCGTGTTCGAGCTCGGCCAGCAGCGCTTCGCTTTCCCGTTGCGCGCGGCGCAGTACGGCGTTGATCAGGGCCTTGGCCCAAGGCTTTTTCAGCTTGTCGGCGCAGCCCACGGTTTCACCGATGGCGGCGTGTGCCGGAACCCGGGTGTAGAGCAGTTGGTACAGGCCGACCAGCAGCAGCGCCTCGACATCGGCATCCGCCGCCTTGAAGGGCTTTTGCAGCAGTTTGGCCGCCAGCGCCGACAAGCGTGGCTGCCAGCGTGCGGTACCGAAGGCCAGGTCCTGGGTGAAGCCGCGATCGCGGTCTTCGACTTTGTCCAGTTGAGTCGGCAGGGAACTGTTGAGGGACGCTTTGCCACTGAGGACAGCGGCCAGTGCCTTGGCGGCGGCCAGACGCGGGTTCATTGCGCGTCCACCGATTGGCCGAGGACGGTGCCCAGGGCAAATTTCTCGCGGCGGCTATTGAACAGGTCGCTGAAGTTCAGGGCCTTGCCACCGGGCAATTGCAGGCGGGTCAAGCACAGCGCTTGTTCACCGCAGGCGACGATCAGGCCGTCCTTGCTGGCGCCGAGCACCTCGCCCGGGGCGCCTTGGCCATCGACCAGGTTGGCGGCCAGGACTTTCAGCGCTTCGCCATTGAGGGTGCTGTGGCAGATCGGCCATGGGTTGAAGGCGCGTACCAGGCGTTCCAGTTCGACCGCCGGGCGGCTCCAGTCGATGCGCGCCTCGTCCTTGTTCAATTTGTGCGCATAGGTGGCGAGGCTGTCGTCCTGCACTTCGCCTTGCAGGGTGCCGGCGGCCAATCCGGCAATCGCCTGGAGCACGGCGGGCGGGCCCATTTCGGCCAGTCGGTCATGCAGGGTGCCGCCGGTGTCCTGGCCGCTGATCTCGGTGCTCACCTTCAGTAGCATCGGCCCGGTGTCCAGCCCCGCCTCCATGCGCATCACGGTGACGCCGCTCTGTGCATCGCCGGCTTCGACGGCGCGCTGGATCGGCGCCGCACCGCGCCAGCGCGGCAACAGGGAGGCATGGCTGTTGATGCAACCCAGGCGCGGGATATCCAGCACCACCTGCGGCAGGATCAAGCCATAGGCGACCACCACCATCAGGTCCGGCTGCAGGGCGGCCAGTTCGGCCTGGGCGTCGGCATTGCGCAGGGTGGGTGGCTGGAACACCGGGATGTGGTGTTCCAGGGCCAACTGCTTGACCGGGCTTGGCATCAGCTTTTGCCCACGACCTGCCGGACGGTCCGGTTGGGTGTAGACCGCCACGACCTCGTAAGGGCTGTCGAGCAGGGCCTTGAGGTGTTCGGCGGCAAATTCGGGGGTGCCGGCAAAGACGATGCGCATTGAGGAGGCTCTCGGTTTCAGAAGCAGTCACAAAAGAAAAAGGCTTGCCGCAGCAAGCCTTTGGAAGAAAGGAATCAAGCGTTCTGGCGATGGAGCTTTTCCAGCTTCTTCTTGATCCGGTCGCGTTTGAGCGTGGACAGGTAGTCGACAAACAATTTGCCGTTGAGGTGATCGCACTCATGTTGAATGCACACCGCCAGCAGGCCTTCGGCGATCATTTCGTACGGCTTGCCGTCGCGATCCAGGGCCTTGATCTTGACCTTCTGCGGGCGATCGACGTTTTCGTAGAAGCCGGGTACCGAAAGGCAGCCTTCCTGGTACTGGTCCATCTCGTCGGTCAGGGTCTCGAACTCGGGGTTGATGAACACCCGCGGTTCACTGCGGTCTTCGGACAAGTCCATGACCACGATGCGCTTGTGCACATTGACCTGGGTCGCCGCGAGGCCGATGCCTGGCGCTTCATACATTGTTTCAAACATGTCATCGACCAACTGCCGCACTTCGTCGTCCACTACGGTCACCGGTTTGGCGATCGTGCGCAGGCGCGGGTCGGGGAATTCGAGGATGTTCAAAATGGCCATAAGCGTAATTGCTGCACGTGTGAAGTAAGGTCAGGGCCGATCGCCTGGCAGTCCGCAGAGGCTGGCGATGGCTGTAAAACGAAGCCCCCTCGCGGGAGCGAGCCATGTCGGCTCTGGCGTTTTACGCGAACCCACATAATAAAGGGATTCACCGCGTGAGGGAAATCACAAACCTTTGCCCATCGCCCGCCACAGCCTGCACGCAGGGTAAAAATTCCTGCTCCTCAGCGCCTCTTGGCGAGAAAACACTCAACAAGTTACCAACAGACTTATCCACAGCTTGTTCCTGACCCGTCAGGCTCAATTACGATCAAGGATGATCTTATGCCGTCGTCTGTATCCCTGCCGGTTTCGCCGGCGGAACTGGAAGCCCGTCTGCGTTTGCACTGCCTGCCGGAACTGGGGCCACGGCGTTACCAGAAGTTGCTGCAAGCCTTCGGTTCGGCCTCCAAAGCCATCAGCGCCCCGGCCAGTGCCTGGCGTGCCCTGGGTTTGCCCGCCGCCTGCGCAGAGGCAAGGCGCAGCCCGTCGATTCGCGATGGCGCTCACCAGGCATTGGCCTGGCTGGAGCGTGAAGGCCAGCATTTACTGATGATTGACCAGCCCGGGTACCCCGCGTTGCTGGCTGAGATCAGTGACCCACCGCCTTTGCTGTTTGTCGCCGGAGATCCGGCGATCCTGGAAAAACCGCAGTTGGCGATGGTCGGCAGCCGTCGCGCCTCCAGGCCGGGGATGGACACCGCGGCGGCATTCTCCCGCAGCCTGGCGGGTGCTGGTTTTGTGATCACCAGTGGCTTGGCGCTGGGTATCGATGCCGCTGCGCATCAGGCCGCGCTCGACGTCGGAGGGCAGACGGTGGGAGTGCTGGGCACCGGCCTGGAAAAATTTTATCCACAGCGCAACCGAGCCCTTGCCACGGCGATGATTGCCCAGGGCAGCGCGGTGGTTTCCGAATTTGCCCTGGATGCCGGGCCGCACCCCAGCCACTTTCCCCGACGCAACCGGATCATCAGTGGATTGTCCCTGGGCGTGCTGGTGGTCGAGGCCAGTGTCGCCAGCGGTTCATTGATCACCGCCCGGCTGGCGGCAGAACAGGGGCGCGAGGTCTATGCGATTCCCGGCTCCATCCACCACCCCGCTGCCCGCGGCTGTCACCAGTTGATTCGCGACGGGGCAACGTTGGTGGAGACCATTGAGCATATTCTCGAAGGATTGCGTGGCTGGCAGTACTTGCCGGCCGCCCCGGTCACAGCTGCGGCCGAACTCGATCACCCGTTGTTGCGCCTGCTGTTTGCCGCGCCCCACACCACCGAAGCCCTGGCCGAGTCCAGCGGCTGGGCCTTGCCCAAAGTGCTGGTGGCGCTGACCGAGCTGGAAATGCAGGGTCGCGCGGTGGCGGAAGGCGGACGCTGGTTTGCCCGCCTAAGCTAGGTTCATGCACTGGGATTTGTAAGGAAGATGGGTAAACTGCGCACAGCCTTATTTTGGAGAGTCGGTCATGGTCAACAGTTGGCGTGTGCAACAAGCCGCACGAGGAATTCGCGCAGGGGCGGTGCTTGCCTATCCAACCGAAGCCGTCTGGGGCCTGGGGTGCGACCCCTGGGATGAAGAAGCGGTGTATCGCCTGTTGGCGATCAAGGGACGTTCGGTGGAAAAGGGCCTGATCCTGGTGGCTGACAATATCCGCCAGTTCGACTTCCTGTTCGATGACTTCCCGCAGTTGTGGCTCGATCGCATGGCCAGCACCTGGCCTGGGCCGAACACCTGGCTGGTGCCCCACCAGAACATGTTGCCGCAATGGATCACCGGGGTTCACGAAACCGTGGCGTTGCGCGTCAGCGATCACCCGCAGGTGCGGGATCTGTGTGCATTGGTCGGGCCACTGGTGTCGACATCCGCCAACCCTCAGGGACGGCCGGCCGCGCGCACGCGGATTCGCGTCGAGCAGTACTTCCGTGGGCAAGTCGACCTGGTACTGGGCGGTCAGCTCGGTGGGCGCAAGAACCCCAGCGTGATTCGCGACCTGGCGACCGGCCACGTGGTGCGTCCGGACTGAGATCGCGCTGCTGCCATTCGCTGGCAAGCCGCACGCGGGCGCCAGCGAAGACGTTCTGTCTGACGCAATAACTATCAGGGCAACAGAATGGTCGATCCGGTGGTACGCCGGGCCGACAACTCGGTCTGTGCCTTCGCTGCTTCAGCCAGTGAATAACGCTGGCTGATATCAACCCGCAACTGGCCGCTGATGATCATCCCGAACAGCTCATCGGCCATGCGCTGCAGGTTTTGCGCGTTGTTGGCGTAGGTCGCCAGGGTCGGTCGGGTGACGTACAGCGAACCCTTGGCCGAGAGAATCCCCAGGTTCACCCCGTCCACCGCCCCCGACGCATTGCCGAAACTCACCACCAGCCCACGGGGCGCAGTGCAGTCGAGGGAGGTCAGCCAGGTGTCTTTGCCGACGCCGTCGTAGACCACCGGGCATTTCTTGCCATCAGTCAGTTCCAGGACCCGTTCAACGACATTCTCATGGCTGTAGTCGATAGTCGCCCAGGCGCCGTTGGCCTTGGCCAGTGCAGCTTTTTCCGGCGAACTGACGGTACCGATCAGCTTCACGCCCAGGGCCTTGGCCCACTGGCAGGCCAGCGAACCAACGCCGCCGGCCGCGGCGTGGAACAGAATGGTTTCGCCCCCCTTGAGTTCATAGGTCTGACGCAACAGGTATTGCACCGTCAGGCCCTTGAGCATCACGCCTGCGGCCTGTTCGAAGCTGATAGCGTCGGGCAGGTGCACCAGGTTGGCTTCCGGCAATACGTGCACATCGCTGTAGGCCCCCAGTGGCCCGCTGCCATAGGCCACGCGGTCGCCGACCTTGAATCGGGTGACCTGGCTACCGACGGCCTGGACCACGCCAGCCCCCTCCGCGCCCAGGCCCGATGGCAAGGCAGGAGGCGCATAGAGGCCGCTGCGAAAATAGGTGTCGATGAAATTCAGGCCGATGGCCTTGTTGCTCACACTGACCTGCTGCGGGCCCGGCTCGGCCGGCTGATAGTCCACATACTCAAGCACTTCAGGGCCGCCATGGGCACGGAACTGGATACGTTTGGCCATCTGCACTCTCCTTGGGTGGTTTTGCGTAGGGGCCTATCGGACTCCTAAGCTTGATCTTCGTCAACTGTGGCAGGCCGGGGTGCAGTGTTATGCTACGCGCCCATTTGCGTCGGCCGCCGTTCTGATCGAGCGCCGCGTAGCTTTGCCCGATTCAAGGTGATGCCATGACTACCCGCACCGAAGCCGTTAAAGCCTACCTGCTCGACCTGCAAGACCGCATATGTGCCGCGCTGGAAACAGAAGACGGCGGCACGCGCTTTGTCGAAGACGCCTGGACCCGGCCTGCCGGCGGTGGCGGACGGACTCGGGTAATTGAAAATGGCGCGGTGATCGAAAAAGGCGGCGTCAACTTTTCCCACGTCTTTGGCAGCGGCCTGCCGCCGTCGGCCAGCGCGCACCGGCCCGAGTTGGCCGGACGCGGCTTCGAAGCCCTCGGTGTGTCGCTGGTGATCCACCCGCACAACCCTCATGTGCCGACGTCCCACGCCAATGTGCGGTTTTTCATCGCTGAAAAACCCGGTGAAGAGCCGGTGTGGTGGTTCGGTGGCGGCTTCGACCTGACCCCCTACTACGGCAATGAAGAAGACTGCGTGCATTGGCACCGTGTCGCCGCCCAGGCCTGCGCGCCATTCGGGCCGGATGTCTACAGCCGTTACAAGGCATGGTGCGACAGCTACTTCCACATCAAGCATCGCAACGAGCCCCGCGGTATTGGCGGCCTGTTCTTCGATGACCTGAACGAGTGGGATTTCGATACCTGCTTCGCGTTCATCCGCGCCATCGGCGATGCCTACATCAAGGCATACCTGCCGATCGTGCAGCGCCGCAAGGCCCAGGCCTACACCGAGCAACAGCGTGAATTCCAGGAGTTCCGCCGTGGTCGCTACGTCGAATTCAACCTGGTCTACGACCGTGGCACGCTGTTCGGCCTGCAGTCGGGCGGGCGTACCGAGTCGATCCTCATGTCGCTGCCACCGCAAGTGCGCTGGGCCTACGACTGGAAGGCCGAGCCGGGTAGCGAAGAGGCGCGTCTGACGGAGTACTTCCTGCAAGACCGCGACTGGCTGGCGGGCTCGGCCTGACCGGTCGGCGCCGGCTGGCCGGCGAACAACGCTAACGTGGTTGAGCACAGTAGCGCCTACAGGGCGCGCTCCAAGAGGGTGTGAGATGGATCAGTACGTCGTTTTCGGTAACCCGATTGGCCACAGCAAGTCGCCGTTGATCCATCGTCTGTTTGCCCAGCAGACGGCTCAGCAGTTGGACTACAACACCCTGCTGGCGCCGCTCGATGATTTTTCCGGCTGCGCCACGGCATTTTTCGCTGAGGGGCGTGGGGCTAATGTCACGGTGCCCTTCAAGGAACAGGCCTATCGTCTGGCCAGCCAACTGACGGCCCGTGCGCAACGGGCCGGGGCGGTCAACACCCTGAGCAAGTTGGCCGACGGCAGCCTGTTGGGTGACAACACCGACGGCGCCGGGCTCGTTCGAGATCTCACGGTCAATGCCGGATTCAGCCTGCACGGCAAGCGCATCCTGCTGCTCGGCGCCGGTGGCGCGGTGCGCGGTGCGCTGGAGCCGTTGTTGGCCGAGCAACCGGCCTCCGTGATCATCGCCAACCGCACGGTGGAAAAAGC
>Ga0067045_1032018_pt1 | contig 11017 bp, 5 predicted proteins | sample TerdegcTABiofilm_FD_59184 | JGI IMG/M metagenome (GOLD analysis project Ga0067045, IMG submission 59184) | Combined Assembly of (Gp0054472, Gp0054536) Wastewater bioreactor microbial communities from Singapore -Terephthalate degrading...
CCCGCCGTGGCGGCGTGGTCGAGCAGATCGACGCCGCGCGCATCGTGGTCAAGGTCAACGAGTCCGAGATTTCGGGCGAGACCGATGCCGGCGTCGACATCTACTCCCTGGTCAAGTACACCCGCAGCAACCAGAACACCTGCATCAACCAGCGTCCGCTGGTGAACGTGGGCGACCGGGTCGAGCGCGGCGACGTGCTGGCCGACGGGCCGTCCACCGACATCGGCGAGCTGGCGCTGGGCCAGAACATGCTGGTCGCCTTCATGCCGTGGAACGGCTACAACTTCGAGGACTCGATCCTGCTCTCCGAGCGCGTGGTCGAGGAGGATCGCTACACGACGATCCATATCGAGGAGCTGACCGTCCAGGCCCGCGATACCAAGCTGGGGCCGGAGGAGATCTCGGCGGACATCCCGAACGTCTCCGAGCAGGCGCTGTCGCGCCTCGACGAATCCGGCGTGGTGTACATCGGCGCCGAAGTGCGCGCCGGCGACATCCTGGTGGGCAAGGTGACCCCGAAGGGCGAGAGCCAGCTGACCCCCGAGGAGAAGCTGCTGCGCGCGATCTTCGGCGAGAAGGCCTCGGACGTGAAGGACAGCTCGCTGCGCGTGCCGCCGGGCATGGACGGCGTCGTCATCGACGTGCAGGTGTTCACCCGCGACGGCATCGAGAAGGACAAGCGCGCGCGCCAGATCGAGGAAAACGAGATCCGCCGCGTCAAGAAAGACTTCGACGACCAGTACCGCATCCTCGAGAACGCCATCTACGCCCGCCTGCGCGAGCAGCTGCTGGGCAAGGTCGCCAATGGCGGCCCGGGCGTGAAGAAGGGCGACACCGTGTCGTCGCTGGTGCTGGATGGGCTGAAGAAGTCCGATTGGCTGCAGCTGCGGATGAAGGACGACGACGCGGCCGATGCCATCGAGCGCGCCGCCAAGCAGCTCGAGGCGCACCAGAAGGAGTTCGACAAGCGCTTCGCCGACAAGCGCGCCAAGATCATGCAGGGCGACGATCTCGCCCCAGGCGTGCTGAAGATGGTGAAGGTGTTCCTGGCGGTGAAGCGCCGGATCCAGCCGGGCGACAAGATGGCTGGTCGCCACGGCAACAAGGGCGTGGTATCCAAGATCGTGCCGGTCGAGGACATGCCGTACATGGCCGATGGCCAGACCGTCGACATCGTGCTGAACCCGCTGGGCGTGCCGAGCCGAATGAACATCGGTCAGGTGCTGGAAGTCCACTTGGGTCTGGCGGCCAAGGGGCTGGGCCAGAAGATCCAGCGCATGCTGGAAGCGAAGGCCAAGATCGCTGATCTGCGCAAGTTCCTCGACGAGATCTACAACCACGACCGCGACACTCACGTCGAGCGCGTCGATCTCTCCCAGTTCAGCGACGAGGAGCTGCTGGCGATGGCGAAGAACCTCACCGATGGCGTGCCGATGGCCAGCCCGGTGTTCGACGGCGCCAACGAGGCCGAGATCAAGGCGATGCTCAGGCTGGCCGACCTGCCGGAGTCCGGCCAGGTTCAGCTGTACGACGGCCGCACCGGCGAGGCGTTCGACCGCAAGACCACGGTCGGCTACATGCACATGCTGAAGCTGAACCACCTGGTCGACGACAAGATGCACGCACGCTCGACCGGGCCGTACTCGCTGGTCACCCAGCAGCCGCTGGGCGGCAAGGCGCAGTTCGGCGGCCAGCGCTTCGGCGAGATGGAAGTCTGGGCGCTGGAAGCCTATGGCGCGGCCTACACCCTGCAGGAAATGCTGACGGTGAAGTCCGACGACGTGCAGGGCCGCAACCAGATGTACAAGAACATCGTCGATGGCGCGCACGAGATGGTCGCCGGCATGCCGGAGTCCTTCAACGTGCTGGTGAAGGAAATCCGCAGCCTGGCCATCAACATGGAACTCGAGGAGCACTGAGTTTCGCGACGGCGCGGCGCTGATGCCGCGCCGCCCCGCCAGACCCATTGCCCCCGACCCGGAGAATCCCAATGAAAGATTTGCTCAACCTCTTCAACCAGCAGCGCCAGACGCTGGACTTCGATGCGATCAAGATCGCGCTGGCCAGCCCGGACCTGATCCGCTCGTGGTCGTACGGCGAGGTGAAGAAGCCCGAGACCATCAACTACCGGACCTTCAAGCCGGAGCGCGACGGCCTGTTCTGCGCCGCCATCTTCGGCCCGATCAAGGACTACGAGTGCCTGTGCGGCAAGTACAAGCGCATGAAGCATCGTGGCGTGGTCTGCGAGAAGTGCGGTACCGAGGTGACCCTGGCCAAGGTGCGCCGCGAGCGCATGGGCCACATCGACCTGGCCTCGCCGGTCGCGCACATCTGGTTCCTGAAGTCGCTGCCGTCGCGCATCGGTTTGATGCTGGACATGACCCTGCGCGACATCGAGCGCATCCTCTACTTCGAGGCGTACGTGGTGACCGAGCCGGGCCTCACCCCGCTCGAGCGCGGCACCCTGCTGAACGAAGAGGAGTACATGAAGGCGCGCCAGGAGCACGGCGACGACTTCGACGCGGCGATGGGCGCGGAGGCGGTCTACGATCTGCTGCGCACGATCGACCTGCAGAGCGAAATGGTGCAGCTGAAGGAAGAGATCGCCTCTACCAACAGTGAAACCAAGCTCAAGCGCCTGACCAAGCGGATCAAGCTCATCGAGGCCTTCATCGAGTCCGGCAACCGTCCCGAGTGGATGGTGATGACCGTGCTGCCGGTGCTGCCGCCCGACCTGCGCCCGCTGGTCCCGCTGGACGGCGGCCGCTTCGCGACCTCCGATCTGAACGACCTGTATCGCCGCGTCATCAACCGCAACAACCGCCTGCGCCGCCTGCTCGAGCTCAATGCGCCTGACATCATCGTGCGCAACGAGAAGCGCATGTTGCAGGAGGCGGTGGACGCCCTGATGGACAACGGCCGCCGCGGCCGCGCCATCACCGGCACCAACAAGCGCCCGCTCAAGTCGCTGGCCGACATGATCAAGGGCAAGCAGGGTCGCTTCCGCCAGAACCTGCTCGGCAAGCGCGTCGACTACTCCGGCCGTTCGGTCATCGTGGTCGGCCCGTACCTCAAGCTGCACCAGTGCGGCCTGCCGAAGAAGATGGCGCTGGAGCTGTTCAAGCCCTTCATCTTCGCCAAGCTGCAGGCCCGCGGCCTGGCCAGCACCATCAAGGCGGCGAAGAAGCTGGTCGAGCGCGAGGAAGCCGAGGTGTGGGACATCCTCGAGGAGGTCATCCGCGAGCACCCGGTGCTGCTGAACCGCGCCCCGACCCTGCACCGCCTCGGCATCCAGGCGTTCGAGCCGGTGCTGATCGAAGGCAAGGCGATCCAGCTGCACCCGCTGGTCTGCACCGCGTTCAACGCCGACTTCGACGGTGACCAGATGGCCGTCCACGTGCCGCTGTCGCTGGAAGCCCAGCTGGAAGCGCGCGCGCTGATGATGGCGTCCAACAACATCCTCTCTCCGGCCAACGGCGAACCGATCATCGTGCCGTCGCAGGACGTGGTGCTCGGGCTGTACTACATGACCCGCGCCTTGGAGAACAAGGCGGGCGAGGGCATGGTGTTCGCCAATATCGCCGAGGTGAAGCGCGCCTACGACAACCGCGTGGTCGAGCTGCACGCCAAGTGCAAGGTGCGTATCACCGAGACCGTGATCGCCGAGGACGGCAGCCGCAGCCAGCAGACCTCGATCGTGGATACCACGGTCGGGCGCGCGCTGCTGCGCGAGATCCTGCCGGAGGGGCTGCCCTTCGCGCTGGTCAACCTCGAGCTGAACAAGAAGGCCATCAGCCGCCTGATCAACAGCTGCTACCGCATGCTGGGCCTGAAGGACACCGTGGTGTTCGCCGACAAGCTGATGTACACCGGCTTTGCCTACGCCACCCGCGCCGGCGTGTCGATCGGCATCGACGACATGACCATTCCGCAGGAGAAGAAGGCGATCCTGGCCGAGGCCGAGGCCGAGGTGCTGGAAATCCAGCAGCAGTACCAATCGGGCCTGGTCACCGCCGGCGAGCGCTATAACAAGGTCGTGGACATCTGGTCGCGCACCAACGAGCGCGTGGCCAAGGCGATGATGGACACCATCGGCACCGAGAAGGTGGTCAACGCCAAGGGCGAGACCATCGACCAGAAGTCGATGAACTCGATCTACATCATGGCCGACTCCGGCGCGCGTGGTTCGCAGGCGCAGATCCGCCAGCTGGCCGGCATGCGCGGCCTGATGGCCAAGCCGGACGGCTCGATCATCGAAACGCCGATCACCTCGAACTTCCGCGAGGGCCTGAACGTCCAGCAGTACTTCATCTCGACCCATGGCGCCCGTAAGGGCCTGGCGGATACCGCGCTGAAGACCGCGAACTCCGGCTACCTCACCCGCCGCCTGGTGGACGTGGCGCAGGACGTGGTGATCACCGAGTCCGACTGCGGCACCCTGGCCGGCTTGACCATGACTCCGATCGTGGAAGGCGGCGACGTGGTCGAGCCGCTGAAGGACCGCGTGCTGGGCCGCATCGTGGCCGAGGACGTGTTCCTGCCGGGCAACGACGAAGATCCGTTCATCACCCGCAACACCCTGATCGACGAGCAGTGGGCGCAGAAGCTCGAGGACGCCGGCGTCCAGGCGATCAAGGTGCGCAGCACCATCACCTGCGAAGCGGCGTTCGGCGTTTGCGCGCACTGCTACGGGCGTGACCTCGGCCGCGGCCACCTGGTCAATCATGGCGAGGCCGTGGGCGTCGTCGCCGCTCAGTCGATCGGCGAGCCGGGCACCCAGCTGACCATGCGCACGTTCCACATCGGCGGCGCGGCGTCGCGTGCCGCGGCGATCGACAACGTGACGGTGAAGACCACCGGTTCGGTGAAGTTCAACAACCTCAAGTTCGTCAAGCACGCGGAGGGCCACCTGGTGGCCGTCTCGCGCTCGGGCGAGCTGTCGGTGCTGGATAACCACGGCCGCGAGCGCGAGCGCTACAAGCTGCCCTACGGCGCCACCTTGCAGGTGCAGGATGGCGGCGAGGTCAAGGCCGGCCAGACCGTCGCCAACTGGGATCCGCACAACCACCCGATCGTCTCGGAAGTGGCGGGCTTCATCCGCTTCGTCGACTTCGTCGATGGCGTCACCGTGATCGAGAAGACCGATGACCTCACCGGCTTGGCCTCTCGCGAGATCACCGATCCGAAGCGGCGCGGCAACCAGGGCAAGGACTTGCGCCCGCTGGTGCGGATCGTGGACAAGAACGGCAAGGATCTCACCATCCCGGGTACCGATCTGCCGGCGCAGTACATGCTGCCGCCGCGCTCGATCGTGAACCTGCAGGACGGCGCGCCGGTGGGTGTGGGCGACGTGGTCGCCAAGATTCCGCAGGAAGCCTCCAAGACCCGCGACATCACCGGTGGTCTGCCGCGCGTGGCCGACTTGTTCGAGGCGCGCAAGCCGAAGGATCCGGCGATCCTCGCCGAGATTTCGGGGGTGGTCAGCTTCGGCAAGGAAACCAAGGGCAAGCAGCGCCTGGTGATCAAGAGCGCCGATGGCACCGAGCACGAGGAGCTGATTCCGAAGTACCGCCAGATCATCGTGTTCGAAGGCGAGCACGTCGAGAAGGGCGAGACCGTGGTGGACGGCGAGCCGAGCCCGCAGGACATCCTGCGCCTGAAGGGCGTCGAAGAGTTGGCGGCCTATCTGGTCAAGGAGATCCAGGATGTCTATCGCCTGCAGGGCGTGAAGATCAACGACAAGCACATCGAGGTGATCATTCGCCAGATGCTGCGCAAGGTCGAAATCGTGGATCAGGGTGATTCGAAGTTCCTCAATGGCGAACAGGTCGAGCGCCAGCGCGCGATCGAGGAGAACGAGCGCCTGATCCGCAAGGGCGAGATCCCGGCCAAGTTCGAACCGGTGCTGCTGGGCATCACCAAGGCCTCGCTGGCGACCGAATCGTTCATTTCCTCGGCGTCGTTCCAGGAAACCACCCGCGTCCTCACCGAGGCGGCGGTGCGCGGCACCCGCGATACCCTGCGCGGTCTCAAGGAGAACGTCATCGTCGGCCGTTTGATCCCGGCCGGCACCGGCCTGGCCTACCACAGCCAGCGGCGCAAGAAAGCCTCCGGTCTGACCGAGGCCGAGATGGCCACGCTGGCCGGCGAGCCCGCGGCGGAGGCCGTCACGGACGAGGCGCCGGCGGGCGAGGCGGCTGCGGAGTAAGCCGGTCTCGACGCCGACCCCGCCCGGGAGTCCCGGGCGGGGCTTGCCGCAAGTCGAAGTTGCGTGTATTCTCTTGCGGCTTTTGATGGCCTCGGGCCATCCAGATCACCAAATGAGGTCGCAGGACGCGCCTCGTGTTGGGTCCAGGACGGACGGGATCGCAGATCAATCACTGCTCGCCGCCGAAGCGGCGGCGAGGGTGGTTTTTCGGCATGGCTGCGTTTGACCGTAAGGTCCTGCGCCAGCTATGCTTTTTGTCTTGGTCGGCCGGTTTGCGCAAGCGCCCGGCTGCGTTTGTCTCCGAATGGGCCTTGCGCCCGCCAATTGAGCCCCGAAATGGCAACGATCAACCAGCTCGTGCGCAAGCCGCGCAGCCCGGAAACCTACAAGAGCGCTTCCCCGGCGCTGGCGAACTGCCCGCAGCGCCGTGGCGTCTGCACCCGCGTCTATACCACTACCCCGAAAAAGCCGAACTCGGCGCTGCGCAAGGTGGCCAAGGTGCGCCTGACCAACGGCTACGAGGTCATCTCGTACATCGGCGGCGAAGGTCATAATCTGCAGGAACACAGCGTGGTGCTGATTCGCGGCGGTCGCGTCAAGGACCTGCCGGGCGTGCGCTACCACACCGTGCGCGGCTCGCTCGACGCCGCCGGCGTCGCCAAGCGCAAGCAGGCGCGCTCGAAGTACGGCGCCAAGCGTCCGAAGTCCTAAGAGGCGGGCCGGCCCGGTGTCATCCGGGTGACAGGTTCATCCACGCAGAATAACGGCGGGCTGCCGCCCGCCCTACGAGAGAAGCAACATGTCCCGTAAAGGCAATACCCCGCAGCGTTCGGTGCTGCCGGATCCGAAGCACGGAAGCGAGACCATTGCCCGCTTCATCAACATGGTGATGAAGAGCGGCAAGAAGTCGGTCGCTGAGAAGATCGTGTACGGTGCGATGGATGTCATCGGCGAAAAGAACCCGAACGCCCTCGAGTTGGTCGAGAAGGCGCTCGGCAACGTGGCGCCGACCGTCGAAGTGAAGTCCCGTCGCGTCGGCGGTGCCACCTATCAGGTGCCGGTCGAAGTGCGCGCCTCGCGTCGCATGGCGCTGGCGATGCGCTGGCTGATCGAGTCCGCTCGCAAGCGTGGCGAGAATTCCATGCCGCGCAAGCTGGCGGGCGAACTGATTGATGCGTCCGAGAACCGTGGCGGCGCGATCAAGAAGCGCGAAGAGACCCACCGCATGGCCGACGCCAACAAGGCGTTCGCCCACTACCGCTGGTAATCCCGGCGCTCCCGCGGGAGTGGCGAGGTCCGCCTTCCCGCGCCGCGACCCTGGATGGGGCGCGACACCCCGAGTGCCGCCGCGAGGCGGCCTTCGGTCATTCCGAACTCCGAAATCATTGAGAGGCTCCCGTGGCCCGTTCCACTCCCATCGAGCGTTACCGCAACTTCGGCATCATGGCCCACATCGATGCCGGCAAGACCACCACGTCCGAGCGCATCCTGTTCTACACCGGCAAGAGCCACAAGATCGGCGAAGTGCATGATGGCGCGGCCACCATGGACTGGATGGAGCAGGAGCAGGAGCGTGGCATCACGATCCAGTCCGCCGCCACCACCGCGTTCTGGAAGGGGATGGACAAGACCTTCCCCGAGCACCGTTTCAACATCATCGATACCCCCGGGCACGTGGACTTCACCATCGAGGTGGAGCGCAGCCTGCGCGTGCTCGATGGCGCGGTGTTCGTGCTTTGCGCGGTCGGCGGCGTGCAGCCGCAGTCGGAGACCGTGTGGCGCCAGGCCAACAAGTACCACGTGCCGCGCATCGCGTTCGTCAACAAGATGGATCGCACGGGCGCGAACTTCTACAAGGTGCGCGATCAGCTGAAGGCCCGCCTTGGGGCGGTGCCGGTGCCGATGCAGGTGCCGATCGGCGCCGAGGACAGCTTCGAAGGCGTGATCGACCTGCTGAAGATGAAGGCGATCCACTGGGATGCCGCTTCGCAGGGGCTGAACTTCGAGTATCGCGACATCCCGGCCGAGCTGAAGGCGAAGGCGGAGGAGGAGCGCGCGTTCATGGTGGAGTCGGCGGCCGAGGCCTCCGAGGAGCTGATGAACAAGTACCTCGAGGAGGGTGATCTGTCCGAGGCCGAGATCATCGCGGGGCTGCGCGAGCGCACCCTGAAGACCGAGATCGTGCCGATGTTCTGCGGCTCCGCGTTCAAGAACAAGGGCGTGCAGGCCATGCTGGATGGCGTGATCAACCTGCTGCCGTCCCCCGTCGATATTCCGCCGGTGCGGGGCGTCGACGTGGACGATGAGACCAAGCAGATGACCCGGGAGGCCAGCGACAAGGCGCCGTTCTCGGCGCTGGCGTTCAAGATCATGACCGACCCGTTCGTGGGGTCGCTGACCTTCTTCCGCGTCTATTCCGGCACGCTCAATGCCGGCGACCAGGTGCTGAACTCGGTCAAGGGCAAGAAGGAGCGCATCGGCCGCCTGCTGCAGATGCACTCCAATCAGCGCGATGAAATCAAGGAAGTGCTGGCGGGCGATATTGCCGCCGCCGTGGGCCTGAAAGACGTGACGACCGGCGACACCCTGTGCGCCCTCGATGCCCCGATCGTGCTCGAGCGCATGAGCTTCCCGGAGCCGGTGATCAAGATGGCGGTCGAGCCGAAGACCAAGTCCGACCAGGAGAAGATGGGCAACGCCCTGAGCCGCCTGGCGCAGGAAGATCCGTCCTTCCGCGTGCATACCGACGAGGAGTCCGGCCAGACCATCATCGCCGGCATGGGTGAGTTGCACCTGGACATCATCGTCGATCGCATGAAGCGCGAGTTCGGCGTCGAGACCAACGTCGGCAAGCCGCAGGTGGCCTACCGCGAGACCATCCGCAAGTCCGACGTCAAGAGCGACTACAAGCACGCCAAGCAGTCGGGCGGTAAGGGTCAGTACGGCCACGTGGTCATCGAGCTGTCGCCGATGACCGCCGAGGACAGGGCCAACCCGGACGTCAAGGACGATTTCCTGTTCATCAACCAGATCACCGGCGGCGTCATTCCGAAGGAGTTCATCCCGGCGGTCGAGAAGGGGATCCGCGAGACCATCACCAGCGGCCCGCTGGCCGGTTATCCGGTGGTGGGCGTCAAGGTGAAGCTGGTGTTCGGCTCTTACCACGACGTCGACTCGTCCGAAATGGCGTTCAAGCTCGCCGCCTCGATGGCCTTCAAGGAGGGCTTCCGCAAGGCCGATCCGGTCCTGCTGGAGCCGATCATGAAGGTCGAGATCGTCAGCCCGGAGGACTACCTGGGCGACGTGATGGGCGACGTGAGTCGCCGCCGCGGCGTGCTGCAGGGCCAGGACGACAGCCCCTCGGGCAAGATCATCAATGCGATGATCCCGCTGGGCGAGATGTTCGGCTACGCGACCTCGCTGCGGTCGATGACGCAGGGTCGCGCGACCTTCTCGATGGAGTTCGACCACTACGAGGAAGCGCCCAGCAACATCGCCGAGGCGGTCATCAAGAAAGCATAAGGATCTTCATCCCGGGTGCCGGCGGCCGCAGGGCGCGCGTCCGGCGTCCGGGCCGGGATCCCAGGTTCCAATCCCCAATTCTCGGAGTTTCAGACAATGGCAAAGGGTAAGTTCGAGCGCACCAAGCCCCACGTGAACGTGGGTACGATTGGCCACGTGGACCACGGCAAGACGACGCTGACGGCGGCGCTGACGAAGGTGGGCGCGGAGCGTTTCGGTGGTGAGTTCAAGGCGTACGACGCGATCGACGCGGCGCCGGAGGAGAAGGCGCGCGGTATTACGATTTCGACGGCGCACGTGGAATACGAGAGCCCGACGCGCCACTACGCGCACGTGGACTGCCCTGGCCACGCCGACTACGTGAAGAACATGATCACGGGTGCGGCGCAGATGGACGGTGCGATCCTGGTGTGCTCGGCGGCGGACGGTCCGATGCCGCAGACGCGCGAGCACATTCTGCTGTCGCGGCAGGTGGGCGTGCCGTACATCGTGGTCTACCTGAACAAGGCGGACATGGTGGACGACAAGGAGCTGCTGGAGCTGGTGGAGATGGAAGTCCGCGAGCTGCTGAGCAAGTACGACTTCCCGGGCGACGATACGCCGATCATTGCGGGTTCGGCGCGTCTGGCGCTGGAGGGGGACCAGTCGGAGATTGGCGTGCCGTCGATCATCAAGCTGGTGGACGCGCTGGACAGCTGGATTCCGGAGCCGCAGCGTGCGATCGACAAGCCGTTCCTGATGCCGGTGGAGGACGTGTTCTCGATTTCGGGTCGTGGCACTGTGGTGACGGGGCGCATCGAGCGCGGCGTGATCAAGGTGGGCGACGAAGTGGAGATCGTGGGCATCCGTCCGACCCAGAAGACGACGGTGACGGGCGTGGAGATGTTCCGCAAGCTGCTGGATCAGGGCCAGGCGGGCGACAACGCGGGTCTGCTGCTGCGCGGCACGAAGCGTGACGAGGTGGAGCGCGGCCAGGTGCTGTGCAAGCCCGGGACGATCACCCCGCACACGGAGTTCGAGGCGGAGGTGTACGTGCTGTCGAAGGAGGAGGGCGGTCGTCACACGCCGTTCTTCAAGGGCTACCGTCCGCAGTTCTACTTCCGTACGACGGACATCACCGGCGCGGTGGAGCTGCCGGAGGGCACCGAGATGGTGATGCCGGGCGACAACGTGAAGATGAAGGTGACGCTGATCAACCCGGTGGCGATGGACGAGGGCCTGCGCTTCGCGATCCGCGAGGGTGGCCGCACCGTCGGCGCCGGCGTGGTGTCCAAGATCATCAAGTAA
>Ga0067045_1004343_pt1 | contig 11016 bp, 9 predicted proteins | sample TerdegcTABiofilm_FD_59184 | JGI IMG/M metagenome (GOLD analysis project Ga0067045, IMG submission 59184) | Combined Assembly of (Gp0054472, Gp0054536) Wastewater bioreactor microbial communities from Singapore -Terephthalate degrading...
GGGCTACGTATAATTTGTTTCGTTCATCCTGTGTCATTGATAATATCATCCTTTCATTTTAACCAGGGTGACATTTTCTTAGAAATATTTCAGGGGTGACATTATCACAGAATGAACACATTAGTGCAAAAGGCTGTGTTGACACACTAAAAAGCATGTGGTAATATATCAACTGTCGCCGCGGTTTCCTGATGAACCGACATATATTGCCAGAGGAAACGGCGTTGACAAGGTTGCGGAAAACGCGATATAATAAAATTCCTGCCACAGAACAAACGCCAAAACGGTAGACGGTGATTTGTATCTAGGTAGGGAGAAGGGACAGAGGACCTTGAAAACTGAACAGTAAACAGCGAGCGGGTCCGAGTAATGGAGACGATATAGTCCTGGCGCCTTGCGGAGCAGGCGGGAGCCGAGGTGAAGGGAGGCGCCGGGGTTAGGAAAACAGGAGCAGGACGGACGAACCTGAGACGAGCGAGCGCTGAGCTGCCGAAGAGGTAGGCATAGTTTTGCGCGAGTGGATATTGATGGAGAGTTTGATCCTGGCTCAGGACGAACGCTGGCGGCGTGCTTAACACATGCAAGTCGAACGTGCCTGTCGAATTAGGTTACTAAGGAGGCAGGCAAGTGGCGGACGGGTGAGTAACACGTGGATAATCTACCCGGTACACCGGGATAACCCTGTGAAAGCGGGGCTAATACCGGATACGCTTTGTCTGCTAGAAAGGCGGGCAAAGAAAGGTTAAGAGCCGGTACCGGATGAGTCCGCGGCTGATTAGCTAGTTGGTGGGGTAAAGGCCTACCAAGGCGACGATCAGTAGCCGGCCTGAGAGGGTGGACGGCCACACTGGGACTGAGACACGGCCCAGACTCCTACGGGAGGCAGCAGTGGGGAATATTCCGCAATGGGCGAAAGCCTGACGGAGCGACGCCGCGTGGGTGAAGAAGGCCTTCGGGTTGTAAAGCCCTGTCATATGGGAAGAAAAGGATGACGGTACCATAAGAGGAAGCCACGGCTAACTACGTGCCAGCAGCCGCGGTAAAACGTAGGTGGCGAGCGTTGTCCGGAATTACTGGGCGTAAAGGGCGCGCAGGCGGCTGATTAAGTTGTGTGTGAAAGGTTCAGGCTTAACCTGAAGAGAGCACACGATACTGGTTGGCTTGAGTGCAGGAGAGGGCAGTGGAATTCCTAGTGTAGCGGTGAAATGCGTAGATATTAGGAGGAACACCAGTGGCGAAGGCGGCTGTCTGGACTGCAACTGACGCTGAGGCGCGAAAGCGTGGGGAGCAAACAGGATTAGATACCCTGGTAGTCCACGCTGTAAACGATGGGTACTAGGTGTAGGAGGTATCGACTCCTTCTGTGCCGGAGTTAACACAATAAGTACCCCGCCTGGGGAGTACGGCCGCAAGGTTGAAACTCAAAGGAATTGACGGGGGCCCGCACAAGCGGTGGAGCATGTGGTTTAATTCGACGCAACGCGAAGAACCTTACCAGGGCTTGACATCCCCTGACGTTGCAAGAGATTGCGAGTTTGGCCTTATGGCCGACAGGGAGACAGGTGGTGCATGGTTGTCGTCAGCTCGTGTCGTGAGATGTTGGGTTAAGTCCCGCAACGAGCGCAACCCTTATCCTTAGTTGCCAGCGCGGAAGGCGGGCACTCTGGGGAGACTGCCGGTGACAAACCGGAGGAAGGTGGGGATGACGTCAAATCATCATGCCCTTTATGTCCTGGGCTACACACGTGCTACAATGGCCTGTACAAAGGGTAGCGAAGCCGTGAGGCGGAGCCAATCCCAAAAAGCAGGTCTCAGTTCGGATTGCAGGCTGCAACTCGCCTGCATGAAGTCGGAATCGCTAGTAATCGCGGATCAGCACGCCGCGGTGAATACGTTCCCGGGCCTTGTACACACCGCCCGTCACACCACGAAAGTCGACAACACCCGAAGCCGATGCAGCAACCTTAACAAGAGGGGCAAGTCGTCGAAGGTGGGGTTGATGATTGGGGTGAAGTCGTAACAAGGTAGCCGTATCGGAAGGTGCGGCTGGATCACCTCCTTTCTAGGGAGAAGATGACCGCTGGCGTTTACTGTTTAGTTTTCAGGGGCCTGGATGCAGGCTACTGAAAATGTTCTTTGAAAACAGCACAGGGAAGAAAGACACCGAGTCAAGAGACCGAGAAAGAGGGTAAGGTCAAGCTAAAAAGGGCATACGGTGGATGCCTAGGCGCTAAGAGGCGAAGAAGGGCGTGGCAAGCTGCGATAAGCTACGGTGAGCCGCAAGCAGGCATAGACCCGTAGATACCCGAATGGGGCAACCCAGCCGGAGTAGGATCCGGCTACCGGCAGCTGAACAAATAGGCTGGCGGGGCGAACCCGGGGAACTGAAACATCTAAGTACCCGGAGGAAGAGAAAGAAAGATCGATTCCCGTAGTAGCGGCGAGCGAAGAGGGAAGAGCCTAAACCGGTCTGGGAGCTGGAGTGTAGAATGCGGGGGCATTCTGGATTCCGGCTTCCGGGCGGGGGTAGAGGGACTCACGGAGAGCTTTTGAGGTTTTAGCCGAAGCGGGCTGGAAAGCCCCGGCGAAGGAGGTAATACCCCTGTAGGCGAAAGGGCCGAGGAAGCGGTGAGTATCCCGAGTACCACGGAGCACGTGGAATTTCGTGGGAATCAGCGAGGACCATCTCGTAAGGCTAAATACTCCTTAGCGACCGATAGCGGAGAGTACCGTGAGGGAAAGGTGAAAAGCACCCCGGGAGGGGAGTGAAAGAGGACCTGAAACCGTATGCTTACAAGCAATCAGAGCCTGGCGAATAGCCGGGTGATGGTGTGCCTTTTGTAGAATGAACTGGCGAGTTGCGGCAGCCAGCGAGATTAAGGCGAGGAGCCGGAGTCGTAGCGAAAGCGAGTCTGAAGAGGGCGGAATAGTTGGTTGTCGCAGACCCGAAGCCGGGTGATCTACCCATGTCCAGGGTGAAGCGCAAGTAAAGGTGCGTGGAGGCCCGAACCTTCTGTCGTTGAAAAGGCATTGGATGAGATGTGGGTAGTGGTGAAATGCCAAACGAACCCGGAGATAGCTGGTACTCCTCGAAATAGCTTTAGGGCTAGCCTCAGGGGAAGATTTAGGGAGGTAGAGCACTGATTAGGCTAGGGGCCTTCACGGGTTACCGAACCTTCTCAAACTTCGAATGCCATAAATCGTACCTGGGAGTCAGACCGTGGGTGCTAAGATTCACGGTCGAGAGGGAAACAGCCCAGACCGCCAGCTAAGGTCCCGGAGTGCAGGCTAAGTGGTAAAGGAAGTGGGACCGCAGAGACAACCAGGATGTTGGCTTAGAAGCAGCCATCATTTAAAGAGTGCGTAATAGCTCACTGGTCCAGGGGTTCTGCGCCGAAAATGAAGCGGGGCTGAAGTCTGCCACCGAAGCTGCGGATTAAGGAGCTGGATAAGCTTTTTAATGGTAGGGGAGCATTGTATAGGCGTGGAAGCTATACTGAGAGGTATTGTGGAGCGTATACAAGAGAGAATGCCAGTATGAGTAAACGAAAAGGCAGGTGAGAATCCTGCCCGCCGGAAGCCTAAGGATTCCTGGGGAAGGGTCGTCCGCCCAGGGTAAGTCGGGACCTAAGCCGAGGCCGAGAGGCGTAGGTGATGGAGAACCGGTTGAGATTCCGGTACCGGATACTGGCCGATATGGAGCGAAGCAGGGACACAGGGAGGCAAGTCGAGCGCACGGCTGGAAGAGTGCGTCCAAGCACGCAGGGGGTGGGGCAGGCAAGACCGTTCCACGGGTACCCCGAGGTGTGACGGGGAGGGAAAAAGAGTACCGAAGCGACGTAGCCTGGACTGTCTAGAAAAGCTGCTAGCGAGGCTGGTATTTGCCCGTACCGCAAACCGACACAGGTAGGCGGGGTGAGGAACCCGAGGCGCGCGAGAGAACCCTCGTTAAGGAACTCGGCAAAATGGCCCCGTAACTTAGGGAGAAGGGGTGCCTGGCTTAGAGGGCCAGGTCGCAGAGAAGAGGCCCAGGCGACTGTTTACCAAAAACACAGGTGCTTGCGAAAACGTAAGTTGACGTATAAGTGCTGACGCCTGCCCGGTGCTGGAAGGTTAAGGGGAAGAGTTAGGCGGAAGCCGAAGCTTAGAACCGAAGCCCCAGTAAACGGCGGCCGTAACTATAACGGTCCTAAGGTAGCGAAATTCCTTGTCGGGTAAGTTCCGACCCGCACGAAAGGCGTAACGATCTGGGCACTGTCTCAACGAGGGACTCGGTGAAATTGTAATACCCGTGAAGATGCGGGTTACCTGCGATAGGACAGAAAGACCCCGTGGAGCTTTACTGCAACCTGATATTGGATTTTGGCATAGCATGTACAGGATAGGTGGGAGACAGGGAAGCGAAGGCGCCAGTTTTCGTGGAGTCGACGTTGGGATACCACTCTTGATGTGCTGAAGTTCTAACCCTGGTTCCTGGCAGCGGGGCTGGGGACAGTGTCAGGCGGGCAGTTTGACTGGGGCGGTCGCCTCCCAAAGAGTAACGGAGGCGTCCAAAGGTTTCCTCAGCGCGGACGGAAATCGCGCGTAGAGTGCAAAGGCAGAAGGGAGCTTGACTGCGACACAGACAAGTGGAGCAGGGACGAAAGTCGGGCTTAGTGATCCGGTGGTACCGAATGGAAGGGCCATCGCTCAACGGATAAAAGCTACCCCGGGGATAACAGGCTTATCTCCCCCAAGAGTTCACATCGACGGGGAGGTTTGGCACCTCGATGTCGGCTCATCGCATCCTGGAGCTGAAGTANGNTCCAAGGGTTGGGCTGTTCGCCCATTAAAGCGGTACGTGAGCTGGGTTCAGAACGTCGTGAGACAGTTCGGTCCCTATCCATCGCAGGCGCAGGAAATTTGAGGGGAGCTGACCCTAGTACGAGAGGACCGGGTTGGACAGACCGCTGGTGTACCAGTTGTTCCGCCAGGGGCAGCGCTGGGTAGCTATGTCTGGAAGGGATAAGCGCTGAAAGCATCTAAGCGCGAAGCCGGCCCCGAGATGAGATTTCCCATTCCCGAGAGGGGAGTAAGGCCCCTGTAAGAAGAACAGGTAGATAGGCCGGAGGTGTAAGTCCAGTAATGGATTGAGCTGACCGGTACTAATAGGCCGAGGGCTTGACCTTGAAATGACCGGAGTCTTTGATGCTCGATGAGCCCTGTGCTGTTTTGAAGGAACAAACCGCGAGACATTCCTGGTGGCTACAGCGAAGGGGAAACACCCGTTCCCATCCCGAACACGGCAGTTAAGCCCTTCAGCGCAGATGGTACTTGGCCCCTGAGGCCTGGGAGAGTATGTCGCTGCCAGGAATTAATTATTAAAAAAAGACCTGTCGAGCAGGTCTTTTTTTAATGTTTAATGATTTATGGCCATCAATAAAAATGTTTAGAACCAGGACAGGAAGAAAAGAATACTTTATATAGCGAGAATTTAAACACGAAAATGGAGGCTGGAAAATGGGTTTTCAGAACAGCGGGGGCGAAGTGAAAAATAATAACGGCGAACCAGAGGAACGCAAATTGCTGCCCGTGTGTTTCTTTTGCCATGAAGTGCCGGAAGAGGGAATCCGCAGCGGCTTTTTTCTGAGAGGCATTTTCATTTGCGAAAAATGCGAGAAAGAACTGGTATGCAGCAAACCTGAAAAAAAGGATGAATACATGCTGTCCATCGCCAAATTGCGTCATATCCTGTTTAAGGATGAACCCCCCCGCTAGCGCTTTCCGGGGGGGTTCATCCGCTTTTGCCGTTCTTTTTCACACAGCCAGGCTATTTCCTGCCTGATTTGAACGATTTTCAACAGGTCGATCCCCAGGCACCGTGATATCTCAAAATCGTTTTTCTCGTTTTTCCAATACCGTATCAGCTTGCCGACATCGCATTTATACTTTTTGGTAAGAGAATTGATGTTGAATTGATGTTTGATCTTGGCCATGTTATATACCTCGGCTTGGTTTTGTTTATATTTTTCCCCGGTCCGTAATTATGATTTGGGCTTTCGCTAGTAGATTAAAGGAACCGGTAACAGATTTATAATGTAGAACCCAAAAAATATGGTAAGATAAACACAAAAGCAACGGCTGAACAAAAAAGGATAGAATTATGAAAAAAAGCATGCCGTTAATCACAGCGTTGTCCGCTTGTATCAAACAAGGAAACACCGGTTTTCATACGCCTGGGCACCGGCAGGGAAGAGGCTGCGACCTCGTTTACCGGCGCCTGATGCAAAAAGGCGCCCTGAAGATGGATTTGACCGAAATCCCAGGGTTGGACAACCTGAAAAATCCCACCGGCTGTTTGAAAGAATCGCAGGAACTGGCCGCCCGCCTGTTTGGGGCCGGGATGACCTTTTATTTGGTCAACGGATCGACCGTCGGCCTTCAGGCGGCACTGCTTGCAGTCAATAAACCAGGCGAAAAAATAATTGTGGCGGGCAACTCCCACGTTTCAATAATAAACGGCCTTGTTTTAAGCGGCGGTATACCCGTGCCGGCGCCGGTGGACATAGACCCCGTATGGGGCATACCGCTCGGTATCAAGGAAGCCAGGCTCAGGGAACTGTTGGAAGAGCATCGGGACTGCCGGACGGTTGTTCTTACCCATCCCAGTTACCAGGGGATTGGCGGTGACATCTGCGGGCTGACGCGGCTGGCTCGTAACAGGCAGCTCACGCTGATCGTCGATGAGGCCCACGGCGCGCACCTGTATTTTTTCAAGGAAGCGCACTTCTCCGCCCAAAAACAAAAGCCGGACATTGTCGTGCACAGCGCGCACAAAACACTGGCTGCCCTGACACAGTCCAGCATGCTCCACGTGAACAACAGTGAATTGTTCAGCGCCGTCCGTGAGGCCCTTGATGTTTTACAGACCACCAGCCCGTCGTATTTGCTGCTGGCCTCGCTTGACGCAGTTCAGGGCCAAATGAGCGCCGGCGGCGAGGCGCTGGTTGAAAAAGCGGCAGAGTTGGCGGAGACGCTGCGCCGGGCGGTGCGCGGTATGCAGGGTTATCAGGTGTACGAGGCGAGACAGGAGGAAGGCTGGTTTACCGACCCGCTGCGCGTCATTGTTTCGGCGGCCGGACTGGGGCTGACCGGCTGGGAACTGGCATCGCTGTTGAGGACAAAAGGGATAGAAGTGGAGCAAAGCAGCTATGGTTTTGTCCTGTTCCTGATCAATGCCGGCCACAGCCGGTACGACATTGAGAGGACGGTACGGGCCTTGGACAGGCTTAGGGCTTGCGGGAAAGGGAGTCCCCTGCCCTCCTTGGACCACAGTGCTGGTTTGGAAGGTGAAAAAAGAGAAATCGTCCTGTCCCCGCGTCAGGTCTTCGGCCGGTTGAAGGAAGAGGTCGGCTTGCGGGAGGCGGAAGGGCGGATGGCGGGGAAGCCTGTAACAGTATATCCGCCTGGGATACCGGTTGTGTGGCCGGGAGAGGTTATCCGGAGGCGGCATCTCGATTATCTCCGGTGGGCGAGCGGCTGCCGCCTCCTTATCCAGGGTCTTTCGCCAGACCAAAAAATCCAGGTGCTGGCTGATGAATGAAATATTTGATCAATCGCGTGAGGGTGGGGTCGCAATGAAACTGATCATCTGCGTCGTTTCTGACAACAAGGACGCTTATCGCCTGTTGGAGGAATTGATGAAAAAGGAATACAGGGCTACCAAGCTGGCCAGTACGGGCGGTTTTCTCCAGAAGGGCAACACGACTCTGCTGATTGGGGTGGAACAGCAGCAGGTGGACGATGTTCTCCAGGTTATCGGCAACATATGCCGGTCCCGCAAACAGGTTGTCTCACCAATCCCGCCTTTGCCCGGGCCGGCGGACTCTTTCGTTTCCTGTCCGGTGGAAGTTATGGCTGGCGGGGCCACAGTTTTTGTGGTCGACGTGGAAAAAAGCGTGAAGTTCTAAGCGGAGGAACAGTACCATGCGCATCCAAAACAGGCTGCGGGCCAAAAACACCAGGACAACAAGCCCCGCCGGGGCTACGGGAAAGACTATGACGCCGGCCCCCAAGGACTTTTCCGATGAATTGGAGAAATACCAGCGGGAAAAGCCGCCGGTCGATATTGAGCATCTGTTGGAGGAGATCGACGAAGCCGGACGGCGGTTGGCGAACAATTTTTCCGTTTTCGAGCTTAAACACTACAAAGAAGCCTTGAGAGATTTTCTCCGCCAAACCCAGGGGCAACTGTACCGGCTGCAGGAAGAAACCGCCCTCACGCGACAGGGAAAAACGAAAGTGTATCATATTATAAACAAGATCGAATCCGAACTTGAGGATCTTTCTTCCCTGGTGCTGAAACAGCAAAAGAACCACGTGGCCTTGCTGTCAAAACTGGATCATATCCGCGGGCTGCTGGTTGATTTATACTCCTGATCGCTTTTTAATTTCTAATTTCTGTTAAGAAACGGAGAAAAGAAATGGGTTTCGAACAACTGAAAGGCCAGGCCAGAGCGGTAAACATGCTCCGGGCTGCGTTGGATACAGGACGCATATCGCACGCCTATTTGTTTTGGGGCCCTGGCGGCGTAGGGAAAAGCATGGCGGCGTCCATTTTTGCCCGGGCCTTGAACTGTGAAGGAGCTGCCGCGGATAAACCATGCGATGATTGTGCGCCTTGCCGGAAAATACAAGCGGGGAGCCATCCCGACATCTTGAGGATACTGCCCGATGGAGCGTCGCTGAAGATCGCCCAAATCCGCACCTTGCAGGAAAAGGCGTATTTTAAGTGTTACGAAGGAAAATTTAAGGTTATAATGATTGATGATGCCCACCTCCTGACCGCTGAAGCTGCTAACTGTCTCCTGAAAATACTGGAGGAACCGCCGGAGAGGACGGTTTTTATCCTCATGACCGAAGATGCCGGCAAACTGCCGCCGACCATTCTTTCCAGGAGCCAGGTGGTACCTTTCGGGCCGCTGGACGATGATTTGATTCGCGAATTGTTGGCCGAAAAGGGGACCAAGACCGCTCTCCCGCCGGGCATAGCGCACGGATCGGCAGGAAAGGCCTTTGAGCTTGCACAAAAATTTGACAGCAGGGAATTTATTGAGGTCGTGGCCGGGCTGCTTGAAGACCTTAGAAACGGGGGCTACAAGGAAGCCTGTTCCTGGGCGGAGAAACTGGAAAAAGACCGGGAACTTCTGGAGCTGGTGCTGGAGTTCGCCACCTTGTATTACCGCGATTCCATTGTCCGGCGGCTAACCGGAAAAACAACCGGTACCCTTGAGCTTGTTCCTCCCGGCAGGTGCACTGTCAAGGCGTGCTGCAGGGCCCTGGAAGAGCTCAACGCGGCAGGTTCGCGCCTGAGCAACAATGCCAATGCCCGTCTTGTTCTGGAAGTCCTGTTCTTTAACCTTAGAAACATTGAAACAGAAAAACCGAGAGAAAAGGGGGTATGCCCCAATGGTCAAAGTAATAGGGGTTAGGTTCAAGCCCGCCGGGAAAATATACTATTTTGATCCGGGCAATTTGAAAATCCCACGAGATTCAAACGTCATTGTGGAGACGGTGCGAGGGTTGGAATATGGAAAAGTCGTGCTTGAAGCGCGCGAGGTTCCGGAAGAGGAAGTGGTCCTGCCCTTAAAAAAAGTGATCCGCGTTGCGACGCCTGAAGATGCCGCCCATATGGCCGTGAACCGTAAAAAAGAAGAAGAAGCCAGGGTGATCTGCCTGAAAAAAATTGAAGACCACCAGCTTCCTATGAAACTGGTGGATGTGGAATACACCTTTGACGGCAGCAAAGTGATATTTTACTTTACCGCCGAAGGCAGAGTGGACTTTCGAGAGCTTGTCAAGGACCTGGCCTCAGTTTTTCGCACGCGGATTGAGCTGAGGCAGATCGGGGTCCGCGATGAAGCCAAAATGCTTGGCGGTATAGGATCCTGCGGCCGGGTACTTTGCTGCGCGTCGTTTTTGGGCGACTTCGAGCCAGTATCGATCCGCATGGCTAAAGACCAGAATCTTTCGCTTAATCCCTCCAAAATATCCGGTATCTGCGGGCGCCTGATGTGTTGCCTGAAATACGAAAGCAACGGGTATGAATGCTCTAAAAAATGTGCTTCAACTACTGACCTGTCACTTGCCGCGGAAGGCACGCCCCTGGAAGAGTGCCTGGATGGGTTGGTGGATCAAGACGACAAGGGCGGGTCGGAGATCATCTAGGCCCGGAACAGAAAAACTGCGAGGCTGTTAAAGGGGGAGGCAGCATCCCGTGAAGATGACCGAACGTTTGGCAAAACTGGAAGAGCAGATGCGACTATTGCAGGAAGAACTCGGGGAACTGAAAATGGTGGCTGGCAGCCTGGAGGAGGAAAACGAACGCCTGCGGCGGGAACTTTGTAATTACACCGACGAAGACAGGGCCGCGGTGGAAAGAAACGCAAGGAAAATCCAGGGAGAGGGTTACGACAATCTGGCCAGGTTGTATAAAGAAGGCTTCCATATTTGCCATCTTCATTTTGGCCAGGCCCGGACGGGTGACTGCCTGTTTTGCATGAGCTTCCTGCGCAAGTTTTGAACCCTGGCAAACAGCCGGGACACAACAGGACGCCGGAGGTGCAGCGGTCCAAATGATTATGATCCGACCGGGGGAGACCCTGGACGACCTGTTGATAAACGGTCTAAAAATTATCCAGAAACGCGACGGATTTCGTGTTACCCTTGATTCGGTATTACTGGCGCATTTTGCTACCGTAAAACGCGGGGACAGAATAGTTGATCTGGGGACGGGAAACGGGGTGATCCCGTTAATCCTGAACACCAGGGCGGAAAAACTCAGCATTTGGGGAGTGGAGATTCAGGAAGACCTGGTGGAAATGGCCAGGCGCTCAGTTGAACTCAACGGTCTGGAAGAAAGGATAACAATCTTGCAGGGCGATCTCCGCGATATTCACAAAGTCCTGGGCGGTGGGCGGTTTACCCTGGTGACGGCCAACCCGCCGTATTGCCCGCCGGATACAGGCAGGTTAAGCA
>Ga0067045_1032020_pt1 | contig 11014 bp, 8 predicted proteins | sample TerdegcTABiofilm_FD_59184 | JGI IMG/M metagenome (GOLD analysis project Ga0067045, IMG submission 59184) | Combined Assembly of (Gp0054472, Gp0054536) Wastewater bioreactor microbial communities from Singapore -Terephthalate degrading...
ACTCCCCTCCCCGGAGCCGATACTCACCATAGGCGGCCTTGTGACGGCCTCCACGCGGGAATACCTTCTCGGTGCGGCGCTGGGTTTTTTCGGAAGCCTTCCGCTCTATGCGTTGCAGATGGCGGGACGCATCGTGGGAATGCAGATGAGCTTCGGCATGGCGAACGTGCTGGACCCTTTTTCCGAGGTCCAGGTTTCCGTCGTGGAGCAGTTCAAGTTTCTCGCGGGGCTCTGGTTCTTCTTTCATTGGAACGGGCACCTGCTGCTGGTGCGCGCCGCCGGAGAGAGCCTGCGCCTCGCCCCTCTCGGTGTCCCGTCCCTGGCGTTTCCGCTGGACCCTGGGCTGGGGCTCTGGATGCAGCGGGCTCTTGTTCTTGCCATGCGCATGGTCTTGCCTTTCTTCGGAGCACTGCTTCTGGCCGACGTGGGATTGGGCTTTGTGGCGAGGACCGTGCCGCAGATGAACATTTTCGTGCTCGGGCTGCCGCTGAAGGTGGCGCTCGGGTTCTTTCTCCTCATGGTGGTGCTTCCCATGTCCATCGATCTCATCCACGGAGAGGTGGAGCGCGTGGTGGAGACCGCTCTGGGGATCCTCCAGGTCTGGCGGTAGGGCTTCGACGCATGCGGACGTTTCGCCTGCAGCTTTTTGCCGAAGAGCGAACTGAGCCGGCGACGCCCAGAAAGCGGCAGAAGACCCGCGAGGAAGGGCAGGTCGCCCGCAGTCAGGATCTGGGCGCGGCGGTGGTCATCCTCGTGGGGCTTCTGGCGGTGTTCGCCTTCTCGCTCTGGTGGGTAGCCTCCCTGAAGGGGTTTTTCGTGGAGACCTGGCGGTTCATGTCGGGGGAGCAGATCGGCCGGGAAGGATGGGTGCAGGTACTCGCCAGGGATTTCCTCAAGGTCTTTTTGTTCACGTGGTTGCCCTTTGGATTGCTCTGCGGGCTTGCGGGAGCTGCTACGGCGATTTACCAGGTGGGGCTTTTTCTCTTCGTCAAGCCGTTGATCCCGAAGCTGAGTCGCCTGAACCCCATCTCGGGCCTGAAAAAGATCGTCTCGCTTCGTTCTCTCGTGGAGCTTGCCAAGGGTATTCTCAAGGCGTTGCTCCTCGGGCTGGTGCTGTATCTCGCCCTGAGGAAGGAGCTGGAGAGCATCGCTCTGGCGATGAAGTTGCCCTATCTTCAGGGACTGAACGTGGTGACGGAGAAGATCTGGTGGCTCGCGCTGCGCATGGCTCTTCTGCTGTTTGTCATCGCCGCCTTCGACTACGCGTACCAGAGGTGGGATTTCGAGAAGTCCATCCGGATGAGCAAGAAGGAGATCAAGGACGAATACAAGCAGATGGAAGGCGATCCCAAGGTCAAGCAGCGTATACGCCAGAGGCAGCGGGAACTGGCCCGACGACGCATGATGGCACAGGTGCCGAAGGCGGATGTGGTCATCACGAACCCCACGACGCTCGCCGTGGCCATCCAGTACGAGCGACAGGTGATGGACGCGCCCTGTGTGGTCGCCAAAGGAAAAGGTGTCCTGGCGAGGCGCATTCGGGAAATTGCCCAGGAACACAACGTCCCCATCGTGGAAAATCGTGCTCTGGCACGTGCTCTCTTCGAGGCGACGGATGTGGGGGAGATCATTCCGGAGACTCTCTACAAGGGTGTTGCGGAAGTGCTGGCCTTCGTTTATAAACTGAAGGCGAAAAAATGAAGGGAACTCTGAAAAAGAACAGAGAATCCCCTGGATGAAGCTGTCGGCAGTGCTCCTGTTTCCGCTCTCTCCGAAAAAGTGCCGTAAGGAATCCGCGGGGGACTGGCGAAAACAGAAAGGAGAACGAGTAGCGGAGCACGGATACAGAAGAGGCGATACCAATCCGACAAACGGGAGTTGCGGGCCATGGCGAATGTTTCCGAACAGGAAGCGGGACTCAAGACGATGCTGAAATACGCGGATATAGGAATGGCGCTCCTCGTCGTGCTCATCGTAGGCATGATGATCATTCCGCTTCCGACGGCGCTGCTGGACATCCTTCTTTCCATGAACATCACCTTCGGTGTGGTGATTCTTCTCACCACGTTCTACGTCAAGAGGGCGCTGGAGATCGCCGCCTTTCCCACCATCCTTCTCATGGCGACTCTCTTCCGCCTCGCGCTGAACGTGTCCACCACGCGGCTCATCCTTCTCCAGGGCTACGCGGGGGAAGTGATCTCCGCCTTCGGAAACTTCGTGGTGGGCGGCAACTATGTCGTGGGCGGCGTCGTCTTCCTCATCCTCGTCATCATCCAGTTCATCGTCATCACCAAGGGTGCGGAGCGAGTGGCCGAAGTGGCGGCGCGCTTCACCCTGGACGCCATGCCGGGCAAGCAGATGGCCATCGATGCGGATCTCAACGCGGGGCTCATTGAGGAGGGAGAGGCCCGGAAGCGTCGGGCGGAGATTCAGCGGGAGGCCGATTTCTACGGGGCGATGGACGGTGCCTCCAAGTTTGTGAAGGGAGATGCCATCGCAGGACTCATCATCACCGTGATCAACATTCTCGGAGGATTGGGGATCGGCGTTTTTCAGCGGGGAATGGACACGACTCAGGCTCTCAGCACCTATAGCCTCCTCACCGTCGGAGATGGTCTGGTCGCCCAGATTCCTTCCCTTCTCCTCTCTACTGCAACGGGCATCATCGTCACCCGTGCCGCGGGAGAATCCAATCTCGGCCAGGACATTGTGGCCACGCTCACCCGCTACCACCGTCCCCTCTGGATCGGGTCCGCCATGCTGCTTGGACTTGCCGTCATTCCCGGGCTTCCCACGGTTCCCTTCGCGCTTCTGGGAATCGCGTTGGCCTTTTTGGGGTATCGAATTTACCGGGAAGATCTCGTGCAGGCCCAAACGGCGGGAAAACCCTCTCCCCGCAAAGGAGCGAGAGGGGCCCCCGCTCCGAGTGGGCCCGCCCCTGAGGGGAGCGGAAAGACGGGGCCCGCTCCGGGACCCGAGAACGTTCTGCCTCTGCTGACGGTGGACCCCATGGAAGTGGAGATTGGTTACGCGCTGATTCCTCTGGTGGATCCCGCCCAGGGTGGCGATATGCTGGAGCGGATCGGCACGATTCGGCGGCAGATGGCCATGGATCTGGGGCTCGTGGTGCCTCCCATCCGCATACGGGACAACATCCAGCTTAAACCCACGGAATATCTCATTCTCGTCAAGGGAGGCGAGGTTGGGCGGGGTGAACTGCTTCCCGACCACTATCTTGCCATGAATACCGGAGGCAGCGAAGAGACGCTCGTGGGCGTTCCTACCACGGAACCCGCCTTCGGTCTTCCCGCCGTGTGGATCACGCCGGAGCTGCGAGATCAGGCGGAGATGGTGGGATACACGGTGGTTGACGCGCCTTCCGTGTTGGCTACCCACATTTCCGAGAGCATCAAGCGTTTTGGAGCGGATCTGCTCACCCGACAAGAAGTACAGAAGCTGGTCGATCTCGTCAAAGGTTCCCATCCCGCCGCGGTGGAGGAACTTTTGGGGGCTCTTGGACTGGGTGAGATTCAAAAAGTGTTGCAGAATCTCATCCGGGAGCAGATCCCTATTCGGGACCTGGTGAGCATTTTCGAAGCCCTTGCGGATTTTGGGAGAATCTCCCGGAGCGTAGATTTCCTCACCGAGAGGGTTCGCGAATCTCTTGCCCGGGTCATCACCCTCAGGCTCCAAGACAGGGAGGGAACGCTCACAGTGGGAACGCTCTCACCCCGGTGGGAAAAGCGAGTGAAAGAATCCATTCACGGGGACCTTGTGCAGGGATGGAACCTTGCCATGAGCCCTCAGGAAATGCAGCAGCTCATCGCTGCTGTCTCCCGTTTCGCGGAGCAGCAGGCTCTTTCCGGGCACGTTCCGGTGTTGCTTGTGCATCCAGAAGTACGGCTTGTGGTTCGGAGAATTCTTGAGGGAACCTTATCGCAGGTAGCTGTGGTATCCTATAATGAGGTAGCCCAGGGGGTGCAATTGAAATCCGTGGGGATGGTGGAGTAGGTGCGCTTGATACGGCAGATCGTCTATGATGCCAAGGATGATGCGGAAGCTCTCGCCATCGCGCGCGAGCGGCTCGGGCGGGATGCGGTCATCCTTTCCACCCGGACGGTGAAGCGGGGAGGGTTCCTTGGGCTCTTCCGAAGGAAGATGCTCTCGGTTACCGCTGGTCTTTTCGAGGATGAACGGACGGATCCGTCCGCGTCGGAGGACGCCAAGGAGCGGATCCTGGCTTTTCAGCGGCTTCTCGAAGTAAAACAAGCCGTGAAGGGGACGCTCGCCAGGGAATCCAAGGGAAACGTGGTTTCCGCTCCGGCGGATCCCTTTGTGACCCCTGAGGTAGCCCCCCTTGCAGACGTTGCGAACGAAAATGTCCGCCTGGACCTGTCCACCCAGGCAAGGACTCTTGCCGCCGCTGCGTATGGTCCAGCCTCCAGGGGGGCGGAGCCCCTTGTGCGTCCCCCCATGGCTCCGGAGACGGTTCCTTCCGAGGATTCCGATCTTCGAAAGCAGGTGGAGGCGATCCACGCGTCCTTGCAGACGGTGCTGTCTCGGCTTGAAGAACGGCGCGAAAGCCTTGCGCCCTTGCCGGGTGGCGAAGAGGAGGACGAAAATGTCCGTCTCCTTGCGAATATGGACGTGGATATCCAGCATGCCCGGGCACTTGCCAAGGCCTTCAGAAAGGAAGGATCCGGCAAGCCCTTCGTGGCGTGGTTGGAGAAACGGATTCCCGTGGTAGGATCGGATCCTCTCACGGCTATGTCGGGAAAGAAGGTCATGTTCATCGGTCCTACGGGAGTGGGAAAGACCACCTCTATCGCCAAGCTCGCCGCCATCCATTCCCTTTGGGAGAAGAAGCGCGTGCTCCTTCTGACGGCGGATACGTACCGCATTGCGGCGGTGGAACAGTTGCGCACCTACGCCCGCATCCTCGGTATCCCCATAGAGGTCGTCTACGAACCGGAGGAAATTCCGTCGCTGTTGCAGAAACACGACGAGATGGATCTCATCCTCATGGACACGGCGGGGCGAAGTCAGCGGGACGGCAAGCGTCTCGATGAACTCTGTGGTCTTTACGAAGCCTATCGTCCCGAGGCGGTGCACCTTGTCATGTCCGCAAACATGAAATATGGAGATATGCTGGATGTGATTGACCGGATGGGTGTGGTTCCCGTTTCCTGTCTCCTCTTCACAAAACTCGACGAAACACTGACTTACGGAAATCTGATGAATGCCGTTCTCGACTTCGACCGTCCCCTTTCCTTCATCACCACGGGGCAGAATGTTCCCAACGACATCGAGGTTGCACAGTCGGAGCGGATCGCCAGGCTCCTCGTCGGAGGTGATCGTGTTGGTCGCTAGACAAATGTCGCCTCTTTCGGGAAGTTCTCCCCGTATGGAACAGATGCGACGTGAACCGACGGGAGGTCTTTCCCTTCAGGAGGGAGCAGGCGGAAACCCGTCTTTCCGAGGGGAGTTCTTTGACCAAGCGACAGAATTGCGTTCTCTCGTCTCTGGTCAGTTGAGTGGAGCATCCCGAGGAAGGGGAATGCGCACCATCGCCATTCTCAGCGGCAAGGGCGGAGTCGGAAAAACCAATATTTCCGTGAACCTCGCTCTCGCCATGAACAGCATGGGAATTCGCGTGGCCATTCTCGACGCAGATCTTGGTCTCGCCAACGTGGACATTCTCTTTGGCATGATGCCCAAGTACAATCTGAGTCATGTGATCAGGGGGATGCGGGAGTTGGAGGATGTCATCGTCACCGTCAAGGACGACGTGCTCATCATTCCCGGAGGTGCCGGCGTGCAGGAGCTCGCCGATCTCGATCAGACGCAGCAGGTGGCGCTCATCGACAAACTGAACGGCCTAGAGGGGCGTGTCGATGTTCTTCTCGTGGATACCAGTGCGGGCATTCACCGGAACATCCTCTCCTTCGCTCTTGCGTCGGACACGACGGTGCTTTTGACCACGCCCGAGCCGACGGCGATCCGAGATGCCTACGGTGTCCTCAAGTCCCTGGCGCTGAACGCTGCTGGAAGCCTTGACGTGAATCTCCTCGTGAACATGGCCATGTCCGAGGAAGAGGCGGCCGCCGTGGCGGAACGCATCCAGATGGCGGCCAATCAGTTTCTGAGCATCCCCGTCCCTTATGTGGGGTACATCCCCTGGGACAAGAAAGTGCGGGAGGCGGTGCAGTTGAGGCAACCTTTCTTCGAAGCTTTTCCGACCTGCAAGGCTTCCCTCTCCCTGACGGGAATCGCGGGGCGTCTTGCACGTGTCGAAACGGTTGCTCGAGATTCCGAAGAAGGACGCCAGGGACGGGGTGTCAAGGCATTTCTCTTCCGTTTGACCCGTCGCCTCGGACTGAGAGAGTAGCGTGGCCGAGGCGGGGAATAATCTAAAAGAACTCCTTGCACTGCTGAAGGGCCGTGTGGGGTGCAAAGCGGACGTCCGGATCGGTGCGGGACTCTACAAGGGTCATTACGCATCGCTTCTCGAATATGTGGAAGAGGACGGCTCGGTAGGTCTTGCCCACCCTCTCCGAAAGGGAGGGCTGTTGCCGGTTTATCGAGATCTTCTCTTCTCCGTTTATTTTGAACACGACCGCGCCCCTCTTCTCGTCAAGGTCGTTGCGTTGCGGAGCGATTTGAGCAAAGCGTTGCCGATTCTCTGGGCGCGGTGCCTCGGCGAGTTCGAAAGGGTACAGCGACGGAGATTCCTGCGTGTTTCCTGCCTTCTGAAGACGTCTTTTTTTAATCTCGACAGGGAAGCGGCGTCTCCTCTGCGGGAGAAATGGAGGCAGGGCAAGATCCTTGACGTCAGTCTCGGTGGTGCGAGGTTGCAGTACGTTGGAGAACGTGCTATCACAAAGGATGAACATTGTGTTTTCGTGCTTCCTCTTCCGGAGGGAGTGTTCTACATGATCGGGAAGGTCGTGTGGCTGCCTCCGTCCAAGGAGCCGGAGGAGTCGCAGCAACACGAGATGGGGATCGAATTCGATTTTCTGCCGCGCCTGGTGGAGAAGCATCTGCAGGAGTTCATTCGTCAGCAGGAGCTGGTCAAACGGTGAGGAAAACATGAGCGAACGACGGATACGCGTGCTTGTCGTCGATGATTCGGCCTTTATGCGCAAGGTGATCGGAGACCTTCTCGCGGCGGATCCCCGCATTGAGGTAGTGGGGCGTGCCAGGGACGGTAGGGATGCTCTTGAGCAGGTCCGGAAGCTTGCGCCACATGTTATTACTCTCGATGTGGAAATGCCCCGTATGAATGGCCTGCAATTTCTCGAGGAACTCATGCGCGTCCGTCCGACTCCTGTCGTGATGGTGAGCAGCCTCACGAAACAGGGTGCCGATGTGACCATGAAGGCGTTGTCCTTGGGTGCGGTGGATTTTGTCACTAAACCCTCGGGAACGATTTCGCTGGATATGCATAAAGTAGCGGCGGAGCTCTGCCAGAAAGTCATCGAGGCGAGCGAGGCGAATCTGAGTACGCTTGTGCGAAAAACACCGGTCTCTTCCGGAAGGGAGAGGGAGATTGTTCAGGAGCCCATCTCTTCCCGATCTCGGTCGCCTCAGATCGTGGCCATCGCTTCCTCAACGGGAGGTCCCAGGGCGATTCAGGAAATTCTTCCGCAGCTTCCGGCGACGTTTCCGGTTCCCCTGGTGATTGTGCAGCACATGCCGGAGGGTTTTACCGCTTCCTTTGCGCAACGGCTTGACGACCTGAGTGCGCTTCGTGTCATGGAAGGATACGACGGCCTTCGTCTCGAAGGGGGGTGCGCCGTCATCGCTCCTGGAGGAAAACACTTGTTGGTGGAGGGAGTGCCGGGTCAGGCGGTGTGTCGGCTCTCCGACGGGCCTCCGGTGAAATCCGTGAAACCTGCGGCGGATCTGTTGTTCTTAAGTGTGGCGGATGTTTTCGGAGGCGCGTCTATCGGAGTTGTGCTCACGGGAATGGGGCGGGACGGATCGGATGGCGCCAAGGCGATGTATGCCAAGGGGGCAACGATTCTGGCCGAATCCCCAGAAACGTGTGTCGTCTATGGAATGCCTCGTGCAGTAGCTGAAGCGGGCATCGTCCACCGGCAATTGCCACTCTATCATATCGCCGGTGCGCTGAAGGAAATGGTGAGGGAATGATCTGCAAATTCTTTCCGGGTGGAGGACGATGGCGATGACAAACATGGATATGAGTCAGTATCTGGAGGCTTTTCTCGACGAATCGACGGAGAATCTCCAGAATCTCAACGACCTTCTTCTCTCGCTGGAAAAATCACGCAGCGATGACGGATGCGTGAACGAGATCTTCCGTATAGCGCATACGCTCAAGGGCATGTCCTCCACCATGGGGTTCGAGGTCATGGCTCATCTGACCCATGCGATGGAGGATATGCTCGATCTGGTTCGGAAGGGACAATTCGCGCTGCGCGATGAGGATATTTCCCTCCTCTTCAAGTGTCTGGACGCGCTGACCGCCATGGTGGAGGCGATTCGCGGAGGTGGTGATGACCATACACCCGAGGGCGAGTCTCTTCCCAAGGCTCTTCACGCCAGGATTGCCGCTGCGGAAGCGAGTGGAAAAGCCGCAGAGGGAAAAGCAAAAGAAGAGGAGAAGCGCGCTGTTATGAGCGACCAGGAGCGGGAATGGGTTCTCGAGGCCAAGGAGCAGGGAATGGATGTCTTCGAAATCCGAATCGCCTTGGACCCCTCGTGCATGCTCAAGGCGGCCAGAGCCTATATGGTCGTCTCCCGGGCCGGGGAACTCGGCGAGATCATTAAAACGGTTCCTCCCGTGGAGGAGTTGGAGAAGGAGGCTTTCGACGAGACGTTCATTCTCTGCATGGCCACGCATGAACTTCCCGACAAGGTGCAACAGGCCCTCTCGAACATCAGCGAGGTGAGAACGGTGGAGATGACCAGGCTGGAAGGACACCAAGCGTTGGAAACCGCGTCGGATTCTCAGAACATCCTGGAGTCCGTGCGGAGCGAGGATGGGGAGAGCGCGTCTGAAGAGCGCGATTCCGGGGCGGAGACGGCGAGGGCTCAGGCGACGGAGGCGGTGAAGCGGACGGGAAGAACCGTTCGAGTGGATATCGGACGTCTCGACAAGCTCATGAACCTAGTAGGTGAGCTTGTTATAGGTCGTGCCCGCATCGAACGCCTGGCCATGGAGGCGAAACTCAAGGCTTTCGAGGAACCGCTTTCGCAATTGGGACGTATTTCCGGGGAGATTCAGGAGTTGGTAACCAAGTTACGCATGGTCCCTGTTTCCTTCGTTTTCGATCGCTTTCCTCGACTCGTTCGGGATCTGTCGAAGAGCATGGGCAAAGAAGTTCGTCTCACCATAGAAGGCAAGGAGACCGAACTCGACCGGACGGTTATCGACGAGATCGGTGATCCCATGGTTCACCTCATTCGGAACTGTTTGGACCATGGCATCGAACGTCCCGAGGACCGGAAGAGCATGGGAAAGCCCCGGGAGGGAGAGGTCTACATTGCCGCCTATCAGGAAGGCAACGGCGTCATCATCGAGGTTCGTGACGACGGGAAGGGTATCGATCCGGCGAAGGTCCGCGCCAAAGCCCTCGAAAAAGGAATCATCAACCGTGATGAAGCGCAGAGCATGACCGACGAGGAGCTTATCCGCCTTGTACTTCTGCCGGGGTTCAGCACCGCCGAGGAAGTGACGGATCTTTCCGGTCGCGGCGTTGGCATGGATGCGGTGAAGAGCAAGGTGGAATCCCTTGGAGGGCAGTTCCAGATTGAGAGCAAGGTCGGAGAGGGAACGAGAGTTCTCATCCGCCTTCCCCTTACCCTGGCCATCGTTCTCGCCTTGCTGATCCGAGTCGGAAACGAAACCTACGCCATCTCCCTGGAAAACGTGGAGGAGACGCTTCTGGTGAACAAGGATGACATCAAGTACGTGCACGGAACTCCCGTGACCAATGTACGGGGTGAGATCCTTTCACTCAAGGATCTCGCGAGCATTCTTGGAACGGAAGTGAATCGCGAGGTCATCGAGGAACATCCCGTGGTTGTGGTCCGGTCGGGGCGGACCCGAATCGGTTTCATCGTGGACGAACTTGTGGGGCAGCAGGAAATTGTCATCAAGCCCCTCGGAAAGCTTCTGGCAAAGGTGCGTGGAATGGCCGGAGCGACGATCCTGGGCGACGGAAACGTGGCTCTCATCCTCGACGTGGCGTCCCTGCACGGTCGTTGAGCGGGAGAATCCCCATGGAGTGGGAAGAACTCGAACTCTCCACACTACAGCTCGACGCGATTCGGGAGGTGGGGAACATCGGAGCGGGAAACGCCGCCACCGCGCTCTCCCAGCTCCTGGGGAGAACGGTGGAGATGGAGGTTCCCGTGGCGGACCTCGTGTCGATTTACGATATTCCCTTCCGGTACGGCTCTCCGGAATCCCAGGTTTGTGCCGTACTCATCCGTGCGGAAGGAGATTTTTCCTGCAATCTGATCTTTGTCATGGAAGAGGCGGAAGCTCAGGGGCTCGCGGACCTGTTGCTCTCCATGGACATCAGCGGCATGGATCCTGACGTGCAGATGCAGATGCGGGACAGTGCCCTTTCCGAGGTTGGAAATATCATTCTCGGCGCTTTTTTGAACGCCATCTCCATGATGACCGGCTATGTCCTTCCGGCCTCGGTACCCTCGGTGGCGCACGACATGCTCGGGGCCATCATGGATGTGGTGGCCTCTATCTTCGGTGTCATGGGAGAGACTGCTGTCATCGTGAAGACGACGCTTCAGGTGATGGATGTGGAGCAGGAAATTCGAGGCAACGTCATCATGGTGCCAGATCCAGGAGCCCTCTCGGTGCTCCTGGAAAAGTTGGGGGTGTGTTGAGAATGGTTCAAACCATTCACGTCGGTATGGCGGATCTCGTTGCCGTCAAACACCCCTCCGTACTCGTGACGTTGGGACTCGGGTCCTGCATCGGTCTTGTCATCTTCGATCCGAAGAACAAGGTGGCGGGAATGGC
>Ga0067045_1032021_pt1 | contig 11014 bp, 8 predicted proteins | sample TerdegcTABiofilm_FD_59184 | JGI IMG/M metagenome (GOLD analysis project Ga0067045, IMG submission 59184) | Combined Assembly of (Gp0054472, Gp0054536) Wastewater bioreactor microbial communities from Singapore -Terephthalate degrading...
CTGCATATTTAAAAATCTATATTAACTCACAAGCTTACTTACACCACTTAAGTTTTCAAGGTAGCTTTACAAAGTAAGCTTATAGATTTTATATATGTTAAATAGAAAAGTCAAGAAAAAAATAAAAAATATTATTTTTCTTGAATTTTAATCATTGGAATACTATTTTTAAGCTCTGAAATTATTGAGTTCTTAAGCTCCTTAGGAACTTTAAAATCAATTACGACTGATTCACCGAATTCCCTGTTTAGAATATCAGTTTTTTTCTCTTCAATTATATGGTTTACTCCTTCATAATAGCTATAAGGAAACTCTATGCTGACCTCTACTTTTTCTCTTAATTCTTCAAATAAGGCGTTTTTAAGAGCTGAATTAGCAACATTTAAATAGGCTCTTAAAAGATTACTTTTACCTAACTTTATTCCTCCGAAATATCTCACAGTAACTATTGCTGAATTTATAATGAGATTAGCTTTAAGGAGCTCGAGCATTGGTATGCCAGCAGTTCCATATGGTTCTTTGGAATCAGAAAATTTCTCATATAATGTTCCATTTTTGTTTAAAAACCTCAAGGCAAATGGATAATGTGTAGCATCTTTGAAGGTTTCTTTTATTTTTGAAAATTTTGTTTTGAACTCAGAAAGACTTGAAATTGGAAAACAAAGAGAAATAAATTTTGAATTTTTCTCAATATATTTACTACTCCCTTCTTTTGAAACATATTTCATTTTAAGTTTTCACCAAAAATAAGGTAGAGGGGATAATTCTAATTATTCCCTCTACCAGACATAGAAAGTGTTAAGCAGTAAATATTGTTATATCTTTAACTTTGGATCGAGTGCGTCCCTTAATCCGTCACCTACAAAGTTAAATGAAAGAATTGCAAGGAATATAAATAAGCCTGGCCATATAACAAGATGGGGAGCATTCCATAAAAAATTTTGAGCATTTGAAAGCATATTACCCCATGTAGGAGTAGTTGGATCAACGCCAATTCCCAAGAAACTTAAGGTAGACTCGTAAAGTATCATACTTCCAATACCAAGTGTCATTGTAACAAGAAGTATTGCAAGAGTATTTGGGAAAATGTGCCTTAAAATAATTCTCGCGTTGGAGCAGCCTATAGCACGAGAGGCCTCTATAAACTCACACTCTTTTATCGACAAAACCATTCCTCTAATTAATCTTGCTGTGCCAGCCCAGCCGAATATTACAAGAATAATGATAATATTCCACATAGAGCCTCCAAAGTATCTTGCCAAAACAACAAGAATAGGTAAGATGGGAATAGAGAAAAATATCTCAACAATTCTCATAATTATCGAATCAAGAGTTCCTCCATAGTAGCCAGAAATAGACCCGATTAATCCTCCAAATAATGCACTCGTTATTGCACCTATGAAACCAATTGATAGTGATACTCTTCCACCATAGAGAAGTCTTGTCCACTCATCGCGACCTACATCATCGGTTCCCAAAAAGTGTCCTTCAGTTAAAATGGGAAAAAATCTCTTTAAAAGATTTGTTTTGCCTGGATCATAATGTGAAAGGTAAGGAGCTAATAGAGATAATAAAATTAATATCATAATAATTACAAGTCCTACAACTGCCAGTTTGTGTCTGAAAAATCTCTTCGTGATCATCTGGAAATAGGTATACTCTTGGGCACTCCCTATTTCGCTCAAATCTTTCTCGATTTCAATTGAGAATGGTTTATTTTTGTTATTAATTTTTGTCATTTTCTTTTACCTCACTCATCTATAAGCAATTCGGGGATCTAAAAATGCATAGGAAATATCGGCTATCAGAGTGAAGATGACTGTGAGGAAGGATAAAAACATAATTGAAGTCATTGCAAGGGTATAGTCATTATTCATTACTGCATCAAAAGTAAGCTTACCCATACCAGGCCAACCAAAGATTTGTTCCATGATAAGAGCACCAGCAAAAAGTCCTGGTATCGACTGAATTAATATTGTAGCAATTGGTATCATTGCATTTCTTAAAGCATGAGTGTATATAACCTTCCTCTCTGGTAACCCCTTAGCTCTTGCGGTTCTAACATAATCCTGTCTTATTACTTCAAGTAGAGCTGACCGAGAATAACGAATGAGTCCTGCAAGACTAACTATGGAACCTGACAAAACTGGAAGAACAAGATGCTTTAATCTATCAACAAATTTAGTGAATAGAGGAGCTGATTGATATGGTACAATATTACCATTTACTACAACAGTATCTGATATCATTCCTGTAAAGGGTAGTCTTAAGCCCGGTGGTGGTAATACACCAAAAAGAATTATAAGGAGGAGAGCAAACCAAAAATACGGTATTGCGGCACCAGCAAAAGCAAGAAAAGTAAAAATGTAATCAAATTTAGAATACTGATGAACTGCCGAATAAATGCCAATGGGTAGAGCAACCAAAATTATTATTATAAGGATTATCGCCTGCAGATATATTGTATTTGGTATACGCTGCATTAATAATTTAAAAGTAGGGGTATAATACTGGCGAGAGGTACCAAAGTCACCATGAAGTGCATTTCTTAACCAATAAAAATACCTTAGATAAATTGGTTTATCTAAACCCTGCTGTTTAATGTAAGCATTTATTTGAGTTTGTGTGATCATAGGATTAATTGTCTTTAAGAGTTGAACTGGATCATCCATCTGACCAAGAAGAATAAATGCAAGAAAAGATATTATAAAGAGAATTAGTATCCTCTGAAGTAGTTGTCGTACTATGTATTGCCACATTCTATAGATTAACTCTCCTTCCTATAATTCATAAGAGTCTTTCACTAATTTATATTTACTACTTTTCCCAATACCACCACGGTGTATTCCATGTGAAAGGAGTTTGAGTGCCAGTAGGCTTAAAGCCTTGAAGATTTTTACGTACAGAGGAAACATCAACTCTTGTAAAAAGTGGGAGAGAGGGAAGTTCATCAGTTAGAATCTTCTGACACTCTTTAAGATTTGCATAAATTTTTTGCTTATCCATTAATTCTTGAACTTCCTTAGTTAATTTATCAACAGTTTCATTTTTATAACCTGTAAAATTTTGCCCAGTAAAGCCATTCTTCTCAGTTGGAATTTGAGTTGAATTAACTATTGAGAAGAGATTTGAGGTAGGACCCATAACCCATGCATACATAAATGCTGATGGTCCTGCAAATTGCCTCTTCTGGAGAGTATCACCAAAGAAACTTGTTGCTTGCTCATTTTTCGTAACAACATCTATTCCGATTTGCTTCCACTGATCAGCAATAACTGCTTGAACCTGTTCTCTCGTTTTGTTACCAGCAGTTGTAGAATATATTATGGATAAAACCTTCCCATCTTTTTCACGTTTGCCAGTTGAAGGATTAAGTTTCCAACCAGCCTCGTCGAGAAGCTGTTTAGCCTTTTCTGGGTTATATTCGTATTTTGTAATATTGGTTTCATCATAAGCTGGATGTTTTGGTGGTAGCCAAGAGTTTGAAACTGGTTGCAGTCCTCCAAAAAGTTGATCAACAATTGCCTGTCTATCTATTGCATACAGTAAAGCTTTTCTGATTTTAACGTCTGAAAGTTCTGGATATGGATTATTGTTTCTGTCAAGAAGAGTTAGGTCGATATGTTCCCATGTAAGAGATGGCGTAAAAACAGCTTTATGAGAACTATTTGGATCTTTAGCAATTTGTTGAGCCTGATCAAATGTAAGTCCAACCAGGGTCATATCAACATTACCGGCAAGTGCAGATGCAAGAAGAGTATCTGTACTTTCAATAGTTCTAAAAATGATTGTGTCAATTAAGGGTTTGCCAAAAAGATAATTTTCATTTGCTTCTAATGTGATAGTCTGTCCCTTGAGCCAGTTTTTTACCTTATAGGCACCACAATGAAATGGTTTCTCCTTGTATTCGGATTCAACCGCTTTTCTTATAAATGCTTCATCTTTCTTGTATTGATCAGATTTATAAGTTTCATCCTGAGGGGTATCCGGATTATCTTCTACATAATATTTAGGGTCATTTAAATTGTAAGGTTTTAACTCGTAGTTAAATCTTTCAGTAAACCACTTTTTGGGCATTACTGAGATACCATAATTAGCATAAAGATAGTGATGATTCCAATAGACTTTAATTGTATGCTCATCTACTGCCTCAACTTTATCTATCCATTTGTCAACTTGGGAGTGAACTGTAGGAAATGAAGGATGATTGAAAAGGTAAAAAGCAAATACATAGTCTTCAGAAGTTATTGGTGTGCCATCTGACCACTTTAAATCTTTTCTTAACTCATAAGTGACTTCCATTCTGCCATCGTCGAATAACTTCCAGAGTCCATTCTCCTGAGTTGGAACTCTCTTTGCCATAATTGGATAGAGGCACCAATTTTCATCCCATCCTCCAATAGTTCCTTCATAGAGAAGAGAAGTTATCTGGCTCATTGCACTCATAGTGTCAGCACCTGTAAATAATGTTTTTGGCTCTTGAGCCTGACCTATTATGAGAGTTCCACCAAGCTTAGGAGGGTGCGCTAACATATAAATGCTGTGGCAGGCTTCTCCCACACACATCATATTCTTAGGCATACAGTATCTTAACTCATCGCCCTCTTTGTATCGGTAATAAAGCATCTGATACTCGGGAAGATAGCAAATTGTCATAGGGCCAATAGCCTCAGTTGGAATGTCGTCATAAGCATCTTGTGCGGGAATTAATGGCTCAGTATATTTAGCAGCCTCAACTTTTGCCTTTTCTCCCCAGGCATTGACAAGCCATGTTGCTGCGACATAGCGAACGAGTGAATCATCGGGTTTAAAATTTTCTTCCTTAGAAATTATATCATTTACTGCAGCTGTAATGATATAATCATGGTACGGATTATCTTTAGCAACATCTTTAAATTCATACCCTTCGCTAACAATCTGAAGTCCTTTGGCAGTAACAAGCCACTTCAAGAATTCCCCTCTTTTAACCTCTCTCAAAATGTCCTTTACTTCATCCTCTTTAACAACATTTGCTTGAATAAGCTTGTCCACATACTCTTTGGTCCAATCAAAAGACCCCTTTTTTACTCCTTCCGAAATTACAGTTTCACTTTTAGGAGGCTGTTTTTTGCCGCAACCATAAATACCTCCAAAAGCTAAAAGGAAAATGATTAAAAATGCAAGAAAATGTTTAAATCTCATAAAAATCCCTCCCCTTTAAAAAAATTTTGTAAAAGAACTTACTAATGTTTTCCATCTTTAAATTAAATATAAATATTATATTAATTATATTACCATAAGCCAACAAGTTTTATTTCTCTCTCCAAATTAATGTTGAATTTCTCGTAAACAGTATTTTCGACATATCTTATTAAATCATAAATATCCTGCGCTCGTGCATTACCTAAATTTACTATGAAATTAGCATGTAATTTTGATATTGCTGCACCTCCTATAGTAAAACCTTTAAGGCCTGCCTCTTCAATTAATTTACCTGCATAAGTCTCTGGAGGATTTTTCCATATACAACCAGCGTTTGGCAAATCTAACGGTTGAGTCTTTAGACGCCTTTTCTGAATCTCTTTAATTCTTTCAGAAATTTCATTATGATTACCTTCATTAAGAGAAAATAATGAATCAAGAATTATTTTCCCACCTTTTTGAATAATACTCCATCTATAGTCAAAAGAGAAATCTTTGTGATGGTACTCTGAAATGTTCAAAGAATTAATATCTAAAACATAACCCTTTACAAAATACATACTTATTGCTTGCGTACCATTTCCTGCATTCATACAAGTGGCACCACCAACTGTACCAGGAATACCACTCAAAAATTCAAGACCAGAAATATTTCTATTGACACACTCTGAAAGGAGTTTCGAAATTTTTGTGCCAGCCGATACTCTAACATTCCTATCATCGAATTTGATTTCGGCAAGGGGGGAGGCAATTTTAATTACAATTCCCGGGATGCCTTTATCTGATACTAATGAGTTAGTGCCAGCTCCCATTACATTAATTGGAATCCCATATGATACGGAAAATTTCAAAACGTTGTAAATATCTTCAATTGAGCTTGGTATTACAATGCATTCAGCAGGTCCTCCAACTCTAAATGAGGTATGCTTGCTCATATCTTCAAAGAAGAAAACAGCACCCTTAACAAATTTTGTAAGTTCTCTAAATTTAGTTTTATCTTCTACTAAGTTCATTCGCAATTTTCCAAATATTTCCAGGACCTAAAGTAATTATAGCACAATCTATATTAAGATAAACTTTACAAAAATCTACTGCTTCAAAGGCATCTAATGCAACTTTTATTTTCCCCTGAAAATTTTTATCAGCAATCGCATTGGCTAAAGAAAAAGAGTCAATTTCTGCAATTTTATTTTCGGAAGCCTCATATACAGGAAGTAAAATTAAATCATCGGGGTAGAAAGCCAATATTCTTACATATTCAAAAAATAGACTTTTGAGTCTTGAGTATCTGTGTGGTTGAACTACTGCAACAATTTTTTTAGAAGGAAAATAAAATTTTACGTCGCGAAGAACATTTTCTATTACATCAGGGCTATCTCCTTCGTCGTCGATTATTATGCATTTATCACTCACTTTTTTAATTTCAAAGCGTCTATCAAGAGTGGGTAAAATTTTTAAAATATCTCTTGCCCTCTTTTTATCAAATCCAAGTTCTATTAAGACTGCATAAGAGAAACAAGCATCAAGAACATTTCGCTCTCCTGGCATATTTATCTGAGAGTTGAATAGAGAGCCATCTTTTCCCATTATGTTGAAGTTTGTTACTATTTTCTTACCATCGAAAAAAGAGGACTTTACTTCATAAATATAGTCAGAGGAAGAATTTTTCCCGCATTTTATCGTTTTAATTTTATTTCCTAAGTCTGAGAAAATTCTTTCAGTTAGAACATCGTCATTATTGAGAAAGATTGCACCTTTTTTGTCAGTTCTTGTGAGAAATGAGAGAATCGAAGAGTATAAATTGTCTTTTGAATTTTCGTAATTTGTTAGATGGTCGCTGCCTATATTAGTAAGCAATGTGAAAAAAGGGTCAAAGTCTAAAAATTCTTTTCGGCTTTCATCGCATTCAAGAACAAATAACTTTCCTTCTCCTCTTTTCGCAGGATTGAAATTTAATAAATCAGCTCCAATAATCCAGGAGGGATTAAAGTTTGCTTTCTCTAACAAAAAAGAGATAAAGGTTGTTAAGGTGCTTTTTCCATAACTTCCAGTAATTGCGACAAGTTTTTTATCTTTCGTGATCATTTTTAAAGCTTCTATTCTTGAAAACATTGGAATATTATTCTCTCTTGCAGTTAACAATTCAATATTATCATCTGGAATTGCTGAAGAATAAATCAAATATGCATCAAGTGGAACATTGGCAGAATTATGACATAGATTAACCTTTATTCCTTTAGAGATAAGAATGTCTTTCATTCTAAAGTTTTCAATATCTGAACCAGAAACCGAAAATCCAGATTCTCTAAGATAGAGAGCAAGTGGTGCCATACCAACACCACCTATTCCAACAAGATGAAACTTTTTTGCTGTATTAAAATTTAGCATAACTCTTTAACTATTTTATATGAAGCATCAGGGACAAGTAAATTTCTTGAAGCTTTCTCCATCTCTTTAAGTTTTAAAGGTGAGTTGAAAAGATTCATTATAAAATCAAACTTATCAGTTATCCTCTCATTTTTTATGACAAATGATGCCCCCCTCTTTTCAAAATATCTTGCATTAATTTCTTGATGGTTATCGCAAGCAAAAGGGTAAGGAATAAGAATTGATGGTTTGCCCGTTAAAGCAATTTCAGATAAAGTTGCTGCTCCTGCTCGTGAAACAATTAATTTTGAATTAGCCATAATATTTAAAATATCTTCTGTAAATGGGATAAGTTCCAAATTTTTTGGCCAGTTATTACTGATCTTTCTGAAAACTTCTTTATAATTTTTCTTACCTGTTATTAAAATAAACTTAACCAAAGGATGATCTCTAATTTTATTTAGATTATTAATAATAAGCTCGTTTAGTGTTTGTGCACCCTGACTGCCGCCGAGAAAGAGAATTTGATTTTTTTCTTCAACCTCTCCAAAACTAAACTTTCTTACGGGATTGCCTGTACAAATTATCTTCTTTCTTAAGCATGGTAAAAAATATTTTGATGATTCGATATAGGAAACAAAAATTTTTTTAGAAAAAATTGCGATAACTCTATTGGCTCTACCAGGAAGAACGTTTTGTTCGTGCAAATAAAGGTTAGCTCCTGCGAGTAAAGATGCAATAGCAACTGGAATAGAGAGATAACTTCCAAATATTAAAACATTGCTTACATTGTTCTCTTTAATTTTCTTGTATATTCTAATAATACTAAACATAAAAATTGATGGATTAAAAGTTTTCCAATTCTTTAAATCAACAAAGTCGATATGTTCTTCGTTGGAAGGAAAGATTTCTAATATATTTGAGCCCTCTAAAACTGCAAATATTATTTTAGCCTTGGGATTTATTCTATGATACTCCTCGCTCACTAAAATAGCTGGAACTATATGTCCACCAGTTTTTCCTGTTGAAATAAGAATATTTTTATTCATTATTCTCCTTTTCCAATCCTATTTGCAACATTTAAAACAAGTCCTATTTCAATCAAATTAACAAGTAAAGCACTTCCCCCTGTGCTTATAAATGGTAATGGAATTCCAGTTGGAGGCATAACGCCCAAACCAACACATATATGCATCATTGCCTGAATAAAAATATGAGCCCCAATACCACTAACAAGTATAGTATCAAAGTAATTCTTACTCGAAAGAGCAACTCTTAATATTGAAAATAGCAGAAACAGAAAAAGAAGCATAACAATTACTGCCACTATTATTCCGAATTCTTCACAGATAATTGAGAAAACAAAGTCAGAATGAGATTCTGGAAGTAAATAAAACTTCTGTGAGCTCTTCATAAAACCTCTTCCAAAAATTCCACCTCTTGCTATGGCGACAAATGACTGGAAAATTTGGTAGCCACTATTTTGCGGATCAGAAAAAACATTTAACAGACTCTGAATTCTTGCATAGAGCCTTTCACTTTTAGAAAGAACAAAATAAAGTAGAAGAGCAGCAGGTGCAATGAATACAGAAAGTTGGAAAAGTCCTACTCCAGCAACAATCATTGGAACTAAACCAAGAACTACTAAAAGAACTGAAGCACTAAAATTTGGTTCCTCAAAGACTAAAAGAGCAGGAATAGCTATTAGAATCATTGATATAAATACACTTTTCAATTTTATCTTCTTTTTTTCCATTAATGAAAAATAGTTAGCCAAAAAAAGTATTAGAGAAAGTTTTGCGAATTCAGATGGCTGAATGCTAATCCCAAAGGGAGTGTGAAGCCATCTTTTTGTAATCTCGCCTGTTTCATTAACAATCCCACTAACATAAAATGGTGGGATTAAGACGAGAATAAGAAGGAAAAGTGATAGTAAAAATAGTGGCAATGCAGAAGCTCTTATAACCTTTATTGGCAGTTTTACTATAACAGCAATAATCAAAAATCCTGCAATGAGAAATAAAAGTTGCTCAAAAAAATCACTATAAGGACTTGTATAATTTTTTGTGAAATAATTAGGAGAAGTCGTAGAAAGGCACATAAGTAGACCAAATAAACATAAAGTAATGGTAAAAAAAATGATATTACTGCTTAATTTTTTTCTCTTAGATTCTTTTTCTTTCATTTATTTATAAAAACTTACCCTGGAAAAAATCAAAAACATATCTCTTAAAGGTTTCTCCTCTTTCTTTGAAGTCTGCAAATTCATCAAAACTTGCACAAGCAGGAGAGAGAAGAACTACTTCGTTGCTACGCGCTTTTAAGATAGCATCATAAACCGCACTTTTAAAAGTTGGAGATAATTTAAATCTCTTAAAACCAACACCTTCAAGTGCTTGCTTAATTCTCCTTTGAGTCCTCCCAGTTATGATAACAAGTTTGATATATGGGGAATCTTTTATTGCGTTAGCAAGAGAAGTAAAATCTGTTCCCTTCTCTGAACCACCTAAAATAAGAACAGTTGGTTTATTTAAGCAATTAAGTGCCATAATCGTACTTTTAGGTTTAGTAGATTTCGAATCATTTATAAAATCGATGCCTGAAAAATTCCCTATAAATTCAAATCTATGTGGAAGACCATTAAATTCATTTATAGCCTCTTCTGCTTTAGAAGAATCAAATTTTTCATTTAGAAAAACACAGCTTACTCCTAATGAAGCAAGCAAATTCTCTTTATTATGCATACCCTTAAGCTTAGAATTATTTAGACTTATCTCTTTTGGGGAGGAGCCTGGAAAATGCAGAATAGCTTTGTTCTCTGAGAGATAAGCTCCTCTCTCCAGATTTTTGACAGTCGAAAAATAATAAGTTTTTGCCATTATAGGATTGATTTTAGAAAGAAATGAAAGTTCTGAATTAAGAATTGCAAAGTCTTTATTTGTTTGATTTTTAAAGATGTTTAGTTTTGCATATAAATACTCTTCTTTAGTAGTATATCTGTCATAATGGTCATCTGAGAAATTAAGAAATACAGCTATGTAAGGTTTAAAGTTTAGTATAGTCTCGAGCTGAAAAGAGCTTACCTCTACAACAAAAACAGAGTCATCAGTTGCCTCCATCGCGAAATTGCACATTGGAATTCCAATATTCCCACAAACATAGACATTTTCAATATGTTTTGATAAAATCTTTCCTATTAATTCGACAGTAGTGCTTTTTCCGGAAGTCCCAGTAACTGCTATAAATTTCGAATTACTGCAGAAATTGTAAGCAAGTTCAAGCTCTCCAATAATTGGGATATTTCTTCTTCTTGCCTCTTCCAAAACTGGAATTTTAGGATTAACACCAGGAGAAATTACAATTAAATCTGCATTTTCAATTGATTTTCTTGAGTGAAAACCAAGTTCAAATGGTATATTTTCGGATTCAAGCCATATTATTAGGGGGGATGGAATCTCTGCACTTT
>Ga0067045_1032024_pt1 | contig 11014 bp, 11 predicted proteins | sample TerdegcTABiofilm_FD_59184 | JGI IMG/M metagenome (GOLD analysis project Ga0067045, IMG submission 59184) | Combined Assembly of (Gp0054472, Gp0054536) Wastewater bioreactor microbial communities from Singapore -Terephthalate degrading...
AGCATGCAGTTGGCGGCGTACTTGGTCAGTTCGGCGCTGCGCAGGTCCATGAACAGGATGCGATCGTGGTTGCGGTTGAACGGCGCATAGAGGTCGCGCATCACTTCGCGGACTTCGTCACTGTCGCAGCCGACAATGATCCGGTCGGGACGCCGGCAGTCGGCGACCGCCGAGCCTTCCTTGAGAAACTCGGGGTTGGAGACGATATCGAACTTCAGGCTGCGCCCGCCTGCGTGCAACTGGCGTTCAATGTGCGCGCGCAGCGTGTCGCCAGTGCCCACGGGCACGGTGGATTTCTCGGCGAGGATCAGCGGCTGCTGGCGGTGGCGGGCCACTGCATCGCCGACTGACAACACATGGCGCAGGTCGGCCGCACCCTCGTCGTCGGACGGCGTGCCCACGGCGATGAACAGCACCCGGCAGTGCTCGATGGCGAGTTTTTCGTCGGTGCTGAAATGCAGCCGTCCAGATTCCAGCCCTTCACGTACCAGGCTGGCCAGCCCCGGTTCGAAAATGCTCACATGCCCTTGCTGCAGCAGCGCAATCTTTTGCTCATCGATGTCCATGCAGACCACATCGTGGCCCACTTCGGCCAGCACGGCAGCCTGGACCAGGCCCACGTAGCCACTCCCGATTACACTGATTTTCATGAGGCATTCCTGAGGTCTGAAGTACGGTTGCTGCGCGAATTGATGGTAATGACTCCGAGGATGACCAGGGCCACCCCCAGGGAGCGGGACAGGCTGAAGTCTTCGTTGAACAGTGGCAGGCTGGCCGCCAGCAGGTAGACCAGGGCGTAGCTGATGCTCAGCAGTGAGTAGGCGCGTCCCAGCGGTACGTCACGCAAGGCCAGCAGCCAGCAGAGCATCGACAGCCCATAGGCGAGGATGGCGCTCAGCACCACTGCCACCGCGAAGGGGTCGACCGTGCCGTCGTGCAGGGCCGTCCACCACTGCGATGGCAGGGGCAGATGGCTCATGCTCCAGCGCATGCCCAACTGGGCCGTGCTGACCAGCACCACGCTGGTCATCGCAAAACCCATTCCACGACCCAGGCTCATAGTTGCCTCCCGAGCAGAATCACCCCGGCGATCACCAGGGCGACGCCGATCCAATGCTGGCGGTCGATCGCTTCATGGAACACGAAGCGGGCCACCAGGGTGATCAGGACAAAATTCAGGCTCAGCATCGGGTAAGCCACCCCGACATCGAGCTGTTGCAGCACCAGCAACCACACCAGCAGGCCCAGGCCCAGGCTCGCCAGCGCCAGCCACAGCCAGGGCGAACGCAGTTTGTCGAGCAGTGCCGAAGGCCGGTCACGCCAGCTTTCCACGGCGTATTTCTGCGCCACCTGGCCCAGGCAAGTCAGCAGGCAGGCGACCCCGATCAGTATCAGGCTCATGGCTGACTCTTGGGGAAAATCAGGATCACCAGATTGCCTTGGTCATAACGTTTGAAGTCCTGGGGCAACATGTCGATTTCGTAGTGCTCCTGGCCATTGATCCGCATGACGACGCCCACCTGGCCTTGCTGGCGGGCTTCGCTCATCCATTGCGGGACCTTGAGGAAGTCCACCCGGCGATGCTGGGTGTCAGGATAAGCCAGACCATATTTCACTTCGCCTACGGTGTTGTACAGCGCCACGTCCGGGCGGTTGAGGCGCCAGGCCAGGGCCGAGGCGGCGCCCAGGTCGTTACTCAACAGGCGGGTACTCTGGCTGAGCTCCTGCAGATGGTCGTTGATGAACTGGTCCGGGGTCTTGTTGTAGACCACCGAGTTCGGCAGGCCGGCCGGCAGCAGGGCGACGAACAGCCAACTGCCCAGTACCGGCGCGGCCCACAGTCGCAAGGGTCGCAGCGCCTGCAGGGCGTTGCACAGCAGCCAGCCGATCACGGCAACGCTGACCAGCGCCAGGTGCTCGGGTTCGTTGTTGTACAGCGGTTTCTTGATCTGGAAATACACCAGCGCCAGCAGCACCAAACCACCGAGTGCCAGATTGAGCGCAGCGTTGATGCGGATGACCCGGGTCTGGCGGTTTCTCAAGCGATCCACCAGGGCATCGCCCATCAACAGCGCCAGCGGCAACAGGCAGGGGAAGATGTAACTCGGCAATTTGCCCTTGGCCAAGCTGAAGAAGGCCAGTGGTAGCAGCAGCCACAGCAGCAGGAAGCCGATGCTGGCCTGGCGCCGGTTTTGCCAGGCCTGGCGCAGGGCGACCGGCAACAATGCGACCCACGGCAGGCTGAACGCCAGCAACAGCGGCAAGTAGTACCACCAGGGCTCCGAGTGCTGGGCATCGGCACCGGCAAACCGGCGGATGTGTTCATGCCAGAAGAAGAAATTCCAGAAGTCCGGCTCCTGGGCATGCACCGCCAATGCCCAGGGCAAGCTCACCAGCACCGCGACCACCACGGCCACGCCGCCGTAGGTCAGCAGTTCACGCAAGCGCTTTTGCCAGGCCATGTAGGGTAGGGCGATCAGCACCGGCAGCAGCCAGGCGAGGAAGCCCTTGGTCATGAAACCCATGCCGCAGGCCAGGCCGGTCAGGGCCCAGTAGCCCAGGCGGGCGCGGGGTGTCTGGCTGTCAAAGGCCAGCCACAACGCCACCAGGCTCAGGTTGACCCAGAAGGTGAATTGCGGATCGAGGTTGGCGTAGCCACCCTGGCCGACCACCACACACAAACTCATGTAGAGCAAGGCGCAGGTCAGGCTCTTGCGTGGGTCGCTCCATAGGCGCCGGGCAATCAGGTAGGTCAGCACGATGCTCAGGCCAGTGCTCAGGGCCGAGGCCACGCGCACACCAAACAGGTTGTCGCCAAACAGCGCCTGGCCCAGGGCGATCATCCAGTAACCGGCCACCGGTTTTTCGAAATAGCGGATGCCCATGAAATGGGGGGAGGCCCAGTTCCCGGTCAGGAGCATTTCCTGGCTGATCTGGGCGTAGCGGGTTTCGTCGGGAATCCACAGGCCGTGGGACGTCATCGGCAGCAGGTAGAACAGGCCGAAAGCCAGCAACAATAACGGCAGTATCCAGCGTCTGCTCATGCGCCTTGCACCCCCAGCCAGCCTTCACGGCCGGCCAGCGTGCCCCGCAGGACCCGCCCCGCAGGCAGGGTGTCCAGCGCATCGGGCAGCAAGTTGCCCAAGGGCTGGAAGTCGATGTCGCGCATGCGCGCTTGCACCAGCAATTGACGGAAATGCTCAGCCATCAGAATCCCTTCTACCTCTGCATGTACGGTGTAGACGTTCAGCTGCGAGGGGCTGAATCGGTCCAGAATGAATGGGTTGAACCCGTCGGCGGCCACCAGCGGGCCGACCACTTCGTCGAACGTCGGCAAATCCACCGGAATCTGTGGGGTGCCGAGACTGCCGTCGGCCAGGCGCGGACGAAACAGGCTGTGCCCCCGGCAATCACTGTTGTAGCGAAAAGCAAAATCCTGCTTGGCCGCAATCACCCGCTCATCGGCACGCCAGCCGGCGGCGGCCGAACAGTCCACGGCCTGGCCGAGAATATCGCTGAGGCAGTCGACGCCTCGGCGGATCTGCTGGCTCAACTGTGCATCGCTCCAGCGCCCGGCATTGGCCTGCCAGCCGTGGTGGTCCCAGGCATGCAGGCCAATTTCATGGCCGGCGTCCGCAGCCCGGCGCATCAGGTGCCCCAGGTCACGACCGATGGGCTTGCCGGGCCAGGCGGTACCCGCCAGCAGAATGTCCCAGCCGTACAGGCCGGCGGCATTGGAACGCAACATTTTCCAGAGGAACTGTGGGCGGATCAGGCGCCACAGGTGGCGCCCCATGTTATCCGGGCCAACGCTGAAGAAAAACGTCGCCTTGACCTGCGCCTCATCCAGCATGTCGAGCAACCGGGGCACGCCTTCGCGGGTGCCCCGGTACGTATCGACATCGATTCGAAGGCCTGCCTGCATCAACGCTTGTCCGCGATTTCGAGCATGGCTTCACGCAGGAAGAAATCCAGCGTGTTGCCGATGGTTTCGCGCATGTGCACGGTCGGGGTCCAGTCCAGCAAGCGCTTGGCGTTCTTGATGCTTGGCTTGCGGTGCGCCACGTCCTGGTAGCCGGTGCCATAGAACGCCTTGCTCTCGACCTCGCGAAAGCCAGCGAACGGCGGGAAGTTGCCACGCAGCGGGTGTGCCTCGAACTGGCGCAGCAATTCCTCGCCCAGTTGGCGAATGCTGGCCTCGTTGTCCGGGTTGCCGATGTTGATGATCTGGCCAGTGCAGGCGCCATTGCGGTTGTCGATGATCCGCGCCAGGGCTTCGATGCCGTCGGCGATGTCGGTGAAGCAGCGTTTCTGCTCGCCGCCGTCGAACAGGCGGATCGGCGTACCTTCCACCAGGTTGAGGATCAGTTGGGTGATGGCTCGGGAGCTGCCGATCCGTGCGGAGTCCAGGCGGTCCAGGCGCGGGCCCATCCAGTTGAACGGCCGGAACAGGGTGAAATCCAGGCCTTGCTGGCCGTAGGCCCAGATCACCCGATCCAGCAACTGCTTGGAGACCGAGTAGATCCAGCGCTGCTTGTTGATCGGGCCGACGACCAGATTGGAGGTGTCTTCGTCGAAGTTCTCGTCCTGGCACATGCCATAGACTTCCGACGTCGACGGGAAGATCACGCGCTTGTTGTACTTGACGCAGTAGCGAACCAGTTTGAGGTTCTCTTCGAAGTCCAGTTCAAACACGCGAAGTGGGTTGCGGGTGTATTCGATGGGCGTGGCGATGGCCACCAGCGGCAGGACCACATCGCATTTCTTGATGTGGTACTCGATCCACTCGGAGTGAATGCTGATATCGCCTTCGACGTAGTGGAAATTGGGGTGGCTGCGCAAGCGCTCGATGGCGTCGGAGCCAATGTCCAGGCCGTAGACTTCGTACTGGTCGTCGCGCAGCAGGCGCTCGGACAGGTGATTGCCGATGAACCCGTTGACGCCCAGGATCAGCACCCGGGTGCGCCGTGGGCTGCGCCCGGATTCGGCGCCGCGCAACACGGAGCCCTCGACCAGGCCCAGTTCGTCTGCCAGTTGCGGGCCACTGAGGAACAGACCGTTGTCGTTGCGTTGGCCAAAGGTGATCACCAGCGAGTCTTCGCCGCAGGCAATGCGCAACGGGTCGACACTGATCACGCGTCCGGGTGCCAGGCCCGCATTGCCCTTGGCCACCTCGGCACTCCAGACAATCAATTTGTGCTCGCCTACGGCGCAGAAGGCGCCAGGGTAGGGCTGGGTGACGGCGCGCACCAGGTTGAACAGTTGCTCGGCCGGTTGTTGCCACAGCAGTTTGCCGTCCGCCGCGGTGCGGCGCCCGAACACGGAGGCGCGGGATTCGTCCTGGGCGGTTTCGCGGGTTTTGCCCTGGAGCATCAGGGGCAAGGTGTCGCGCAGCAGAGTGGCGGCGGCTTCGCGCAGCTTGCCGTGCAGGCTCAGCGCGGTGTCGTTGCGTTCAATGGCGACCGCTTGCTGGGCGACGATGGCCCCGGCGTCGGCGCGCTTGACCATGCGGTGCAGGGTGACACCGGTCTGGGTTTCGCCGTTGACCAGCACCCAGTTTGCCGGTGCGCGGCCACGGTAAGCCGGCAGCAACGAACCGTGCAGGTTGAACGCACCCTGGCGGGCGGTTGCCAGCAGCGGCTCGCTCAACAGGTTGCGGTAATAGAAGGAGAACAGGTAGTCAGGGTTGAGTTTGGCGATGCGCTCGACCCACAACGGATGGTTGACGTCCTCCGGCGCATGCACGGTGATGCCCTTGCGTGCGCAGAGTTGCGCGACCGAACCATAGAAAGTGTTTTCCTTGGGATCGTCGGCATGGGTGAACACCGCGCTTATCCGGACGCCCGCTTCGAGCAGGGCTTCGATGCCGGCGCAACCAATGTCGTGGTAGGCAAAAACAACAGCGTTTGAACTCATGGCGAAACCTGATCAGTTGAAGTAGATGTCAAACCGTCGACAGTGACAGCGGGAGCCGGCGTGGCGGCTTGGTTGCGCAAAACTTTCTCGATGAAGAACCGTGGCCGGGCCCTGACATCACCGTACATTCGTCCCAGGTACTCGCCCAACAGGCCCATGCCGATGAACTGGCCACCGGTGAACACGAACAGGATGGCGAACAACACGAACATGCCGTCACCGGCCCAGTCGGCACCAAAGGCCAGGCGCAAGACAATCAGGGTGAGGGCGAAGAGCATGCCCAGCGCCGCCATGCTGAAACCGATGATGCTCAGCAGGCGCAGCGGGGTGGTGGTCATGCAGGTGATCAGATCGAACATCAGGTTGATCAGGCGCATGGTGCTGTACTTGGACTCGCCGTGCTCGCGCTCGGCGTGCTGCACCAGGATCTCGGTGGTGTGGCGCGCAAAGCTGTTGGCCAGGATCGGAATGAAGGTGCTGCGTTCGCGGCAGGCGAGCATCGCGTTGACCACGGTGCGCCGATAGGCCCGCAGCATGCAGCCGTAGTCACTCATGGCGACCCCGGTGGAGCGCTTGACCGCAAGGTTGATCAACTTCGAGGGATAGCGGCGCAAGGCCGAGTCCTGGCGATTGTTGCGCACGGTGGCCACCACGTCGTACCCCAGTTCGGCCTGGGCCACCAGGCGCGGAATTTCCTCGGGCGGGTTCTGCAGGTCGGCGTCGAGGGTAATCACCAGATCGCCCTTGCACTGTTCGAAGCCGGCCATGATCGCCGCGTGCTGCCCATAGTTGCGGTTGAGGATCACCGCCACCACGTTGCTGCCGTCGCGGGCGGCGGCCTCTTCGAGCAGTTGTGCGGAGCTGTCGCGGCTGCCGTCGTCGACCAGGACTATTTCATAGTCCTGCTTGAGTTGGCGGCAGGCCGCTTCGGTGCGGCGCAACAACTCGGGCAGGCTGTCTTCTTCGTTGTAGACCGGGATAACGATCGACACGCAATGGATTGGATAAGGCTTCAAAGGCTTGGGTCCAGGGTCTGTGCAATGGCGCCCACTACGGGTTTGACGTCATTGGGAGTCATGTCAGGGAACAATGGGATCGAACACCGAGGTGTCGAGTTCCGTGGAAAGCTCGGCTTAAATGAATAAATTGTCACAGAGTAACTCAAGAAAAATATTCCATATCAAACGGTTAGCCGGCAATGGTGAAAAACCCCATGAATTGACTTTTCTCCCTGGGACCGGCAGCTTGGCTCAGGCAGAACCTGATTCGGAAGCGCTGAGAGTAAGCGCGGAAATGTAAAAGTGACATGAAAAATCGGTGTCCGGATCGTTTAACTTAGACGCTTACAGCAATTGTTCAGGGGGCTGCCAGGGATGCAGCTTTTATCAGAAACTTCCTACAGGTTTAGCCTGTCTGACCCCTCTTTGTTGAGCCATTTTCATTAAAGGTCCTTTCAGTTTGTTCGATTTACCCGATACCCCACCGACACCCGACGTGCAACGCCCCAATCCACTGACGCTGTATCTGGCGCGCCTGGCACCCTCCAGCCAGTTGACCTTGCGTTATGTCTTGCAGGACGCGGCCGACCGCCTGGGTTTTGATGAATTGAACATGGAAGACATCCCCTGGCACCAGTTGCAGCCCGAGGATGTGATCGCGCTGGTGGCGGCGTTGCGCAGCGATGGCTACGCGCCCAACACCTCGTCCCTGTACGTCAACGCGGTACGGGGGGTGATGAACGAAGCCTGGCGCATGAGCCTGATCAGCCATGAGCACCTGCTGAAAATGCGCTCGGTCAAAGGCATCGCCGGCACGCGCCTGTCCCAGGGGCGCAACCTCAAGCGCACCCTGATCCACGACCTGATGGCGGTGTGCGCCGCCGACCCTCGGCCCCAGGGCCTGCGCGATGCCGCGATCATTGCGATCCTGTACGGCTCGGGCATGCGCAAGTCGGAGTCGGTCAACCTCGACCTGGCACAGGTCGACTTCGCCGAACGCAGCCTGCAGGTCACGGGCAAGGGTAACAAGCAGTTGATCAAGTACGCGCCGAGCTGGGCCTTTGCCAAGCTCGAGGCCTGGCTGGAACTGCGGCGTTCGTTTCTCGAAGAGGGGCAGGCGGACGATGGCTTCCTGTTCAACCGCATTCGCCGTGGCAGCCACATCACCCGCGAGCGGATAACCAAGCACGCGATCTACTACATTGCCCGGCAACGCGGAACTCAGGTAGGCGTGAAGATCATGCCCCATGACTTCCGCCGTTCATTCATCACCCGGGTGATCGAGGAACACGACCTGTCGATCGCGCAGAAGCTGGCGCACCACAGCAACATCCAGACCACTGCCAATTACGATGTGCGCGACGACAATGAGCGGCGGCGCGCGGTAGATCGCTTCGATCTGTAATTAAATCCTTATCAAACAATACGATATCGGCGATTTATAAAGTAATTTAGAGGATTTGGCAGGGGTGGATAATCTTGACTGCCTGGGCGCCACTCACCCCAAGCGCGGGACACCCTGTGCTATTGCTCTGCAACTTGATTATTCAGCACGTCCGGCCAATCAGCATCATTCACCGTGCCGAGTATGTGCAACTTCCCATCTGGACCCGCTGCCGCAAACAACGCGCTGGTGTACTCGGCTTTGCTGGCATGCTTGAAGCCGTTCTGTGCTTCGAAATCGCTGATGCAGCCACTGTGGGTCACCAGCACCAGATTGCGCTGCGCCGTCTTGTGCGCCAGCACCTCGGCGCCCATGGTCTCGCCGCAGGCTGCCAGCCATTCCTGCTGGGGAATCTCCTGGGCTGAGAGGTAGTGCGCGGTTTGCACCGTGCGGGTGGCCGGGCTGGTGAGCAGGTCGGTGTGGGCCAGCCCCAGGGCGTCCAAGGCCTGGCCTACATGCCGGGCCGCGTCCCGGCCGACTTCGGTGATGCCGTCGGCAGGGCCCAGGCAGGGGTTGCTCGACTGGTCACAGCGTTCGGCATGGCGCACCAGCACCACGATTTCCCCGGCCTGCCAGCGTTGCAGCATACCGGCCTTTTGCACCTGGTCGCCTTGCGCCAGGAGCATCGGCGAGACTGGCCAGGCGACGAAACCCATGACCAAGGCCGCCACCAACAGGGCCAGGGTGACGAGGGCCACCTTGCGTAGGGGGTGTTGAGCGGAACGTGCACCGGATGACTTCGGTGTTCGGGACATAACCACAGTGTTCACCTGTAGACCATCAATCCAATACTGAAATGATCCTGACAAGGCGCGTGCAAGGCGCTCGCAGGACAAATGATGTCGGGCACTCTAGGCGTCGGCAGGTGGCAGGGGAGTGAAACCAATGTGAAAAATTCGCTTCGGCCCAGTAGCGAGTATTAGCGGATCCAAATCATTGCCGCTAAGTGGCCGGACAATCGTTACGCCTGACCGTCGGTCGCTACCGTCCCCGGGCCTGTCGATCATTGGCCGGGCCAGTCGACTAGTCCATGAACCGTTCCATCAGCCAATGTGCAACAGGAGTCTGAGCATGTCCTATGTCGATGGTTTTCTAGCCGCTGTACCCACCGCCAAGCGCGAGGCGTTCCGCCACCATGCCGAAACCATGGCGCAGATCTTCAAGGAGTTTGGCGCACTGAACGTGAGTGAGTGCTGGGGCGACGATGTGCCCGAGGGCAAGCTGACGTCGTTTCCCTTGGCGGTGAAACTGCAGGAGGGCGAAACCGTGGTGTTTTCCTGGATCCTGTGGCCCGACCGACCAACCCGTGACGCCGGCATGGCCAGCTTCATGGCTGATCCGCGCGTGCATGAGCAGGGCAACCAGATGCCGTTCGATGGCCAACGCATGGTGTTCGGCGGTTTCCAGCGGATTGTCGACGTCTAGCGCGTGTTCATTCGTGAGGCGTGATCCGGCAACTCTTGCGGTTACGGATCTCGTCCTGCGAAGGCCGTTGCTTGACGAATTCAAACCGTGGTTCGCCTTCGTTGTAAGTCACCAGCCAGCCCCATTCCAACTCTGACTCGTCCTGCCCTTGCCGGGGGGGCTTCGCCCACCAGGGTTCTTTACTGACTATCTGGCGCATGACGCCCTCCCGCTTATCCAGTGGGTTCGAGGGTGCACCTCAAGGGTGCGCTGGCCGGGCGCTGCAGCAGCGCCTGGTTGCCATTCTGGGAAAAACTGTAATAGCCGCGAGCGTCCTTGCCGCTGTAGCGTTCCCCCGAGTCACTCGGCACCTGGGTGAGGGTGATCGAGGTCGTGGCCCAGCGCAGATAGAGCACATCCGGGCCAGCCCTGAAGTAGGTGGCGGCCACCAGCGCGTCCAGCCCGTCGCAATGAAACGCCAGCGGTCCGTCGGTCAGCCGGCTGGGGTCCTTGGTCCTGACGATGGCGGAGCCCTGGCGCAACTGATGGGCCCGTTCGGCATAGGCCTGGCGGATGCAGGTCTTGGGCTCGGCGGTGGAGGCGCACTGATTGCGGGCCAGGGTCCAGAAGCGCTGGTCGGTCATGACCTTGTCCGGGCGCGGCACCGAGCGCTCATCGGTGAGGGCCAGGCGATACAGGCGGTACAGTTCGAGGTCCATACGTGCCAGCTGCGGATCGCGGCAGATCAGCTTTTCCACCACCAGGCTGGCCTGGGCACACTCGAAGCTGGTGTTGTACAGGGCGTCCGCCCAGGCCAGCTCGCTGTGCACCGCGCAGGCGCCGGTGGCGAGGAGGGTGGTGCACAGGGTCGTGAGCGTTTTCATGCTGGCTTCACTCAGATCATCAGCGACTGCCCGGGCAACGGTGAGCACCATGATCCGCGTTATGGGTCTTTCAGTGTAAGTCAGTGGGAAAAACTTGCCACAGGCCTCGCCTACCGCAGGGCCAGTGGCCGCTGAGATAGACTGCAGGGCCAGAGAGCATGCGTGGGAGCGGTTGACATGGATTCGCTGATCACGGCCGCCGCCCGGGCACTGGCGGTCGGCGACCCGTTGGGGGCACTCAAGCACGTCGCCTTGCGCGACGACCCGCCGGCGCTCGCCCTGCGCGGGATTGCCATGGCGCAGTTGGGCGACTTTGCGCGGGCCAAGGCCCTGCTGCGCCGGGCCAGCCATGACTTCGACCCCAAAGA
>Ga0067045_1032019_pt1 | contig 11012 bp, 6 predicted proteins | sample TerdegcTABiofilm_FD_59184 | JGI IMG/M metagenome (GOLD analysis project Ga0067045, IMG submission 59184) | Combined Assembly of (Gp0054472, Gp0054536) Wastewater bioreactor microbial communities from Singapore -Terephthalate degrading...
CTGAGCACGCAGCGCGTCACGCAGATAACTCGTTGATTTCTCACGTCCTCGCAAGCCATGCGCCATCGATCTTTAGAGGGATGCGCCACTGTACCTTCGTCTGTACCGAAAACGCGCCACTGTACTTTAGATTTTTTGGCCAGTAAGGCTCAGGAGCTAGCTATCGGCCGAGGCGCAAGCGCTCAGTGCCGATGTGTGGCGGCGTCGCGGGTTGCCACGGGCTCTCGTGTGGTAGCTAGCGGCCCTTTGCTGCCGTTCGCAGGGGCCGGCGTCGATGACTGCTGTGCAGCGGGTGTAGTCCCGCGCGCCGGGGAGGGGGATTCACGGTCACTGCCGCGTAGCGGCCATCGGCATTATGATCACCTTACCGGTGGCGATTACCTGTGTCGGTAGCGAGGCAGGCATTCAAGCCGTTTGGCCGCACCGACTATTCAGCCGTCGTCGAACGTCCGGTGCTCAAACAGTCCAATTGGTGGGTCAATTTAGAGCGGCGCCAAGAGTCAACCGTTCCATTGCTCGATCGCAGAATCCAGCTTCCTAACGAAGTTGCAGAGTCCAGGATGACGCTCGAAGCAGGTCGCGATGACTGCGTCGGACAAGCGTGAGAACCGCAAGGCAAGTTGAACCTTATTCCCGCCAACCGCGACGCGGCCCGCCGACACCTGCAGGAATCCCTGTGGCATCACTTCTGCCACGTAGCACTCCATCGTGTAGCCATCAGTGATGTGGATCGGGTCAACTCCTGTTCCAGCCAACTCGGTTGACACCCTGAGTTTCGTGCGTCCAAGGGCGTTCGACGCGAATAGTGATCCGAAATCATCGATGGCGAAGTCGTTGTCGCGGTCGATGCAGATGGCCGCGTTCCGGTTCAAGCGCAGCAACTGGATCAAGTCTTCGGGTTGTTCCTCGGTGCCTTCGCCAGCCTGGACAACAAGGGCCGCATCGTCGTCATTGAATGGTGATGAACTGGGCGACGTGAGCCCTGAGAAATGAACGAGGCAGCTACCATCAAAGAACGCGTAGGAGAAGTGCACGTTCTCAATTAGCCGGGACTTGTGCGGTGCCCGCTGCGAGCGCCAAGCGCGCAGAAATGCATTTATGTAGATGCGATCAGAGGGGCCTTCCACCCAGACAACCCCGTTGGATTGGCACAAATCGCTTGCAACGCAACCGAGCCGATCGAGTATTGCGGTGATGTCTGGTTCGCGAACAACCTGACCTCCCAGGAGGTGAAAGACAGCAACATCTCTCCCCCAAGCCCTGCGATTCAGAAACGAAGGAGAGTGTGTCGCAATGATTAGCTGCAGACGCTTTCTTGAACTCAGAACAGCCAACTCGGCGATCAGTGCGCGTTGCAAAAGGGGGTGGAGATGTCTCTCGGGCTCATCGATCACGCAAACAGAGTTGTCCTTGCAGCTTTCAACCCATGAAAGCAAATCAACAATCTGCTTCCAACCAGAGGGCAGATATTCGGGTAGCACCCTGCTGCTTTGAAAAAGGTCATCGCCATGGTGCTGATGCAGTTCCCCGTTTGATTCTGATAGGTCTCCCGCCTTTGCTGAGAACTCAAACCCGGCTTCTTGGTGCGGTCTCTCATTCTTCGGGAACAAATGCTGAAACCTTGGCAATATCGACAAGTAGTCTTTAAGCTCGGGTGCTGAACTCTGAGTACGAGGCCATGATGCCCCCGCCCTGTCGAGCCCTGCAAGCAGCGAAATGAAGGACTGGAGATTCTGCTTAGGAATGGGGCCCGAGACTGGGAGCGTCGATTCAGCGGTGATGTAGGGCATCGGCATGGAGACGGCGGAGGGATGCCCAACGGTCATATGCGTTTGTTGCCGATCCCATGCCTGAGTCTTCTTATCGTCTTGGGCTGGTCCGGTCTGACTAAAGATCGCCCGGATCGATGCGCCGTCAGCGAATCTCATCAGGAAACCGGACACAGTATCAGCCGGGATGTTTTCTCGCCGCAGCCTGGCCAGCAGTTCTGGCTCAAAGATGCTGCGAACAGCATCTAAGACAGTTGTCTTCCCGCAGCCGTTTGGCCCAGCGAACACGTTGATGCTCTGGAGGTGGAGGTCTCGTGACTGGGAAAAGGGCGGCGGCGAGTCGTGCTTCGAGATCCTTGCGAGGCCTCGCAGAGAGAGGCACTGCAACTGAGAGATGTGCTTTGATCTCATAAGCCAATGGTAGAGGCCCGCGCACCCGCTTGAGTAGCAGTTCTTGGACCTGGACTCAACGGAGAAAACTTGAGTATACCGGTGAAGCTTACGGTCCCTCGAACCGATGCACGGCGAATCGAGCAATCGAATGGCGGCTTCTTAAGGTTGAAGCGGTAGTCCACGGCCGAAACCGGTGTTGGTCGTCGCGGTCACTCGCGGACTCCCCTGTAAATGACGCAGATCAGCCTGAAGCTATCTTCCAGTAGGGAGCCGCGACTGTCCGCTCCTGGCCTACAACTGTACGTGCGCGAGGGCAAGCCTTTCTATGAAGCGCTACGCGCGCCTGGTGTGTCGCATATGCCTCCCTGTAGCGGGCGGCATGGTGGCCGCGATGTCCCCGGGAGCGCATCACTCAGGCTCGATTTGAGCCATGCAAACGATGCTCCCCCTCACAGCGCCAGTGAGACAGCGCAGCCGAGAACTCGAAACCACCCCTCATAGGTCATCGCCAGAGGCTCCGCGCCTCATCCGCGCCCGACCTGGTCAAGCTCCCCTTTAGGACTGGCCCGTCATCGCGCCACGAAGGCGAAGCTTCTCTCCCTCTGACTCCAGAGAGGGCACCAGCCGAGGCCTCGGTCCTCGCTCGCGCCTGATCTGGGGCAGTCACGCTGCACGGCTGGCTGATCTTGCGTGCGCTAAGCCCCACGGCCAGGGGCGCCCTCGATGCGAGGTTAGGGCCGCCCGCAAGGCTGCATGGTGATTCAGCGCCAGCCTTTCGCCGGCAGTTCTGTGTGCTCCTGCAGGCCGCGCGTCGCCGCTGGCCAGCGCGGGCGCGCCCCGAAAAACTAAAGATCAGTGGCGGAAAAACTAATGTGTAGTGGCGTTCCGCACCAGCAGCCTATGGCTGTGATTTTGTACAGCTTTACCTGCTCAGTCGAACGAAATACATTAAATTTTTACATCATGTTAATGATACTTAACACAATGAAAGTAAGATGATTAAAATAGGGCACTGATGCCCTGCCCCAGTTTGTGGGGTTCCGGCCGCTCCGGCTGCAGGCCCTGGCCAAGGTGTCCAAGGCGCAGCTGCTGTCACAGATCCATTTCATCCCGCCGCCATGACGAGTGACTCTCAACAGAACGACATCAACGAGAAAGTGGCCTTCGGCACGACGGCCGTCGACGAGAACGACCAGGCGCTCGAACCACCGGTACCCGCTCGAACTACTCGCCGGCGCGGCCGCCCGCCCGGAGCCAAAACCCGCGCGGCCAACACGCACATCACGGCTGACGAATTTGCGGTTCTCCGCGCGGTGGCCCAGGGCATCGATGTTGGGATCGCTTCGCGGCAGTACCTCCTGTGGACGAGCCGCGTTCCCGAGCGCGCCAAGTTAGTTGAAAACTTCGGCCTGATCCTGGCCAGAATTGAAGCTGGGGCAAAGAGGCTGCCGGACGCTGGGGCGGCTCGGAGAATGGTTCGAGGCCTGCTGGCCCTACAAGCCGAGATAGTCGGCGCGGAAGAGTCAAAGCATTCTGCATCGGCCCCGCCCGAGGTCCAAAGCACTGTGCCCGGCGCTCCCGAGAGACCGTCGCTCGAAGAGTTTGCATCGCGGTTCGATGAGGACATGTTCTCGGAAGCGGATCTCATAAGAATGTACGAGGAGGACTATCCCGACGAGCCGAGCGCTGCAGCGCCTCCAGTTGGTCAAGCGCTGGAGGCGGCTGGCAACGGCCCTTCTCCGCAAACTTCAGATGGCGCAAACTCCGCGTCTGCCCTGTCGGCAGTTGAGCGCACGGAGCGTCTACTTACGGCCATCGATTGGTTGGATAACCACCTGGGCCGGCGTCCGAGTCGGAACGATCGGGTCGAGCAGTGGTTGAGGATCAACGCCAAGCAACGCCAGGCGCTCAATGAAGTGGGCGTGCTCACCCTTGGCAATCTGGTCGATTGGATGGCCCTTCGCGGCGATGAGTGGTATGGCTACGTCCCAGGCTACGGCGTCCGGCGCGCCGAGGATATCCGGCTGTGGATGGCTAGGTGGAGCATCCTTCCGGCCCAGGGCCTCAAGCAGCGTGCCTTGGTGCCCCAGCAAGACCCAGCTGGTGAGCGAGGACCCCAGCTGGCTCCACTGTCCCAGCTGAATTGGCCCGAGCATCTTCGCGGCCATGAAGGCATGCTGAGAACACACGCGCCCAACAGCTTGGGTGCCGGCAACGACATGGAGGCCGTTACCGCCTGGTTCCAGCTCATCCGACAGAAATCGGCGGCGACCCAGGTGGCCTACCGCAGGGCCATTGAGCGCCTAGTGCTGTGGGCCGTGAACGTGCGGCTTGTGAGCTTGTCCTCCATGACGCTCCACGATCTGCTGGCGTTCAAGGACTTCCTGTCGGATCCGCCCGCCGAATGGGTTCAGGACCGCAATGCGCCCCGTACGGGCAAAGCCGAGGAGTGGCGTCCGCTGCGAGGGCCGTTGTCCGATACGAGCCTTGAAGTCACCTTTGTGGCGATCGGCTCCATGTTCAGGAGCTGGCACACGAGCGGCTACCTCACCTCGGACCCCGCAGACGGCATCGTCGGCTCCAAACGCAAGGACGCCAAGATGGATGTGATGCGCTCGTTTAGCGAACAGGAGCGAGAAGTCATCGGGCGGACCTTTTCTGAGATGAAGGATGGGTATGCCAAGCGGCGGCTTGCGGCCATCATCCGGATACTGGAGTCGGCTGGCCTGCGGCGCGAGGAACTGGCAAAAGCCACTTGGGGACATCTGAGCCGCTTGCGCATTGACGGTCGTGATACCGAGCAATGGGGGCTTAGAGTTGAAGGCAAAGGCTTGCGTGTAAGGAACGTGCCTATTAATTTGGATACCTACGCAGCACTCCTTGCTCATAAGGAAGATAGACTCGCATTGCAGGCCCGTGGCCTCATCCCCAAGCCAGACAAAGAAAATGATATGCCTTTAATTGGCTTGCTGGATGAACGATGGATAGAGTCACGTAAAAAGATGAAGGCGATCAAAGAAAATGAAACTGACTCAGTGAATGATGGCCGTCAACTGGTTGTGGCAAAGGACCAGAGGTTTCAAATGGTTCTCGTTAGGGAGGACGGCTTGCATCCGCAAATGAAGGCCGAAGAGAAGGTAGATCAGAATAGCTCGAAGAATCTTGTCGGAGGCCTTTCCGCTGCTGCCATTTATTCACTCCTCAAACAGTTCTTCCTTAAATGCTCCGAAGTGGCGGGAGAGTTGCCTAGCGAGAAGCGCACCACCTTCAAGCGGGCCTCAACGCATTGGCTTAGGCACACATTTGCACACCACGTGCTCAAGGCCACGGGAAAAGATCTTACGGTCGCCCAGTCGCTTCTGGGGCATAGCTCCATCAATACGACCGCGATCTACGTGAAGGCCGACATGCAGGCTCGCGCTGCCGCCGTCAACGCCGTCCGTCCCTCTGTGTGAGGTCATCCCTGTTCCTGATGCAGGGTTGGACGACGATGCGGGACCCGGGCCTTGTCCCCTGCGCAGACTCAAGATTGAGACCGACTGCCACGGCTTGGGTCGCAAAGTCCCCAGGGCGCTGCTGGAACTGCTTGGCTCGCTCCCGATTCGGAAGCGCAGCAGGAACATCCGACTCGAACCTATGCAGCGGAGGAGCAAGGCCTCTATACTGTATGCAAATACAGTTATTGCCATGCTCCACGAACCTATCAACCCTACCCGCTGCCAGGCGGTCTTCGACCGGTGGCAGTTGCCCACCCATGTTGCCGAGGCGGTGTGGCGTGGCTCGGAGTTAGGTGCGGCTGCAGGGCGCACCGTACCGTCCGGCCATCCGGCGCTGGACGCGGCGCTTCCAGGCCAGGGGTGGCCAACCGCATGCCTTTCTGACGTGCTTATGCCTCAGGCAGCTGTGTGCGAGTGGCGGCTACTGGGCCCATCCCTCGCAGCGCTCTTGGCAGAGAAAGGCAGCTGCCTCTATCTTGTCGCCCCCCCGAAGCAGCCCCATGCAATGGGCTTGGCACAGTTGGGCGTAAAGCCAGAGCAGTTGGTCTGGATCGACGCGAAGGGGCCAGCTGACCGGCTTTGGGTCACGGAGCAACTGCTCAAATCCGAGCCGGTGGGCGCTGTGCTGGCTTGGCTTCCCCAGGCGCGGCCCGAACAGATCCGCCGTCTGCAATTGAATGCACATAGCTGCGATGCCCCGGTGTTTTTGTTTCGTCCGGAAACGGCTGTGCGCGACACGTCGGCCGCGCCGCTGCGGCTCTCCGCCAAGCCCGGCATGGGCTGGCAGATCGACGTGCAAATAATCAAGCGCCGGGGCGCTCCGCTCGAAGACGTGCTGCATCTTGACGCGATGCCCAGCAACTTGGGGATCGTGATCCCGCCGAGGTTGCGCAATCTCGCGCAGCCCGCGCTCATCCCTGCCTCGGAGGTGACCCATGTACTGGGCCGCTTTAGTCCCGCTCAGCTCGACGGCGTCCGAGTCGCAAATTGATCAACAGTCGCTAGGCATCTGGGCCCTTCAATTCTCGCCGCGCGTGGCGTTGGTTGAAGCCTCGGTGCTGGTGGAAGTTGAGGCCAGTGCGCGCTTGTTCCATGGCATGGATATGCTGCGCGAGCGCATCGAACAAGGGGCATGCGAACTGGGGGCTCGCGTTGCGTGGGCACCGACTGGTCTGGCAGCGCTGGCGTTGGCCAAGCATGGCGTCAGCGACGGGTTCAGCATGCCGCTGCAACAGGTGCTCGATAGGTTGCCACTGGACACTATCACCGCCGTAGCTCGCCATCAACCCACGCTGGCCAGAGTCGGGTGCCGCACACTCGGGCAAGTACGTGCGCTACCGCGTGGCGGGATCGGCAGGCGCTTCGACAAGTCTTTGTTGTCTGCACTGGACGAGGCGTATGGTCTGCGCCCTGAAAGCTATGACTGGCTCACCCTCCCCGAGAGTTTTCATGCCCGCCTCGAATTGATGTCGCGGGTGGAAACGGGTCCTGCACTGCTATTCGGTGCCCGCAGACTGCTGTTGCAGATGGTTGGATGGCTGCGAGCTCGACGGTTGGGGACCACGGCGTTCACAGTGCGCTGGTGCTATGACGTGATGCGTGGCAAAAGCACCAATCCGAGCGGTGAATTGACGGTACGAACTGCCACGGCCACGCAAGACGTTGAGCACTTGGTGCGGCTGCTGGCCGAGCATCTGGCGAAGGTCGAACTGGAGGCACCTGCAGGCGAGTTGGAGTTGCGCGTTGCCGAGGCGGAGCCGCTCGTTGAGGAGAGCCGCTCGCTCATCCCGGACACGATACGCAAGGGTGCGTCCATTGCCCTCACGCTGGAACGCATCCAGGCTCGCCTGGGAGAAGACTGTGTGCGGCGGCCCATTCTTCGCGAAGACCACCGACCGGAACGGATCCAGACCTGGGTGCATTCGGCGGGGCGCACGCGCGCAACTAGCGCTGCAGGTGCCCACCTGCCCTTGCCGAGTTGGATCCTGGACGAGCCGCTGCAGCTGCTGGAACGCGATAACCGCCCGGTTTATCAAGGCACGTTGCAGCTGCTACTGGGGCCAGATCGAATTGAGGGCGGTTGGTGGCACCGGGTCAATGCGCAGGGGGAGGAAGTCGCTCTGAACGTGCAGCGGGATTATTGGCTGGCGCTCAGCCCATGTGCGGGAGTGCTGTGTGTGTTCCAAGCACGCTTGGCGGGCGACAAAACGGCCTGGTACCTCCATGGCCACTACGGCTGACACCTCTTCATGTCATTTGCACCTTCCTCCATTCCTTCGTATGCAGAGCTGCGCTGCATGACGAACTTCACGTTCTTGAAAGGCGCCAGCGACGCCGATGAGCTCGTGGAACGCGCCAAGGAACTGGGCTATGAAGCGCTGGCCATCACCGACGAGTGCAGCCTTGCCGGGATCGTTCGCGCACACGTTGCCGCAAAGAATGCTGGTCTGCCGCTGCTGGTCGGAGCGCATTTCGCGGTGCAGCCGCGTACAGAGCGGGACGGGCCGTTCACGCTGGTCGTCCTGGCCCAGAACCTCGAAGGGTACGGAAACCTGTGCCAATTCATCACCCGGCTGCGGCGCGCCTCGGCCAAAGGCGAGTACCACCTGGACACCGCAGGGCTGCAGCATGGCGAGCTCAAGCACTGCTTGGCGCTGCTCTGCCCCGATCGCTCCTGCACCGACGCGCAGCTGGATACCGTCGGCCGCTGGGCACTGACACACTTCACGGGGCGATGCTGGATCGGCGTGGACCTGGTACGAAGGATCGACGACGAACTCTGGCTGCACCGCCTGCGTGCGCTATCGTCGCTCACCGAGGTCCCGCTTGTCGCAGTTGGCGACGTGCATATGCATGTGCGGTCGCGGAAACCGCTGCAGGATGTGTTGACGGCGACCCGCATCGGGAAACCGCTCACCGAATGCGGCTACGCGCTGGAGCGCAGCGCCGAACGGCATCTGCGCAGCCGCCTACGCCTGGCGCAGACCTTCCCGGAGGATCTGCTGGCCGAAACGCTGAAGGTCATGGCACGCTGCAGCTTCAGTCTGGACGAGCTCAAGTATCAGTATCCCGAAGAGGTAGTGCCGCCCGGACACACGGCCGCCAGCTTTCTACGCCAGGCAACTTATGAAGGCGCCGGCCGTCGCTGGCCGCAGGGCATCCCCGTCAAGGTGCAAAAGCAGATTGAGCATGAGCTAGACCTCATCTGCGAACTGAAATATGAACAGTACTTTCTCACGATATATGACATTGTATTGTTCGCGCGCTCGCGGCATATCCTGTGCCAAGGCCGGGGCTCGGCCGCGAACTCAGCCGTCTGCTACTGCTTGGGTATCACCGAAGTGGATCCGGCGCGCATGAGCGTGCTATTCGAACGTTTCATCTCGCGCGAACGCAACGAGCCACCAGACATCGACATCGACTTCGAGCATCAACGGCGCGAGGAAGTCATTCAGTACCTCTATGAGAAGTACGGGCGCGACCGCGCGGCTTTGGCCGCTGCCGTCGCCACATACCGTCCGCGCTCCGCGATCCGTGACGTGGGCAAGGCGCTGGGCTTCGACCTGGAGACGGTCGATGCGATTGCCAAGGGCCAGATGTGGTTCGATGGCAAGCGGGTCCGGCTTGAGCGGTTCGACGAGTTGGGCATGGATGCGGACTGCCTGCAGGTGCGCCAGCTGCTGGAACTGACCGACCAGCTCATCGGCTTTCCGAGGCACCTGTCGCAGCACACGGGCGGATTCGTTTTGACGCAGGGACTGCTGTCGCGCATGGTCCCCGTGGAAAACGCATCGATGCCCGATCGCACTGTCATCCAGTGGGACAAGGACGACCTAGATGCTGCGGGCCTGCTGAAGGTCGATGTGCTGGCGCTGGGCATGTTGTCCGCGCTCAGGCGAGGCTTGGAGTTTGTCGGGCAGCGTCGCGGCTTTCAGTTCAACATGCAGGACATACCCGCCGAAGACCGCGCCACATACGACATGATTTGCAAGGCCGACACGGTGGGGGTATTCCAGATCGAAAGCCGCGCGCAGATGTCAATGCTGCCGCGTCTGAAGCCGCGCACGTTCTATGACCTGGTGGTTCAGGTCGCCATCGTGCGGCCAGGCCCAATCCAGGGCGGAATGGTGCACCCGTATCTAAAGCGCCGGCAGGGGCACGAGCCCGTGACATATCCCAGTGATGCGCTTAAGGAGGCTCTTGGCCGCACGCTCGGCATTCCCATTTTTCAAGAACAGGAAAGGTAGTCAAGCATTTTTCTATTAGATTGAACAATGTAGTGTGATCTTGCTGCGACTGCACAAGCTTTTGCGTCGGGCGCCGACATGGGCGCGCGCATGACATCGCTGGCCTTCAACATCGCGCTGATGGGATTCATCCTCGTGGAGGGGGGCGGCTTCGCTGCACAAGGGCCTGGACCTGAGCGACCCGGGACAAGGCCTGCGCCCCATTGCCGAGAAGATCGCTTCGGGCGACCTCTCGGCTCTTGAAAGCCATGCGGCCTGCTGGTCGGCGCGGCCTGGCCGCAGGAACTGCTGCAGGGCGCGCTGGCCAGCAGCTTTGGTTGGGTCACGGCTTACGGCGCAGTCAGTGCCTTCGCGCTGGCCCTGGCAAGTCTGCTGGTGTTTGCGCCTGCCAGACAAGGCGGGCAGGCACCGGCCTGCTGCACCGGGCCGTGCTCAGCCCGTGCGCGCACGCCTGCGCCGCCACAGCGCTCACAGCATTCAGTCCAGCGGCAGCACCACCAGCACGAGCCAAGGCAGCACGGCCGCTACGAAGGCGACGAGGGCGGCTATGCTCTCGCCAAGCCCATGGCCGACATCGGTTAGCTTACAAGCGGCCTTCGAACACTTCAACGAGGTACATCCGCATTCTTCGTTGAAAATGCGTTCGCCTCGGGAGTTCAGGCGGCAACAGGTTGCAGGGCTGACCAAGCGTTTTATTGCGAATAGGCGGGGTCGGGAATACGGGGGCAACATCAGCTGGTCGATGCGGGAGAACTGTCTTCATCACTAAAATTCCAACGGCTGACAGTACGGCCGGACGTTTCAGGATCCACAGCTCAGGTGCTTGTGTACCGCAACGCTGCTCAGCTTGAGCGCGCGTCAACAAGCAGGTTCTGGCGCATGAGCTATAGGTGAAATAGCCAAATATTTAGCCGCACTGAGCTCATTGATTCTGCAAATAAGTTAATAAAAATCATGGACTTACATTGTTTCAATGAACCGCAAATTTACGCGAAATTTTCACGCTCTGGAGCCTTTCATGCTGTCGCACTTTGCCATTAGTTGCTGCCGCAGTTGACGTCGCACTTCCGGGTCGGAAAGCCCGGTGGTGCCGTCACAAGCTACCA
>Ga0067045_1032022_pt1 | contig 11011 bp, 5 predicted proteins | sample TerdegcTABiofilm_FD_59184 | JGI IMG/M metagenome (GOLD analysis project Ga0067045, IMG submission 59184) | Combined Assembly of (Gp0054472, Gp0054536) Wastewater bioreactor microbial communities from Singapore -Terephthalate degrading...
GATGTTTTACAACAGCCATCGACTTCATTCCCATTTGGGATATCAATCTCCATCTGAATTTGAAGAACGATACTGGAATATTCAAGAGCAGCTTAACTGATTGTCCGTTTTTACTTGACCATTACAGACTGACCTTGGGGAACGGCAAGGTTTTGATGAGGGAGTTCAAGTCCGGTGAAGTGCTATGGTCACAGGCTCAAGAACATATTGGTGAGAATATAGGCGCATCAGAAACACATGTGATCATCATCGAACTAAAGGAAAATGTTCCTTCTAAGTCCGGATAGCTCTAAAAGGTATGTAGATCGACTGGCTGATCCTGAATTGGATACTGAATACTTTTGGAAAACCGTTCGATTCTGATGGTGATATGGGTAAAAATAAACGCGGGGAGAGAACGAGTCTACACAAAAAATAAAAGAGACCTTTTAATCTCTTTGAATTATGTAACTAATTGATATTGCATGGTGCTGGGGAGGGAACCACATATTCAAACTAACTATCTGAAATACCTCGAAAATATATTATGTAAATTTTTCACATATCCCCAAAAATACCCCCATATTTCAAAGTGCCTCACTAAAAAAAGTTAATTTGGTTTATCCAATTAGTCAAGATGTGTTTACTCTTTCAGTTTCAACAGCTCGTCGTCCAGCCCATAGCGAACCACGTCGATCCGGTCGCTGCGTTGGGAAATAAAATCTCCTGTCAACACGGGGAGCTGGAATGGGAAGAATGCCGGGTTGTTCAGGAGCAGCCCTAATGCGCCCTTGGCCTCCGGGGTGGCCAGGAGTGCGGACTCGAACATCAGGATGGCCAGGTTTGGCTCGGCAATGCTCACCGGAGCGGCTTTCTCATAGCAGCCTTTGGCCTCGGAATCCTTCAAGGCTCCCCAGGCGACGAAGGAGCGGATGACGAACCGGGCATAGCGGCTGACGGTTTGCCGGTCGCCATACTGTTCCTTCAGGCGGTTGATGATCTGCGTCTGGGTCACCTGATCCTGCAAGGCCAACAGACGGCCGGTCTGTCGGGCCACATTGAACCAGAACGGATACACCGCCGAGATCATCCCCCAGTGGACCGCCAGGGCCATGGACGGGTTTTCCCTCAGAAACGCCAGCGAGGCATCCCGGAATGGAATCATCTCGGGGTCAGGAGATACCCAGATCTTCATCAGATTGTTGACGACAAAGGTCCGGGTCTGATCGCTTCGTTCGCCTTCGGAGCCGTTGCCTTTTCGATCCGCGAGGAACTCATGCAGCTCCTGGCGGATGGTTTTGGCGTCGAGTCCCGCCAGCAGCAGATTGGCTGCTTTCTGCATCCACTCAAAACGAATCGCCTGCTTGATGCCAATGGCTTCGTGTCTTTTGCCCATCACCGTGTCCTCCTTTCAAACTTCACAAGGGGCACGATGACTTCTTCGATGGCTACACCGCCGTGACCTACGATGGCATCTCCCGGGTTCACGAATGCGTCGCGGCCACCGGCCACCAGGGGGAAATAATCTGCGGGCAACCCGACCGGCTGCCACTCGTGGGCAAACGGGAAGGCCCCAGCCACCTGAGCGCGGAGTTCCGGCGTTGGATAGACACGAACCCGCTCGCCGCGAGTTTCTGCAATCACGCCTTCAGACGGGCGACCTTTACCTTCGCATTGGATGTTGCCGTGATCGGCCGTCAGCCAGACCTCATAGCCGTATCCCAGCAGTTGGCCGACCAGCGCAGCCAGAAAACCACCCTGGCACCACTGCTTGATCTGGTTGTGCATCCCGGCCGAGCCGAGTTGCATGCCGTGCATGATCTTGTCCACTTTATCCACGACCAGCCCCACCACCTTGGTCTTCCCGGGGTGGATTGCGGAGTCGAGGACGCCCGCAGCATCGCCGTCGCCAAGACCTCGCTGGTAAGCGACATCCAGCCGGGACAGACCATGGCCTTCCCAGAACTGCTTCCAGAGTTTCTCTTCGCTGTTGGTCGAGTTGATGGATGACGGGAAATAGAGCGGCGGCTTGCCCGAGAAGATCGATTGCCGCGATACCGAGGTCAGCGTCGGAATCCAGGCGAAGGTCGCGGATTCGCGCATGACCAGATTGGCGTCCTGCTTTTGCAGAAGCTGGCGAATGGTTACCCACTGATCCAAGGCCAGGCCGTCAACCACAATCAACGCCGCACGGCTGCTACCGGAGTCCTCGATATCCCGAGCCAGGCGGCGCGGCACATGGTGGAGCATGGCAGGATTGGTCGGCGGCAAGTTGATCAGACTGGAGTAGTGGTCGGCCAGCCAAGCGGCAAAGGTCGTGTTCAGTGCATCGCCGATTTCCCTGAGCCGGGTCTGATACTCGGTGCTGTTGCCACAATGAACCAGCGAAGAAAGTTCGGCCCATTTCAATGCAAAGGCGGTCCAGTCCGAGTAACGCGCTTCCGCAGTGGGCAGTTCCTTCTCGACAAGGCCAAACAAGCGAGAGATCCGTAGATCGTCATCGTCCACGCCGGACGTGGCGATGCCGCTACGAACCCAGGACCCGGCATCCACTTCAATGCCTTTGGCCTCGACAGGGGTGAGTTTCCCCTCCAGGAACAGGTTGTCGATGTAGACCTTGATGTCCTGATGGTCGAACGGCAGGCGATCAGGGCCGGGATACTTGAGGCCGTATTCCGGCGAATCCTCCCGTACCTGATGAGCGCTGCCGAGCCTGGAAAGAAATAGCGGCCAGCGTTCCTGCAAAAAGGCGAAGAACGCCTCATCGTCCGGAACGATTTCAGAGAGCGGCCAAGCCTTGAATCCATCATGCCCTTTGAGAACCTGGATAAGCCGCTCAGCCAGCATCAGCGGGATCTGTAGCTTCCCATAGTGCAGGCGCAGCAATGCGCGAAGCAGCTCCACCTCGCCCCCAATTAGTTCCGCCGCAATGCCGAACACATGACGGAGAATGAAATCCTTGGTGGCGTTGTCGCCCATGCGATCCGGCGGCGACTTGCGCTGGGCCTCAAAAAGCGAATCCAGCAAGCTCCTGTCGAGCTTTTCAATGACCGGATAGCTCAGGTTGGGAAAGAGATCCCCCAGGTTGAACGACAGTTTCCGGCCAGCCTGGAGCAGATCGTATGGCAGGGACTCCAGCTCCGCATTCTGTAAGCGAAGGACCACCACCAGGTCTGTGTGCTCACCTCGGTCCCAGATCGAGCGGTACTTGGACTCATAGGCGTATCTGAATTCGACCGGGTCACTGAACTCGATCAGGTCGAAGCCCCGCCCGCGAAGCTCCAATGCCAGTTTCTCCTCGGTCAGCAGACAATCCGGGTCCGCGACCAGGGTCAGCTTGCTGACGTTCGGTACAAAATCGTTCAGGATGGCGTCTCGCCAACTACTCATTGAGCGCCTCCCTTGATAATCCGCAGCATCAGCAGCGGCCGGATTTCCGGCACGATCTGCCTTGCTGATTGCAGTTCATGCCGCCACTCGGATTCGTCCGCATCGCAACGGGACAACCTGAATTGCCGTACCTCCGGCAATCCAACCCGCTCGATGGCCTTGCGGCGCGAGGCAAAGGAGACGATGCCGCGTTCCTCCTCGCGAGCCACAGAGGCGAGATGCGCCTGCTGTAATGCGTCGAACAGCTCCTGTCCGGCTTGCTCGGCCGCTTCCTGCAACCGCTCATGGGCGATGATGGATTCGTCTTGGCCGAGGGTGGCCTGCACCTGGGCTTCCGCTGTCTGCAGCGCATCCCAGATATGCCGGGCCGTGGGCAGAAACAGTTTGCCTTCCTCGCTCAGAAACACACTGACATATCCCCGCCGCACCATGGGGATGCGCAGGAGTTGTGTCTTCTGGTGCATTCCGGCCTGAAGGCGGATTTCAAAGAGCCCCCAGAGCCCAGAGATGCTGGCTGGCAATCCGCTCACGCTTACGCAAGGCAATGGCTGGCCAGCCGCGATCTGCGGCAGGTTCAAGGCCAGCCCACGGACACGGCTGTTTTCAAGATTGAGCAGGGTTGCGTCGGTCAGACGATCCGCCTCCCGGGCGTTGAACACAGCCTTGCGGTGTTCCTGGCCATCCGGCCAATTCAGATCCCACCAGGAGCGCTTGCGGCTGGCCGCGCCGCCGTGAGAATTGAGATAGCCGACCGTCATCCGTTCCACCCAGTGAGGCAGCGGATGGGAACGCAGACGCTCAGCCGCCTGCACATCCGGCTCTTCGGAGATGCCATAGATGGCGGAGGCCTCGCGCACCTGTTGAATTTCATCGCGAAGTCGAGCCACCGTGTGATCGACGGAGGTTTCGATACCGTCAGGATTGAGGATGGCCGAGGCGAACACATCCTCGAACAGCTCACCGGCCTGGGCGGAGTCGAGCACGTCGCCGGTTTTGTCGATGCCGAACTCGTCGAAGATTACCGAAAGCTTCTGCTCCAGCACTTCGCGGACCCGGAACTCGACCGAATCCTCGAACACGAAGTTGATTGCCCGCACCTTCTTGGGCTGGCCGATACGGTCCACGCGGCCGATCCGCTGTTCCAGCCGCATCGGGTTCCAGGGGATGTCATAGTTGATGATGACGTGGGCGAACTGCAGGTTCAGGCCTTCACCGCCCGCATCGGTGGAAACCAGCACGCGGTGCGATTTGCGGAAGGCGTCCTGGGCCTGCTTGCGTTCCTCCATATCCATGGAGCCGTTCAGGGTGACGACCGATATGCCCCGGGCTTCCAGAAACTCCTTCAGCATCTGCTGGGTGGGCACGAATTCGGTGAAGATCAACACCTTCAGGTCCGGCTCGTTTTCCTCGGCCTGAAGCTCGTAGATCCACTCGATCAACGCCTCGGCCTTGGCGTCCGGTCCCGCTTGTTCGCAGCGAACCGCCGCATCGAGCAGGGTCTCCACATGACTGCCTTCGCTCTGCAGAGCCGACACATGAGACTTCAGCAGCTCATCGAGCAGTTCCTGGCCGTCCATGTCGTAGAGCTCGGCCATTTCATCATCTGAGCTTTCCGATCCCTCCGTGCCGTTTTCCAGCTCCGCCAGGCGCAGGCTGGCTTGCTGTTCGCCTTCCTTGAGCGCCGCGAGCCGTCGTTCCAGTGTGGTGCGAATCGCCCGGGTGCTGGAGACCACCAGGCGCTGCATCAGGATCATCAGGAAGCCGATGTGGCGTTTCTTCTCGCGCAGGGCCTGGTTGTAGCCCTCGCGCACATAGTCGGTCACTGCCTCGTAGAGAAGCTGCTGCAGGTGATGACGACTCTCCCAGGCCACCGGGGCCATCTGCGTGCGCCGGGGTTTGAAGAGCGGCTTGCCGTCGGCATCGATGGCCTTGCGCTTTTCGGTGCGGATGACATACGGGGCCACCCGCTCGCGGGAGACGCTGTCCATATCTGGAAAGGCGTCGTCATCCAGCAGGTTCATCAGGCGATGAAAGGCATCGGTCTTCCCCTGGTGGGGAGTCGCCGAAAGGAGCAGCACATAGGGCGCGGCTTCCGCCAACCCTTTGCCGAGTTTGTAGCGGGCGACCTGATCGGTGCTGCCGCCCAGGCGGTGCGCTTCGTCCACCACTACCAGGTCCCAGCCAGCGGTAATCAGATCCTCGAACCGGCTGCGGTTGTATTCGGCAACGCGTTCGGCAGTCCAACCGCGCCGCTTGTCCATGGGCTTGACCGAATCCAGGGAGACGATGACCTGATCAAACATCGACCAGGCTGAGCTCCGGTGATCCGCCCCTGGAGCCAGGCGTTGCAATGTGCCGATGTCGTCGCCCAGCACGAGCTGGAACTGCTCGTTGAAATGGGTCTGCATTTCCGCCACCCACTGGGTGGCGATGCCTTTGGGAGAGACGACCAGGATTCGTCGAACCAGCCCGCGCAGCTTGAGCTCGCGCATGACTAGACCGGCCTCGATGGTCTTACCGAGACCCACCTCGTCGGCCAGCAGGTAGCGCACGCGGTCACCGGAGATGGCCCGAGACAAGGCGTGGATCTGGTGCGGCAGCGGAATGACGTTGGACTCCATGGGAGCCAGCAGCACATGGCCCTCTGTGGCGCTGGTGGAACCTTCGAGCACCTCGGCTACCTTGGCTGCGGCGGCCACATAGGCAATGCGTCCAGCCTCGATCTCCGGCTGCAAGTCGGCACTCAGCGGCCGCAAGGCGGAGCGGGGCACGCGCACCACCGCGTCCTGGTTCGGCAACCAGACACGGCACACCGTCTGCCCCCACAAGGTCTGTTCTTCGATGACCTTGCAGGCGCTGTTATGAACGTTGCTGTATTGCCAAATATCTTGCCTCATTCTCGCCCCAACACCTTACCTTTGTGTTTTTCCCACATGTCCTCTTCTGTATGTTGGTCTACAGCGGCCCGTAAGGCTTCCAGTGCCTTTTGTGTGTATCTTTTATACCGTTGTGATTTAATCTTTTTTTCACCGTACATTTCTGGATCATTCCAGATGTTAATTTCGAACATATATGCTCTTGTCTTTGGTGCAGTCTTACTGAGTTTCTTTGCTACATCATCAAGCGAGAGGTTGAATTTATCGAACCAATCTCGATCTCTTACAACCATGGCATCTTCGCCATCACCCGCCATCCGGACAGGCAGGCCCTCCTTCCGAATCCGTAGGGAGAAAGGCATACCTTCGCCTTCTGTATCCAATCTGAGCTGGCCAATTTCTGGAAAAATAACTTTCCAATCTTCGCCTGCTCTTCTACGCTGCACAGCCTTACGCAATTCACTCTCAGTAACGCGCTCGGCATTATCTCTACTCGCTGTTGCAAGTGCCATAACTGAACGCAACCGGGCTGTAGCCTGAATACCTCTCCGATTGCCAGCACCAAGAAGTTCATCGACTTGGGTCAACTCACTATCGATTAGAAGTTGGATGTCTTTAGGGGGCCTTGTCGAAACGGGGAGAACACGTTCAGGGATAAAATCGGCCAGCTTGACGCCAAAAGACTTACTCAAGATGTCGTCAAACAACGTGACTGCGGATTGGGATTGCAAGTAGAGCAAATCTTCCGAAACATCCTGGTAATAGTGAACGGCAGTGTCTCGATGAGCATCAAGAATTGAAAGCGCAGATCGTTCATCTTTTGATAGCACTTTCAATTCGACTTGAGCTATTTCAAGGCACTTGTCAAACCCATATGAATATTTTTCGCCTTTGGCATGGACAGTTCCACTTTTGTCCTTAATGATAGCCTTCAAAAGCATGATGTAAGAGAATCAAAGTCCCTTCTGGACGACCGTCCTCATGAGGTCTATTGAATAATTCAATAGCAAGAACGAGCGAGTGAATGGCGCGTTGTTTCAGCTCTTTTACATCACGCTTTTCTCGGGGCATGTCTTATTCGCCTCCCATTCGTGTTACTGCCTGGTCGTACCACATGAGCAGCTTGGGATCTTCTTCAAGGACGTTGTTGGGGATCTTATCGGCCACGGCGACGATGACGGCGTAGTCGCGTTCCTGCCAGGCCTTCTTGAATCCGGCGCGGACAGCTTCCAGGCGGAAGACCTTGAGTTTCTTTTTGACCTCTTTGTATTCCTCGAACTCCTTGAGCAACGCCTTCTCGCGCAGCTTCTCCAGGTCGCCCGCCTTGTTGGGATCTGGCACGTACCAGCGGTCGCGGGCTTTTGTTACGAGTGCGGGATCGTTCTTGGGACGATTACGAAACTCAGGCCAATTGGTTGACAGGTAACTGTGAATTTGGCTGGGCACTTCAGAACGGCCGTCAAAACGCAGGAAATTTTGCTCCAACAAATTGGATAGTTCTAGCGGCTTTTCATTTTTACTCCACCCTCCAATTTCTTTAAGAAACTTTGGGTGTAACTCTTGAAACGACTGTGGACTTCTCACTAGCTGTTGTTTTAGCCACTGGATTGCGGAAGACTCATCAGTGACAAACAGTTGCAACTGTAATACCGCAGAAACAGTCATTCTCTTTTTGTCATATTCAGCCACTTGTTCAGGCAAGAAGTGCATTCCATCACGCTCTGCAAATCGCTGATTGAGACCGGCATAGAATTCCGATGCAGACATGGGAACAGCCACGCCTCTTTGTACGTGAAAGGCAACCATCCGGTCGAAGAGAAGGTATTCTTGTCTCTCGGAAAGAACCTCGGACTGACCATTGTTTGATACGAATACTGGGAGCTGATTAAGATGATTTCTAACAAAATCCCAGACGCCTTCATCTGTGCCAGCTTCAAGTTGAAACTTTTCTTCGAGAACTGTATTAGGTCTGTAAGCAGTGATAACAAGGTCCTGCTTAACTGCTCCCGCTGTAGTTGCCTGCTTGAAGCTAACTTGTTTCTTATCTAAGATTCGCACGTCAGCTATTACGAATCCGGCTTTTAATATGGCCTCTTGAATGGCATTCCATACTGAGTTTTTGGAGTTGTGGAATTCAACAGTAATCCATCGCCCAGGCTTCAATATCCGCAGAAATTCTGAGAAACTCCGCTCCATTAACTTTTGGTAATCGCCAAGAGTCTTGTTCAGTATTGGGCTTTCAATAGCATCCAGTGTAGAGTCTGTAAAAACACCAAGGACAGACTCCCATAAAAAGTTGAGCTCTGAGTATTGAATGTTTGCCCCGAAAGGTGGGTCTACAAAGATGTAATCTATTGATTTGCTTGGCAAAGGAATCTCTGATGCTGATCCTATCCAATTACAGCAGATAGTCTTTGCTTTTCCGCGTATTGTCGGGAGGGTTGTCCACATCCCTTCGATTGAAGCGCGAACCATGTCAGCCGCAGCGATCCGCAGCATGTGGCTAAAACGCATTTCTTGCCAAACTGAAGAAATATAAAGAGTGCCCTTTTGAACACGTCCAATACCATCTGCGTTATACACCATAAGTCTCGATGTTTTCTGAAGAACAGAAGTGGCAGTGAACAAAATGGCACGATGCTCTTCCTTTGACAGATCAAGTAGCTCGATGAACCTCGAGATATAGTGAAGTTGCCTTTCTGCAAACATTTGGTGGGCATGTGTTATCGGCCTCAGATGAAGGCAGCTTTTCCATTGATCGCCCCACTGGCCGTCTCTAAATAACATTTTCGCTGCAATTTTCTTTGCAGGTGCGGCCGGAGGGGTTGACCTTACTTTTTCAATCAGTTTTAGATCGCTTTGATTAACCGGCTTTTTTGTGGCCCGTCTATTTCCTGTTGAAACAGCGGCTAAAACAGGAATTTGCTTATATCTTGTCCAAGGCTTTTGCAAAACATGGTCAAAAAATGTTTCTTGAGCTCGCTCGGATCGCTTGGAGTTTTCTGCACTGCAGTGAGGACAAGAAAACCGATCTTTGAACTTTTTCTTGTTTTTGTCGAATGCCGCATCCCAAAAAACTATCTCACCACCGCATGATGAACATAGAAAAACATCGGACCACACTACATAATTGCATATAGACGTGCGTCCTTTTTCATCAATAGATTGGTACATCCACCCCAGTTCTTTATCTAGCTGATTCGCAATTCTCTCGGCTTCAGAAGCGAAGCTTTTTGGGTTAGACTCCATTAAGTACGAGGAGGTAATAAAGCTTGCAGCTGGAGATAAATCCGAAGCAAAAACGTTTCGGGGGGGGGATGACATTGATGCGGCAACGGCTGTCATCCCACTTCCTGCGAAGCCATCAAAAACAATATCTCCGGGCTTAGTATAATGCTCAATAAAATGAACCAAAGCTTTGGGCGGCACTTTTGTGTGGTAGGTATGAGCTTTGTAAAGCCAAGTATGGCGACCTTCAGTTACGTCAAAAGCAAATGGCTTAACATTATATGGCTCAGCCTGGTTATAAGGCGTCCCATAGCTTTTGACGATCTCCTCTAAGAATGGATTCGGGCAGGCGGTGTAATACGGCGGATCGCTCAGGTTCAGGATGTCCTCGTCACTGCCAAGGGGAAAGCCCTCGATCTTACGGAACTCGGGGTCCTGCAGCCTCTTGCGCAACTCCTCGGTAAAGTGGGCGCGGCGGGCCTCATCGTTCTCGAAGGTCATGCCGAGGCAAGTCACCGGGCCGGAGGGCTTCTGCGGCTCTTCAAGCAGCGAGTCGAACAAACTGGTTTCTTTCATCTTCATAATCCTTGGCTTTCGTCTTGTTTCTCAGCTGGGTCACTTTGCGGGTGACTAAGCTCGGCGAAGTTGGTCACTGGCTTAGTCACTCTTATTCCATGACGATCCGCACCTTGGCCGGGTCCTTGCCCTTGGTGAGCTGATCGATGTACTCCTCAAAGCGTTTCTTCATCTCCGCCGGGGTGGCCGGGCCGTCTGTGACTTGCAGGGCCTGTTGCAGCTCCTGCGCCTTGACGGTGACCTTGACCAGGCCGGAGAGCACTTCCTTCAGGGCGTGAACGAAGTTGCTGTCCAGCGGCACCGGCAGTTCCTTCGATTTGATGAAGGCCTCCAGCGGTTCACGGTCGTCGATCTTCAGCAGGTCCATGTTGGCCTGGGTGATCGGGTCCTCCAGGTTGCCGAGGATGGTGGAGGTCCAGGCCGTCACCATAGCGTCGAGTTGGGCGTCCATCTGGTCGATCATCTGCGAGCCTGCCGCCGCACCGGTTTCCACCGAAGGCCGGAACCCGCAATGCGGGCAGATGGGCGAGGCGTCGAGGTTTTGCTCGGTCAGGGCAAAGCAGCTTTTCAGTCCGGCCAGGCGATTCTGGTAATCGGTGAGCTGCTGCCGGGGCATCAGGTCGATACCAGCCAGTTTGAGCAGGGTTTGCAGGCGCTGGTCGTTGAGCAGGCCTGCCTTGCGCTTGTCGTCGTTCACCCCCAGCCGGGCGCGCGCGTGGAGGGAGATGTATTGGTTGATGTAGTCGCGTTTGAGCTTTTTCAGTTTTTCGCCGACTTCGGACGAAAGGCGCGCGAGTTGCGGGTTCTGAGTTTTGAGTTCCGAGTTGATGGAATCCAAAACATCGCCCCGGATGGCCTTCACTTGATCAACCCAGAGATCCAGTCCTTGGGGTTTTGACTCGGAACCCGTAACCCGGAACTCGGAACCGCGGCTTGCGGAGGCTTCAGCCGTAGCAAGCCAA
>Ga0067045_1032026_pt1 | contig 11009 bp, 8 predicted proteins | sample TerdegcTABiofilm_FD_59184 | JGI IMG/M metagenome (GOLD analysis project Ga0067045, IMG submission 59184) | Combined Assembly of (Gp0054472, Gp0054536) Wastewater bioreactor microbial communities from Singapore -Terephthalate degrading...
TTTGTTCAGTCGCTTGCGCCCGGCCGACCGATCACTCGGTCAACCGGACCCGATGCGTCTCGAATCACCCGACTCGCTATTTAATTGTCAAAGATCACGGCCGACTGGGCTCTCGCGAACCCCTTACTGCTTGCGGCCACTCCACCTTCAGGCGGACGTTAAAAATAACCGCCCGAGGCTTTTCTGTCAACCGGGAAGTGATTCCTTTCGAAACCGTTTTTCCCCGTCAGGCAGAAGCGGAGGTATAAGGAGACGGTCCGCCGGTGTCAACACAATTTTGGAAGAACCCCGAAAAAAATCGCCCCACATCCCGTCATAACCAAGGTATTCCTATGAAATCCATGCACTTTATCTGAAAAGGTCTTGCCTTTCGCCACGGTCCGTACCCCGCCCGGACGGCCCTCCCCGACGAACCGTCCGGCTATGTCCGGAGCACGGCAGGGACGGGGTGAGCCGTCCCACGTGGGCCGGCATTCGCCATGAGGGGACGAAGACGTCCGGCCCCACCCCGCGGGGGCGGCCGGAGACCTCAGAACTCCAGGTGGCGATAGGTCCGGGGGAAGGGGATCACGTCCCGGATGTTGGTCACCCCGGTCAGCAGCATGAGCAGGCGCTCGAATCCCAGGCCGAATCCGGCATGGGGAACGCTGCCGAAGCGCCGCAGGTCCAGGTACCACCAATAGCTGTCCATGGTAAGCCCGATCTCGGCCACCCGGCGTTCGAGCACGTCAAGCCGCTCCTCGCGGGCGCTGCCGCCGATGATCTCGCCGATGCCCGGGACCAGGACGTCCATGGCCGCCACAGTCTGTCCGTCGTCGTTTTGGCGCATGTAGAACGCCTTGATGTCCTTGGGATAGTCATAGACGATGACCGGGCAGCGGAAATGAACCTCGGTGAGGTACCGCTCGTGCTCGCTTTGCAGGTCCAGCCCGAAGCCCACGGGATATTCGAAGGCCTTCCCACAACGGGCCAGGATGTCCACGGCCTGGGCATACGGCACGCGCGCGAACGGCCGGTCGCGGATGTTTTCCAGCCTGGCGGGCAGATCCTTGTCCACGAAGGAGGCGAAAAGCTCCACATCCTCGGCGCAGCGCGTCAACACCGCCTCGGTCAAAAACTTGAGCAGTTCCTCGCCCAAATCCATGTCGTCGGCCAGGTCGGCGAAGGCCATTTCCGGTTCGAGCATCCAGAACTCGGCCGCATGTCGCGAGGTATCGGAATGCTCGGCCCGGAAGGTGGGACCAAAGGTGTACACGTCGCCCAGGGAACAGGCGAAGACCTCGGCCGCAAGCTGCCCGGACACGGTCAGGTAGGCGTCCTTGCCGAAAAAATCCCTGGCCGCCCTTTCGGCCGGCGGCAGGGCGCCCTCCTGCGGGCCAAGGGAGGTCACCCGGAACATCTCTCCCGCGCCCTCGCAGTCCGAGGCGGTCAGGATGGGCGAGTGCACGTAGACGAAGCCCCGGGCGTGGAAGAACTCGTGGATGGCGAACGACATCTCAGACCGAATCCGAAACAGCGCCCCATATTTGTTGGTGCGCGGCCTCAGGTGGGCGATGGTTCGCAGGAATTCGTCGGAATGGCGCTTTTTCTGGAGCGGATAGGACTCCTGGTCAGCCGCGCCCACCAGGGTCAACGACGCGGCCCGGATCTCCCACCGCTGGCCCTTCCCGGGCGAGGCCACAAGCTCCCCGCGCACCTCCACGGCCGCGCCCACGCCCATATCCTTGAGCGAGGCATACCCGTGCGCTCCTGGATCGGCCACCACCTGGATGTTGGCCCGGCAGGAGCCGTCGTTGATCTCCAGGAAGGAAAAATCCTTGGCGTCGCGGCGGGTGCGCACCCAGCCCCTGACGAGAATTTCGGCCCGGGCTGCGTCGCTTTGCAGGGCCTGACGAATGCGTGTCCGTTTCATGGCTTCATTTTTTCACGGTGGACGGCTCAAGGCAAGGCCCGCGCGGTCCGGGCAGAGATCAGATGAAAAGGGCGTCGCGAAAGGCGGCGAGGTCGGAAAGCCCCTGTCCGCCCTTGCCCGGACGGGGAAAGAACAGCGGGCCGTATCCCAGCCGTTTGGCCTGTTTGAGGCGCATGTCGTGCCCGGACACCGGACGGATGCGCCCACCCAGGTCCACCTCGCCCCAGAAGACCGCGCCCGCCGGCAGGGGCCGGTCATGGAAGGAGGACAGGATCGCGGCGGCAAGGCCCAGGTCGAGTCCCGGGTCGCGCATGGACAGGCCGCCGCCGAGCTTGGCGTAGATGTCGGACTGCCCCAGGTGCACGCCCAGCCGTTTCTCCAGAACGGCCAGCAGGAGGTGCAGCCGGCCCTGGTCCACGCCAAGGGCCGTACGCCGGGGAATGCCCAGGTAGGAATGGGCGGCCAGGGCCTGGACCTCCACGGCCAACGGCCGCCGACCCTCCACGGCCATGACCACGGCCGACCCGGACAGTCCGGCGTCGCGCTCACCCAGAAAGAAGGTCGAGGGATCGGGCACCACAGTGAGCCCCTTCTCACGCATCTCGAAAACCAGCAGTTCGTCCGTGGGGCCGAAGCGGTTTTTGAGCACCCGCAGGATGCGGAACACGTGGCGGCGCTCACCCTCGAGATAAAGCACCGTATCCACCATGTGCTCCATGACCTTCGGGCCGGCGATCTGGCCGTCCTTGGTCACGTGGCCCACGAGGATCAGCGTCGTGCCCGAGCGTTTGGCCGCCTCGACCAGTTCCGAGGACACGGCCCGGACCTGGCCCACGCTGCCGCTGGCCCCTTCGGCGGCCGGGGAATGCATGGTCTGCACGGAATCGACGATGAGCAGGCCCGGCGGGTTGGGACCGGACAAAAGGGCCACGGCCGCCGAGGCGTCGGTGGAAGACACGGCCAGAAGCCCGTCATGCAGGCAGCCCAGGCGCGCGGCCCGGGACTTGAGCTGGGACAGGGACTCCTCGCCGGAAAAATACACCGGGGTCCGGCCAGTTGCGGCCAGCCGCCCGGCCAACTGCAACAGAAGCGTGGACTTGCCGATGCCCGGCTCCCCGCCAAGAAGGATGGCCCCGCCCGGGGCCAAGCCGCCGCCCAGGACCCGGTCCAGATCGGAAAGCCCCGTGGGGGCGGCCGCACCGTCGGCGTCGGGATGGACAACCAGGGAAGCGGGCCGCAAGTCGGGATCGGCGGGCGCGCCCTTCGACCCCGAAGACACGGCCTGAAGAGAAAGGGTGTTCCACTTGCCGCACCGGGGGCACTGCCCCCGCCACGAGAGGGACACGCCGCCGCATTCGGAACAGACGTAGCGTTGCCGGGTCTTCATCGAAATGAGGAAACGCGCCGGTTCATTTCCCCGGCGGGTCCTTGACGTCCACGACCTTGACCCCGAACTCCTTGACCGCTTCCGGGGGGTCGAAAAACACGATCATAAACGGCGTCTCGGCGCCTGTCGCCAGATTCGTGTTGTTGGTCAGGATTCCGACCTGCGAGGTCAGCGCCGACTCCAGTTCCTGGCGGGTCATGACCTGAAGCTGGAACAGGGACACCACATTCCCGCTTAGGATGTCCTTGGAGGCCAGGGCATTGCCCTTCTCGTCGAACAGGGCCGCCTCGAGCTTGACCATCTCCTTGGGCGACTTGAAATTGTTGACCGCCTTGCCCTCGATGACGAAAAGCTGGCCGGCCTTCTCGTTGGTGACGTAATATTGACGGACATTCTGCAACACGATGTCCTTGACCTTGGAGGTTTCCTCGGTCTTGCCGGGTGCCGCCTTCCCTTCCGCGGGAGGCGCGGCCTGTTCGCCCTCCTTTTCGGCAGGAGCGGCCTGCTCGGCCGCGGGAGGCGGGGCCTGCTCGCCCTGCTTTTCGGCCCCCGGCCACAAATCCAAGAAAAACACGGCGGCCAGGGTGACAATGGCCAACCCGAAGAGACACAAGGCCACGATCAGGGAGCGTCGCTTGGTCTCCTTCTGGGACAGGCTTTTTCCCGGCTTGCCGCTGATGTCGATGTCGTCCACATCGTCCAGATTGAAACCCGGCTTGACCGGAGCCTCCTCCTCACCCTCATAGGTTTCCCCATGAAAGAGGTCGCCGGGCTCCTGGTCCGAAGTCTCATCCCGCTCCCGGCGGCCGGGAGCGGCCGTCTCGCGGGTCTGTGCCGCCCGTTGCGGGGACGCGCCACCGGCCGGACCACCTTGCGGCGTTTCATCGAGATCCGGATAGTCGAAATCACGCGTCTCCGGCGGGGAAGGCGGGGCTTGGTGAAAAACGTGCTTGCATTTGCCGCATCGGAGCTTGACGCCGTCGGGACCGATTTTCCCGTCGGGCAGGCGAAACCTGGAGGCGCAATTCGGGCATGTGATGATCATAGGCCTTCTTCCGCGAAATGCTTCGGTTTTTTTCGGAACGTTAAGCAAGTTCCGGGCCAGGATCAACGCGTGGACATCTCGTAAACCCCGCGCAACTGCCGGTACCGTTCGGCATAGTCCATCCCATAACCAACCAAAAAACCGTCCCGGGAGGAAAAGCCCACGAAATCCACCCGCACGTCGACCTCCCGGCGTTCCCACTTCTCGACCAGCGCGCACATGCGCAGGCTTTTGGGCTTGCGCGCCGCAAATATTTCAAGCAACTTCGCCGTGGTTCGTCCCGTGTCCACGATGTCGTCCACCACCAGGACATGCCGGCCTTCCAGAGAACAGTCCACATCCACCAGGAACCGTATCTCCTTGTCAGGCGATGTGCCGCCGCCGTAGCTGGCGACGCGGATGAACTCGAGTCGCGGCGAAAAGGGCAAACGGCGCGTCAGATCGGCAAAAAAATACACCGCCCCCTTGAGCACGCAGACGGCCACCGGCGGGTCGTCCCTGTCGTAATGCCCGGCTATTTCCCCGGCCAATTCGGCGACGCGCGCCGCGATGGCCTCTTCCGTGATCACTGGCCGCAACACTTCGGTCATGATGACATATCCCAATTTCCTCTGTCCGCAAAGCCCGCCCGCACCCGGCCGGACGCCGTCCCGGCTACATTTCCATGATCATGGCGATCTCGTCGCACTCGGGAAACTTGGGGCAGTTGACGCAGTCCGCCCAGACCTTCTGGGGCAGCTTCTCCTTGGCGACCTCCACAAATCCGAGGTGTTCGAAAAATCCCTTCTGATAGGTCAGGGTGAAAACCCGATAAAGCCCCAGGGTGACCGCCTCGCTCAAACAGGCCTCGACCAGCTTTCCTCCCCACCCTTTTTTGCGCAGTTCCTCCTCCACGGCCAGGGATCGGATCTCGGCCAGATCCTCCCAGGCGATGGTCAGGGCGCAACACCCGTGGACCCCGCGCCCGGATCGCTCGGCGAGCACGTAGAAATCGCGCAGATGGCTGTAGAGCTGGCTGAACGACCGAGGCAGAAGGAGCTCCTTCTTGGCGCACTCCATGAGCAACGCGTGGATCTGTTTGACATCCTGGATCTGGGCCTTGCGCAGATAGAGTTCGGACATGGAGGTCATGCGCCTTCTTCGGAGGGTTTCCGGGACAGAAGTTCGCGCAGGGCCTCCGAAGGCAGGTAACCTTCCTTATTGTAGATCATTTCGCCCTGGCGGTCGAAGACGACCATCTTCGGGATGGCGCCGACGGCAAAAAGACCGGCCACATCCGCTCCTCCCAGATACACCGGATAATTGAAGGGCATCTGCTTGATGAACCGGAAAAATTGGGCCGGATCCTGATCCACGGAAATTCCCAGAAGCAACAGGTCGTCCTCGGAATAGTCCCGGCGCAGGGTGATCAGCTCCGGAATCTCCTGACGGCAAGGACGGCACCAGGATGCCCAGAAATTGATGACCACGAACTTTCCCCGGGCCTGGCTGATACGGTTTATCAGATCCTTTGCGGTGATGGCGGAATCATCCCGGGCCTCGGCGACAGGTGCAAAGACACTGGCCACCGCCAGGAAAAACACAAGAAAAAGAGACAAAGTTCGAGACATGGAATTCCCTCTCACAAATGGATGCGCATACCCGCGCCGATGAAAAAGCCTAGCAGTTTTCCGGAGATTGGCAACCGCGGGCCGCGCCGACCAGTCGGGCCGCCTCGCGCACCGCGCCGACCGCGTCTTCGGAATAGCCGTCCGCGCCGATGGATACTGCAAAGGCGTCGGTAACCACGGCCCCGCCGACCATGATCCTGGCCCGGCAGCCCCGCTCGTCGCGCAGGCGCACGGTGTCAGCCATGCGCACCATGGTGGTGGTCATCAGCGCCGAAAGTCCGATGACGTCGGCATCCCGGTCCAGGGCCTCGCCCACGATGCGCTCGGCCGGGACGTCCTTGCCCAGATCCACGACCTCGTAGCCGTGGTTGGCCAGCATCAGGCACACGATGTTCTTGCCGATGTCGTGAATGTCCCCCTCCACCGTGGCCATGATCACGCGCCCGGCGGCCTCGCCCTCGGAGGCGTCGGCCAGGAGGGGCTTGAGCCGGTCGAAGCCCAGGCGCATGGTTTCGGCCGAAAGCAGGAGCTGGGGGAGGAAGTATTCCTTGCGCTCGTATTTCTGACCGACCTCCAGGATGCCGGGGATGAGTTCGCCGTTTAAAATCTCCGAAGCGGACTTGCCCGAAGCCAGGGCGTCATCGATCATGCCCGGCAGGCCGGCCTTGTCGCCCTGGATCACAGCCTGCCTCAAGGATGCGGCCGGCTTCGCGGCCGGGGCTCCAGCCGCCGCCATGCCCGTCCCCGGCGCGGGCGCGCCTCCCCCTTCGCCGGGTTTCCACCCGGCATAGGAGGCGATGAACCGTCCGGCCTGGGGATCCCGGGCCAGGAGCACCTCGGCGGAGAACGCCGTCTCCATGAGCCGCCCGGAATTGGGATTGGCGATGACCGCGGCCAGCCCGCTTCCCATGCACATGGCCAGAAAGGTGGAGTTGACCAGTTCCCTGGCCGGCAGCCCGAAGGAGATGTTGGAAAGCCCAAGGCAGGTGGGCAGGCCCCAGGCCTGACGGCAATGGCGGATGGTCTCGAAGCAGGCCAACGCCGCCTCGGACTTGGAGGACACGGTCAGGGCCAGGGCGTCCACCAGGATCAGATGTTTGGGGATGCCCATGGCCAGGGCCTTGTCAACCAGGCGCTCGACGATGCCCAGGCGCTCGGCGGCCGTGACCGGAAGCTTGCGCCCCTCCAGGGGAAGCAGGATGAACGGCGCGCCGTGATGTTTGCATATCGGCCCCAGAAGCTCCATGCGGCCCGGCTCGCCGCTTATGGAATTGACCAGGGCCGATCCGGGATAGGCCCACAGCCCGGCCTCGAGGGCCGAGGCGTCGTTGGAGTCCAGGCACAGGGGGACCTCCACCCGGCCGATCAGGCCCTGCACCAATCGGGGCAGCACGTCGGCCTCGGCCACCATGGGAGCCCCGACATTGACATCCAGAACGGCCGCTCCGGATGCGGCCTGCTCCGAGGCCAACCGCAGGGCTTCGGACAGCTCGCCGCCCTGAAGCTCGGCCGTGAGCACGGGTTTCCCCGTCGGATTGATGCGCTCGCCGATGACCGCCAGGGGATGGTTCCCGCCCACGGCCACGGTCCGCGACCGGGAGGTGACCGCCAGGGGATTGTCCGCCTCGGGGCGTTGCCAGGGTCTGCCGGCGACGGCCTTGGCCAGGGCCGCGATGTGGGCCGGGGTGGTGCCGCAGCAGCCGCACAGCACCTTGGCCCCCAGGTCCGCGAACCTGGCCGTCTTCGCGGCGAACTCCTCCGGTCCCATGGGAAAGACGGTGCGGCCGTTCTCCAGCCGGGGCAGGCCGGCGTTGGGCTTGACCAGAAACGGCACGCGCGCCCGCGGCAGCCAGTCCCTGACCACCTCCACCATGTCCTCGGGTCCCAGTCCGCAATTGACCCCGATCAGGTCGACGCCCAGATTACTCATGGTGTCGGCGAAAACCAGAGGGGTGGTGCCGGTCAGGGAGGCCCGACCCTCGAAGGTCATGCTCACGGCCACGGGCAGGTCGCAGGTCTCGTGGCAGGCCAGGACCATGGCCTTGGCCTCGGCCAGGTCGAAATGTGTCTCGGCGATGAGCAGATCGGCCCCGCCCTGGGCCAGCCCCCGGACCTGTTCGGCAAAGGCGTCCACCAATTCCCGAAGCGTCAGGGGACCCATGGGCTGGACGAACTTTCCGGTGGGTCCGATGCTTCCGGCTACCAGGGCGTCGTCCCCGGCCGCCTCCCGGGCGATCTCGGCCATGCGCCGGTTGAGCGCGGTGACGTCCGTGCCCGGGGGCAGCTTGAAGCGGGAGCCGCCGAAGGTATTGCTGGTCACGGCGCGGGCCCCGGCCCGGATGTAATCGAGATGGGAGGTCCTGACGGCGTCGGGGTTGTCCAGGCCGAAGAGTTCGGGAGACTGGCCCGGAGGCAGTCCGCGCTGCTGGAGAAGTGTCCCGGTGGCCCCGTCGAAAATGAGAATCTCGCCGGATGCGAGCGCCTTTCTGGCTCTGTTCATGCGGTGTCCTTGGCGATTCGTCCGGGCCACACGGTCCGGCGACGCAACAGGTGCGCCTCAGGTCGCAGCGGAGGCAAAACGCGCCTCCGTCTACTGAAAAACATTGAAAAGGACAAACAAAAACTCTATGCTTGGGAAGTGGCCATGCCGTCTCCACCCAAGGTCCCTGTTCTCCCGGCATATCCCCGGATAAACGGATCGTTCGCCACCAGGCGAACCGCGCTTTTTTTCACTCGAGATGAAGACGACGCACGAACATACCGCTTCTTCCCCCGAAGAGGAATATCTCCGGGACCCCGACGAGACCTCCTCGGAAACAGAGATATCCGGAGAGGCCGACACGTCCGCCCATCTTCCCGCGCCGCTGGACTTCAAGCGCACGGGCATGGCCACCCGGGACCCCTTGCATCTTTATCTGCGGGAAATCAGCAAATTCCCGATGCTTGGGCCGGACGAGGAATTCGACCTGGCCCGCAAGGTGCGCGACCAGGGCGATCAGGACGCCGCCTTCCGGCTGGTCTCCTCGCATCTGCGGCTGGTGGTCAAGATCGCCATGGACTTTCAGCGCCGCTGGATGCAAAACGTCCTGGACCTGATCCAGGAGGGCAACGTGGGGCTGATGCGCGCGGTCAAAAAGTTCGACCCGGAAAAAGGCATCAAGTTCTCCTATTACGCCGCCTACTGGATCAAGGCCTACATCCTCAAGTACATCATGGACAACTGGCGGATGGTCAAGATCGGGACCACCCAGGCCCAGCGCAAGCTTTTCTACAACCTGAACAAGGAACGGCAGCGGCTGCAGACCCAGGGATTCGATCCGAGCACCTCGCAGCTTTCGGAGAGCTTAAACGTCAGCGAATCGGACATCCTGGAGATGGAGCAGCGCTTAAGCGGCAACGACCTGTCCCTGGACGTCTCCCTGGGAGAGGATTCCTCGGCCACGCGCATCGATTTTTTGCCCGCCCTGACCCCGGGCATCGAGGACATGCTGGCCGACGATGAGATTTCGGCGCAGCTTGAAAAGCAGATACGCTCCATCCGTCCCCGGCTTTCGGACAAGGAACGTGACCTCCTGGAGAACCGCATCCTTTCGGACTCGCCGCTGACGCTTCGCGAGATCGGCGCCAAATACGGCATCACCCGCGAACGGGTGCGGCAGATCGAATCGCGGCTTTTGGGAAAACTCAAGGAGCATCTCTCCAAGACGATCCAGGACTTTTCCTCGGACTGGATCAAGAAAAACGATTAATCGGTTGCCGCGAGCGACGTCCCGCCGCGCCAGCGGCCACTGGGGAGCGAGCAGCATGCGCCCCCGACACGACAAACCCGACACGGCCATGCCGGACGAACCCCGGACCTTCTCCATGCGATACCGTTTTCACTTCCTGTTCGTTCTGGCACTTCTGCCGTGCCTGATCAGCAATTCCTGCTCGCCGAAAAATCCCGCTTCCCTTGACCAGCAAACCAGGGATCTGTCCAAGCGAGCCGCCGCCGACTACTATTTTCTGGTCTATCAGGACCTGTTGCGGTCCGGGAAGCGGGAGGAGGCCGCGGCGGTGCTTTCCACGCTTTCCCGATTGTCTCCTTCCCCGCAGGTCCTGCTCGACCTGGCCAACCTCTACTGGGGCATGAACCAGCGCGACAAGGCCATCGACATCCTGCGCGAGGGGGTCAAAAGCCATCCCGGGGAAAAGCAGGTCGTGTTCTATCTCGCCAGCGCCTACCAGATGCAACGCCGCCGTGACGAAGCCATCGCGGTGATCAAGGACTACCTGGATCAAAAACCCGACGACCTGACCGCGCATCAGGAAATGGCCTCCCTGCTCATCGATTCCGAACGCTACAAGGACGCCCTTACGTCGCTTGAGAAACTTCAGGCCGCGGATCCCTCCGCCGCCGTCTTTTTTTTCAAGTCCAAGGCCTTTTCCGGCCTCGGCGACCGCAAGGCGGCCATATCGGCGCTGCGCGAGGCCCTCGCAAAAGACCCGAACATGGCCGCCGCCTGGGCGGAACTCGGATTTCTCCTGGAGCAGGACAAAAACTTCAAGGGCGCGGAGGAATGCTACACCCGGCTTCTGGAACTGGGGGAGGAAGGACCGGAGGTGTGGCTCAGGCTCATCAGGCTCAGCCTCAAGCAGAAAAGCCCTTCCCGGGCCATGGCCCTCCTGGACAAGGCCCCGCAGGACAACGCCTTCATCCTGGAGACCCTTTCCGCGTTCTTGGGGGAAGGCTATGCCGCCGAGGCCGGAAAACTGCTCGACCGCCTGGAGAAGGCCGCTCCGGCCTCGCCGGACATCCTGTTCTACCGGGCCGTGGTGGCCTTCGAGGGCGAAAAGAAACCGGCCAAGGCCCTGGCCTATCTGGAGCGCGTCCCGGAGTCCCATGCCCACTATGACAAAAGCCTTGGCTTCCGTATCCAGATACTCCTGGAGATGAATCAGGACGCCAAGGCCCTGGAATTGGCCCGCCAGGCATCCGCACGGTTTCCGGACAAAAAGGAGTTCACCCTGCTTGTGGCGGCGGCCCTGGAAAAGTCGGGCGACGCCGAGGCCGCG
>Ga0067045_1032027_pt1 | contig 11007 bp, 7 predicted proteins | sample TerdegcTABiofilm_FD_59184 | JGI IMG/M metagenome (GOLD analysis project Ga0067045, IMG submission 59184) | Combined Assembly of (Gp0054472, Gp0054536) Wastewater bioreactor microbial communities from Singapore -Terephthalate degrading...
CGTCATTCCGAACCCGTGAAACAAGTTCAGGGCAGGCTTGTTTCGGAATCTGAGGCACAAGATATTGTATAGATCCTGAAACGAGTTCAGGATGACGTGGTTCTCCGCCAGAGGACTGAATATATACAATAAATGTTATAATCTTAAAAAAACAAAAGCCCCATAAAATCTTTACAGGGCTTTCGTATAATAAAAACTATTATTTACATCTTAAAGGGATCTACCGTTTCGGTCAGTATCCATGCTCCTGGACCGGGGTTGAGTTTGGGATCCGGGGTAATCTCCTTGCCCTGTAAAACGTCCAGAATCTCTTTGGCGGCGTAGGAGGGAGAATCCTTGAAGGGAAGTTTTTCGTCAGCCACATTCCGAATCGATTCCAGCACCGGTTTGAATTCACGACTCTTGAACATATCGGGTTCTTTCTGGGCTTTATCCAGGAGAACCTGCAGGCAGTTCCACCGGAGTCCGTCGTAGTTGCTCTTATCCAGCACTCGGGGGATCTGGTGGGGGTTTTCCAGCACTTCCGTCATGAATTCCTTCCAGTGGGGGATGGGGAGTTTGGACATTTTCACGTGTCCCAGGTTGCCGGTAGTGCTCATGGGGTGTTCCAGGTCTTTTTCGCTGATGGGGATTTCCACATCCACATTATGGGCGTTGGGCTGACTGTCGTCGATGATCGACCGTTCCTGTTCCGATACGCCGTCCAGTTTGTTGGTCATGACGATGACGCTGGTTCCCTGGGGAACTTTCTTTCCTTCCAGGTTATCCTTTATAAAAGACGATCCTTCGGCAATCTGTTCATATCCGGGTTTTTGCATATAGATCATGGGGTTGAGCATCTGGGAGGACATATCCGTCATATATCCCGATGTGGCTTTCAGCATTTCTTTGTTGGCGGTGTACCATACGTTGAAGAAGGGATTCATCATGGCCAGTTGCATACCGGCGGTGCCTTCCATGGGATTGAAGTAGTTTTTCTCCATGAGGTCGTAGCTCAGGTCGGTCAGGGCTCTGGGCAGGGGGCTTTTCACTCCCGATTTGATGGGGGAAGAAAGCACCAGGGTGGTGGATACGCCGTTGCCTCCGTCATAGGTGAAGGGGTTGTCGTCTCCCGGCTGTTGTTTGGGATTTAAGGTGATGGTGTAGGATACGAATCCGCCCATGCTGTGTCCCACCAGGATGGCTTTGGGAGATATAGTGTCCATTATTTCCCCTGCCACTTTTCCGCATAGAGCCGGGGTTCCGAATCCGCTGTCATAGATCTGATTTGCCAGATCCTTCTCGATATCCCTGGTTTTTCCGCTGAAGCTGTCTTTCAGGGCTTCTTTGGGTTCATTCATGACCTGATCCACTTTGTCGATTACCCCCGGAATAAGGGCGAGAACTCCGTCGGTTCTTTCGTCTTTTATTCCATAGAGGTTATCGTCCATCATGAAGAATTCCTTCAGTTTGGCGGGATCGTCCTTGATTCCTTTTAAATTCTTGAGGTTTTCCGCCGTAACTTCCATGCGGTCCTCGTTGATCTTCTGGGATACTATGCCGGCGGATTTCTGCAGATGTTCGCCTTCCTTGATAGTCATATAGGTTTCCAGATCCACCGGGTGTCCTGATTGGAGAGCGGCATCCATATAGTTCTTGATGCTGTTCTGATCCGCCATGGTGCCATGCACTATAACCACGGGCGCCTGGTTCCGGGCTTGATGGACTTCCGCAGGGGGTTTTTGCAGGGATCTCAATGAAACCTTCGAAAGATCGCCCGATTCTCTTCCTCTTCCCAGATCCACCCCGTCCTTGATTTCCGCTTCGGTGGATACCGGTGGTTTTACTCCTCCATGGGGTTTGAGTTGTTGTATATCAGACACGTTGTAACCGGTAGTGATTCTGCTAATTTCCAAAGATACCACTCCTATTTTCATCTTTACTAAATTATATAATTAACCGCGTTTTTAAGCAATCGATCAAATTTTAACTATTTGTTAACATCCCGGAGGTTTGGAGGTCAGCGGTTGGAAGTCGGAGGTCAGACAGGGCGAACCCCCTACAGTAGATCAGGACTTTAGTCCTGCTGGTCTGGAGGTCAGACAGGGCGAACCCCCTACAGTAGATCAGGACTTTAGTCCTGCTAGTCTGGAGGTCAGTTGGGCAAAGGGTGTAAGTCGGTAGCGAAGGACTTTAGTCCTTTTCAAAACCGCTAAGGGGGTTAAAACTCATACTTCTTCAGCACCAGTTGTTCATAGAGGTCGATGCCGGCGGAGTTGAGACGGACTTCCCTGATTTTGCTTTTTTCTTCATCGGCGAAGGTCAGCACCGCACATCCGTAGTCCATGAGATAGAAGAGATCGGGGATTATATTTTGATCTCCTATTTTTTCTTTTACTTTGGATTCCAACTCCTCTATGGGCATGGGTTTGAAGGCGTTCTCTTTCCACTGGAAGTAAAGGATTTCAAAAATATTATAGCGGATAGAAAAGTCGAACATGGCTTTCTTTTTCTTTGCCTTGAAGATGGGGGGACCGTCCTTGAAAATTTCCACTCCCGCCACGGGGTTTATGAGGGATCCGAAGGCGATGATTAATGCCATCAGTCCCATGAGGGCGGTGAAGATGCCGATGGGTTTTGTCATGATGTGGGTTTGGGTAACGGCGTTGATAATTTTGCAAACATAGATGAGATCGATAGTAACCAGAAATAGGAACAGATTCCGGGTAAAGAATCCGAAGCCGTAGGTCAGGATCAGGAACACGAAGAAGAGCAGATAGTCCACTGCCGCAGTTATATTGTGGTCGGGGATTAGCTGTTTTGCCAGGGAGTCGAATTCCCAGGCGTTTTTCATCCACATGAAGGCGAAGGTGGTGAAGATGACGCCTCCGAAGGTGTTTTTGTTGGCGAAGTCCATCAGTCCCGTCAATAATTGGCATCCGGCGCCGAATAAGAGACAGTATATGGCTGCCGTTCTGAACCCTTCTTCGGTGAGTCCCAGTCCGAAGGTCATGGGGACCAGGGCGAAGGAGGCTATTGCCAGTCCCAACAGACCCATGGGAGCCGGATTTCCGAATACATGACCGTGTCCGCCGAGAATATCTACCTTTTTAATCATTTAGCACCCTTTCTTTTTATTTCAGGAATTAGGCTTTTCCTGCGGTTTTAACAGATCCTGAAACGGGTTCAGGATGACGTGGTTTTCCGCCAGAGGACTGAATATATACCTTTTATCCCCTAACTCCTGATTTATTTTTTATCTTTTTTATCGAAGGGATAGGCACCGGTGCCCATCATCCACATGCTTTTCATGAATAGGTCTCCCATTTCCAGGGGCAGACGGCTGACATCCTGCATTTCTTTCAGTTTTTCCTCCATAGCTTGCCGATAGGAGAGATAGGCGTCCATGGTCTGGAGGAAATAATTCTCAAAGAAATCCCGGACGAACATCTGATTGGAGCGGATTATCTTATAGAAAAGGGATGTGGGCAGAATATCCTTCTTATTTTTTTCTTCTTCCATGATAATCTGTGCCAGGATCTGTTTGGTAATATCTTCCTTGGTAGTGGTGTCAATAACTTTTATATCAAAACCGTCCCGGATCAATTGTGCAATTTCGTCCAGTTTTACATATTTGCTTTCGTCGGTATTATACAGCCTGCGGTTGGAATATTTTTTTATTACGATTAAATCTTTCTTCATACAATCACCCTCTTTTATTATAAGAGAACAGAGCCTCCAATGTCAATATTTTTTTTGTGCTTTTGCGAAAAGAAGTTGGAAGATAGAGGTTGGAAGATAGAGGTTGGAAGTTGGATGTCAGAACGTGTGAAAAAAGATAAAACTCTGTTCTGGTTCTCTGTAGCGAAGGACTTTAGTCCTTCCTGTTTGGTGGTCTGTAGCGAAGGACTTTAGTCCTTCTTGTTTTGGGGTCTGTAGCGAAGGACTTTAGTCCTTCTTGTTTTGGGGTCTGTAGCGAAGGACTTTAGTCCTTCTTGTTTTGGGGTCTGTAGCGAAGGACTTTAGTCCTTCTTGTTTTGGGGCTAGTCCTTCTTGTTTGTCAGAAGCCCTTTTCTCTTCCATAGCCGGATTCTCCCGCTTTTTCTCTTTTTTCTTCTCCATCCTTATCGAAGGGGAGTGCGGTTGCAGTATTCTCCGGCGAGGGCTTTTTCATTGACATCGGCTCCCATATAGATGAACATCATTGCAGGAAAGGTTTGTTTTTTCATTATGGCGTTATGGAGTAGTGGAATCCCCTGAAAAGAAGGCAGAATAAAAACAACGACAACACCAACAATAATGACAACGAAATGAAAATCGAAAGTATTGTTTTATACTTTACAAGTTTATCCCTGACATTTATAGCCATTATACTCCCCCTTAGGTTCTTTCCCCCTCAAAAGTGATATTTAGTTTATGACATTGCCTTTTCCCAGGGTTGATTCTGGACGTGTTTCATAATAACCTTGGGGTAGTGGGAGCCGCCGTTATAGTGTTTCAGGGCGCTTTCCCAGGTGCCGTATTTGTCGTAGAGTCCTTTCAGGTAGGAGGCTCCGTATTCGGCGTTTTTGTTGGCATCCCAGACGCTGTTGGTTTTGGCGAATTTATGACTGCGGGAGTCGATCTGCATCAGTCCCTTGCCGTATCCGCCGTCGAAGGAGACCGCCTTGGGGTTCCACTTGCTCTCCTGCCAGGCGACGGCTTTGAGGATGCTGTCGGGGACTCCGATCTTCTCGGCGACTTTCTCCAGCACCTGCTCTATTTGCTGCATACGGGTGAGTTTGGCGGGTTTGACTGCTTCGGCTTTTTGAGCGGGAGCCTGTTGTTGAGTCTGAACGGTGTCTTTCTGGATCTGGACGGTGGCGGTGTCTTTCTGAATTTGTACGGGAGCGGTTGAGTCTTTTTGCACCACCATTTCAACTGCGGGGGGATTTATAGTCTCGGCATAGACGGCGGGAGTGAAGGCGGAAAGGGAGGAAAAGAGAGTAGTGCCGATGAGAACTCCTATGGTGATCTTTTTCAGGGCATTCTTGACCTTATCGCTGAAAATTCCGTGAGAAGAGGGGGGGGTGGTATTGTTGGTGCTGACCTCATTGCCGGTTTCTGTGGGACTGTTATCTGAAGGGAGGGAGGAGGGGTTTTGTTCGGACTGAGACAGTTTTATTTCTTTTAAAAGGGAGGCGGAGGGTTTTTGAATAAAATCCAAGTCAGGGCTTTTGCCTATAGTTACCCGATCTCTGCCGAATATGGCGACATTCGGCTTTTGCGGCTGAAATTTGACGGGGTAGTTGTTTTCTCCCTGGAAACTGCCGATAATTTTCATAAATTGCTTCTCCTGCTTCATATAACAGATCCTGAAACAAGTTCAGGACGACGACTTGAATAAGTTCAGGACGACGGGGTTAAAGTGAGTCTGATAAAAAATTTCCGATTATGAATTTCACATATTTGGCAGACCTAAAGGTCTGAACTACAAAATTTTTGGCAGACCTAAAGGTCTGAACTACAGAATTTCTGGCAGACCTAAAGGTCTGAACTATTTTGGCAGACCTAAAGGTCTGAACTACAGAATTTTTGGCAGACCTAAAGGTCTGAACTACAAAATTTTTGGCAGACCTAAAGGTCTGAACTACAGAATTTCGGAAATTTCTATCCGGAACCACTATAAAATCGGGATGACAAACAAGGATGAGATCATACCTTCCCGTCTATTATTTTAACCCTTGAATCCGCCTCTGGCAATTAAAATTTTGTTAATTTTTTTGTATATCCGGGTCTTTATTTGCCAGTTACAGGGTTTTTTCGTTTTTATCGGGATTGTTCCAGGTCTTCCCAAAGGCGGGATGTGAGGATTTTGTAGTAGGCGCGATAGAAGGGTTTGCTTTCCGGTGTAACGGTTACATCCCGGAAGTTGACGGGGACGAAGCTTCGGCAGGTGATGATATGATCCACTCGTTCTCTCTTTTCCATTTTCATGGCGGGGAAGTAGGCACAGGGGAGGAAATCTGCCTGATAGGCGTCGATCTGTTCTTCGGGGGAGTAAGCGTTTATCAGGAATTCCAGATATTTGATTCCCATTTTTTCCGCTTGGTGGGAGATGCTGTCCAGCAGTCGGGTCAGTTCCCGGGGTTCGTCGGTTTTGATGCCCATGATATTGCCATAGCCGTCCATCTCGTCGAAGTGGAGAAAGACTTCCCTGCGGTTATCGGGGCTGTGGAGTTTATATTCTGGATAATGAAAGGGATAGAAAGTAAAGAGGAGTTCTCCGGCGTCCCGTTTGCGATAGAATTCCCATTCGATTTCGGAGGATTTTTCAACGATGAGTTCGTCGGATATGGGAGGGACGGGTTGATAGCGGAAGGAGTGAATCTGGGCTGGTTTTAAATTAAGCCGTTCCTTCAGGGGCTGAAAGAGGGTATTGCAGGGGGAGATCAGCCGAGGGGGGACTTTCCGGTTAGCCAGAGATCCCTTGCGGAATAGGATCTTCAGGGTATGGGTTTCGTATTTCTCGAATTTGCGTACATTGGGGAAGATGCCGCCGTCCTGGAAGCCCAGTTCCTTCAGATCCTGATGAAAGGCGGGATTTCTGACCACCCCGTAAATTATGTCGCAGAGTTCCTTTTCATGGAAGATATAGTTGATACCCCGGCGCAGAGTTTCCTTGATGAGTTGTTGTCCGGAAAAGTCCTGATGAACCACTCCGGCGAAGGTTTTTCCCAGGCGGTGTTTCTTTTCCGTCAGAAATATAAGAGAACCCACTATCCGCCCTTCCGACTCCAGCAGGAGCCAGAGGTAGTTGGGATCATGGATGGCCCACTTCATCTTATCATGATTATTTACTTCCGGGAGGATATATTTTTCGCCATGGATGGCATAATAGAGATTCCTTATATCATCCATATCTTTTTCTTCCGCGACTCGCAGAAGAATCCGGGGGGACAGATTTTCCCGGATATGATGGGTGGCAGTCATAGAATCTACTCCATATCTTTTTCTTCCGCTCTCCGGGGATTCCCGAATATGGCAGGCGGTGAGACTCTATTCCATATCGTCTTCGCCGAAACCGTCCATGCCGTTATGGTTGTAGAGGTTTTCCCATCGGGAGAGAAGTTGATCCCGTTGTTTGAGGTAGTTTTTGCCCAGGATCCGGGTTACATAATCGATATCGAAACTTTCCAGAGCCATGAAGGCTTCCTCTACCAGGGGGTAGGAGGTTTCGTCCGGGTCGTCCTCGTTTTCCATGTTGTCTGCCGCCAGGGTTTCTCCGAATCTTTCATCATGGAGAAGGGTATGGAGGAAACGGATGATGCGGGGTTCCCGGAAGGAGGTGAGGGTTCGGATTGCGATCTGTACCCGTAAGAGGGGAGAGTGAGGATCTTTGATGGTACGGAACAGTCCCCGGATTCCTTTCTTTGCCAGAACGATATTGACGTAAATAAGTTCCCGGTGGAAGTCTTCCAGGGGGATGAACCCTTCCAGGGATTTCCAGAGGAATTTCTGAAGAACCCTGGCTGCTCTTTCACCGCCTATGAGTCCCAGGGAATCGGCGGCGGTCATGGGGATGGATTCGTCGTTGCTGTAGAGGTACCGCTCCAGTATGGGGATAAAGTCTTCCCATTCCGGTTGGCCCATGCCCTCGATGATATTTTCGATTTCCACTTCCTTGGGATAGAGCAATTCGTCCTGGGGGACGGATTCATAGAACCGCAGGGCTTTAAGGAGATAGGACTGCAGCCGGACGTCCTCCAAGAGGGTAGCCACGTAGACGTATTCGGGCCGGAAATCCATCATGCCTGCCAGAAACCGTTCCGTGACGTATTCGGGTTCCAGGAGGCATCGGATGAGGAAGCGGATTTCGCTGCTTTTGCCTCCCATGCCGGGGTTATCCACGCAGGATTCGAAGGCGAACATGGCTTGAATCAGTAGGTTGAATATCTGGTCGTTTTTGGCGAATTCTTCAAGGGACTGATGGTTGTATCTGGCCATCTGTTCCATGAAAATAAAAATATCCTGAACCTGTCGTTCGTCATAGATATTTTTGTCATACCTGTCCATTAGTTTTTTCAGTATGAGGCAGGAGTGTCGGGCTAACTTTCTCCCTTCCCGGATATTTCCGAATTTTTTGAGGGAATAGAAAAGAAAATTATCCATAGGGGGGAGTTTCAGTTCCTGTTCTTCTTCTTCCGAATCGATTCTTTTGAAGTAATCCCAGGAAGGGATATTTTTATCTTTTTTCATCTAAATCTCCGATTCCTTCAAAAAGTCAAGACCCCCACAGATCTTCGATGAAGGGCATTTTTCCATACTGATTTAAACTTACTATAATTGTTATTTCCTTCCTTGTCAAGGAAAGAAAAAAACAAATTTGGCAGGAGGACAATTTGAAAGACTCTTTAATTAATTAAGATAAAACCTGAGAGGGAGAAGAGAGCCGGATGAAGTCAAGAGCAGCTGTGGATGAACTCAAAAATAAAATCTTAAAGAAATTTCCAGTTCCCCTCATCGCCGGTTACAAGAAGTTTCTGGCGAAACCCGTGGATAAATCCACCGGTGCTTTTTTCGAATTTTACGAGTATATCTGGAGGTATATCACCCATATATTTCTTGCCGATTATCTCCACAGGAGTTCCCGTACGGCCCGACTCAAGGTGCTGGCCCACCAGGTACTGACCGACAGCAGCATCGAAACCATGACGGCTTTTATCGAGGGAGTGCTGTGGCAGAACAAACAGGATGTCTTTCTCAAGGAGATGATAGGTTTCTATTTCGCCACATCGGGTTTCCAGGGAAGCCCCATAAAGGAAATAAACGAGTTTTACCGTCAGGTTAAATTTTTCCCCCATTGGGTCTCCCTCAAGGATCTGATGCAGGCTCATGCCCTTATGGCCCAGTTTCTGGAAATGACCGACTTTCTCTCCCTGTATCCGGTAGTGGCCAAAACCCACCGGGGAACCTTCCGCTACATGGGAGAAGAGATCCATAACGCGGTGGGGAATGAGGATGCCAGGGAAGGACAGGTGTTCCTCTATTCCAGGGACGGACGCCAGAGCATGATCCTGAACCCCTTCTTCGAACTGGAAGACCGGTTCATCCCCCAGGTGAAGGATTTTAAACAGGATATCCTCTTCCGCACCGATGTGCTCAAACACCCCAAGTTTTCCCTTACGGCGGAGGAAATCAAGACCCTGGAAGGGGAAACGGACTTCTCCCCCGTGGAGGAAAAACATAAGGAGATCCTGTGGAAAACCGATGTCCCCTACCGGATCATCGCCGCTCTCAACGAAAACCCCGCCGCCAGGGTGATCCTGGTGGAAGGAGGCCCCGGTACGGGGAAGACGTCGATCATAACCTCTGTCAAACATCTGTCGAATCCCCATCAGTCGATTTTCAAGTATTATTTCATATTGGGAGATCCATCCAATAATCTGGATATATTTCTCCGGTTTTTCTATTCGGGGCTCAATTCCCTGCTGGAGTCTCCCATGATCTTGGCGCCCGACGAGAGTGCCCCGGAAGAGGAATTCCAGGACGTCAACAGGGAAAAACCGGATCCGTCGAGATTTTATCCCGAAATTCTCAACCGGTTCCGGCAGTCGGGAAAAGAGGCGGTATTTCTTCTGGACGACTTCGAATCGGCCTGCGATTACAACTATCCCGGCCGATACTGGCTCCAGGATTTTCTGAACCAGCCCTGGCCCCCCTCCCTGCGGTTTATCATCACCACCCGTTCCGGATTTTATCCCGCCGTGCCCCATATACGGATCGGGGTTCCCGGCCTTACCGCCCAGGAAAGAGAACTGGCGACGGTAAAGGAACATCTTAAACCGGAATTATTCAAGAATTTGTGGGATTTCTACCAGGGTTCGTCTTCCTATATTAAATATTCTATAAGTGAAAATATTCTGGGGTCTGCGGTACTGCCCGGATATATCAGGGAAAGATTTACCGATCTGCTTCGCTGTTACCGGTACTCCATACCCCTGCACCGGCAGATCATCGACTATCTGGCAAAGCGGACCGAGCCGGTCTCCCTGGGGAAGATGTCAGCGGATCTGGACGTCTATGCCCCTCTTCTGGCTCAGCATCTGTCGGATCTGCAACCCCTGCTGGATATCCGGCGGCCCGACCCCGATGACCTGCGGGAAAACACCGATCTTCCCGTAGACTTTCCATACCCTGTGAACAATTTTCGCTATTCCCTTTTCTGTCCCGCCTTTGCCAAGTTCGTCCGGGAAATGGGAAAAGAACTCTAAACGATACCGAAATGGGGGCAAGAACGAAAAATGAACCACTCCCAGGAATCCACCGAAATCAGGCAAAAACTTATCCAGGAAACTCTTTATCCCGTATCGGAACTCTACAGAAAGACCGCCCTGGCCCAGGAGTTCGATCATAAAATATCCTACGGCGATATTACCGGGGTCATGACGGCTTTGCTCAAATTTGTCTCCTGCATCCTTATCCGGGATTATTATCAATACCTGAAAGAGGAGAATTTTTCATCTCCCACCACCAGCCGGGCTATCCTGGACTACCTGGAATATCCCGACAACCCCACCGCATGGGACATAATCCGCCTTATAAGAGAAGACCTGGAAAAAAATAACCATCCCCTGTCGGTGCCTCGGATGAAGAATCTATCCTCCCTGGAACCCATCGTACAGGAACTCTTCGAGCTGGAATATCGGATGACCGGTTCCTTTCTGGACTGCCCTCCTCCGTCCCGCCCCCCGGCGGAGTATATCCCCGTCCTGGAAGAGATGCTTAACCGGTTCAACACCCATATCCCTCTGGAAATAAAGATTCCCGTGGTGGGCATGGAATATAACTGTTTCAATATCAGGGGCAACTATCTGACTCCGGAGAATTTCAATTTCCCCCAGGGGATGAAAACGGTAAAGAAATTCAATCTCACTCCCATCATCACCCCCCAGGAGGTGGCAGGGGAAATTCCCCTGGAACCCCTGCTGTACCTCAAGAGAATGCCCCCGGAAAGCCCCTCCTTTCCCGGCAGACTGATGTTTTTGC
>Ga0067045_1032028_pt1 | contig 11006 bp, 11 predicted proteins | sample TerdegcTABiofilm_FD_59184 | JGI IMG/M metagenome (GOLD analysis project Ga0067045, IMG submission 59184) | Combined Assembly of (Gp0054472, Gp0054536) Wastewater bioreactor microbial communities from Singapore -Terephthalate degrading...
AAAGCCATAGACCGCTTTGGTACTAGTTGTACAGGTTCTCGTTTCTTGAATGGTACTTTGGTTTTACATGAACAGTTAGAATATGAGTTAGCGCAATGGGTAGGCAAGGAGGCGGCTCTGGTCTTTTCGACAGGAATGCAGGTCAATCTGGGAACAATCAGCTCACTGGTTGGTAGAGATGATGTGGTTGTTCTTGATAAAGATGATCATGCCAGTATAGTTGATGGTGCAAGACTGGGGTATGGCAAAATTGAACGTTACCGCCATAATGATTTTGACCATTTAGAACGCGTGCTAAAAGCTATTCCAGAGAATGCTGGAATACTTGTCGTTGTAGACGGTGTGTTCAGTATGGGTGGTGATTTGGCTGATTTGCCCCAGCTGGTACCTTTAGCCAAGAAGTATGGTGCCCGAATTATGGTGGATGATGCTCATGGTATGGGGGTCACGGGTGCAGGTCATGGCACTGCAGAACACTTTGGATTGACCAATGATGTGGATTTAATCATGTCCACATTTAGCAAATCTTTTGCATCATTGGGTGGATTTATCGCTGGTGATGAAACTACTATTCATTATGTAAAACACTTTGCTAGGTCGTTAATTTTTAGTGCAAGCATTCCAGCCGCTAATGCAGCTGCTGTGCTGGCTGCATTACAAGTACTTCGTGAAGAACCGCAGCGGGTAGATAAGGTAAATAATATTGCTGATACAGTTCGAATGGAACTTCTAAGAATGGGTTTTAATATCGGTCGATCGATGACACCCATTATCCCCATAATAATCGGTGATGATGAAAAAACATTCTTGTTTTGGAAACAACTTTTTGAAAATGGTGTTTTTGTAAATCCAGTAATTTCCCCTGCTGTACCCCCTGGTCAGCAATTACTACGTACCAGTTACATGGCAACTCATACTGATGAGCAGATCGAACGAGTTCTTTCAACCTTCGGAAAAATAGGAAGGAAGATGGGATTAATTTAGACTAAAAAAATCTTAACTCAAATTCTCAAATTTTTGAAATGAGTAGTTAATACATCCCCCAATTTGATTCACTCCCATTTTCCATCATTGAAATATCCCAGGCTTGGTGGTCCATTTCCACAGTTGTTTTTACTCCGAGTACATCTTGTGCTTTTTGTCGTACTGCTTCCATCATGGCCGGTGCAAATGGGCAAAAGGGAGTAGTTAAAATCATTTTTATTAAGACTTGATTTTGTTCATAAATGACATCACGGATAAGTCCCAGCTGGATAACATCCATACCTAATTCAGGGTCTCGGACTTCGCGTAATGCTTGACGAAGCTGTTGGCAGGATTGTAAGTGCTCTTTTTCTGCCTGCCATTTAGGTAAATGGTTAGTATTTTGATCTGGCATCTATGTATTTCTCTGAATAGTGAAGGTACACAGCGCATCATTCACACGAGTGTTGTTAATTTTTTCTATTGAAATAGAAAGTAGATTAGATATAAGCGCCTTGTCAAATAGACAGACTTCAGGGTGATTTTTACCAATTTGTAAAAATGGACAAGCGATTTCGCGAATTTCATAATACTCATCTTTTCTTTCCCATTGCAAATTAAAACCTTCCTGTTCCATCACCTGCTTGAGCAGCTCAAGTCTCTCCTCCATGCTAGTTAATTTTGAAAAGGGAATTTTATGTTTTTCAGCGATTCTATCACCCATCTTTCTAAAGAGATAATATATTTGGTCTGGACTAATTGTTTCTTTTAATTGATCTAACAAATAATTAGTAAGGCGTAAGTAGCTTGTTGGAAAGTATTCCATACCTTTTTCAGTCAATGAGTACACCATATGAGGTCTACCAACACCATGTCGTTCTTCTTCTGCAATTACCAAACTGCTTGCTTGTAGCTTGGTGAGATGATGGCGAACCGAAATTGTGTTTATACCTACCGCTTGAGCGATTTTAACAATTGAAGACCGTGGGTTGGCAGAAATTGCTTGTAATACTTTTTCGCGTGTGCTTTTCATAATTCTTTTACTTCCTAGAATTTCAAATTAGTATACCATTCTTTACGGTAAATTGTCAATATTATTAATTATTATAATAAATATTGACCAATCTAATCTCTAATGATATACTTTATTTGAATATCCATCATTCATAATTAGGTAGTACCAATTAATGTCAGAATTAAAGATTACAGACCTTCATGTCAATGTATCTGGGATGCCAATATTGAAAGGTGTTGACTTGGTTGTCAGACAGGGCGAAGTTCATGCCATTATGGGTCCAAATGCTACTGGTAAATCTACATTAGCATATGCCTTGATGGGTCATCCAAATTATCAGATAACCAGCGGGGATATCTTATGGGATGGTAAAAGCATCATAGGTCTAAAAACCGAGGAAATTGCACAAATGGGGATTTTTTTAGCATTTCAATATCCAGTAGCAATACCAGGCGTCAGTGTGGCAAATTTTTTACGCACTGCAATCAATGCACATCGTTATGCGAAAGATCCAAAAGATAAAGGAATACCCGTTCCTGAATTTCGTCAACTCATGCTGGAAAAAATGAAGGTTCTTAAAATCGATCAAAGCATGGCTGGTCGTTACTTGAATGACGGCTTTTCAGGCGGTGAAAAGAAACGAGTAGAAATACTACAAATGGCTATGTTAAATCCTAAGATAGCAATTCTTGATGAAACTGATTCTGGATTAGACATTGATGCTCTTCGAATCGTTTCAAAAGGTATTAATACCTTACGTGGTCCTGAATTGGGTATTCTCACAATAACTCATTATCAGCGTATTCTAAATTATTTAAAACCGGATATCGTTCATGTAATGATAGATGGAAAGATAGTTGAATTTGGAGGACCTGATTTAGCTTTGAAGTTAGAAGATCGAGGTTATGACTGGCTCAAGGTGGGAAACGGTCAGGAGATTCAATAAACTCTTATTTCTATGTCTGATTTAAACAGAACTAATCTAATCAGGGGTGTTGATCATTCTCGTTATGGGTTCAAGGACCCTGAGAAATATTTGTTTAAATCTCGCAAAGGCTTAGACGATGAAGTTGTTCGTCAGATTTCAGTCTTTAAAAAGGAACCAGATTGGATGCTTCGGTTTCGTTTGAGAGCATTAGAACATTTTCAAAAGATGGCAATTCCAAACTGGGGGGTGGACTTGAGTGATTTGAATCTAAATGATTTGTATTACTATGTCAAACCAACCGAAGGAGAAGGTCGTACTTGGGAGGAAGTCCCTGACACTATAAAAAAGACATTCGATCGTTTAGGGATACCTGAAGCTGAACAAAAATTTCTAGCTGGCGTAGGTGCTCAATATGAATCTGAAATGGTCTATCATAATATTAAAGAAAAGTTGGCTCAACAAGGGGTGATATTTTTGAGTATTGAAGAAGGATTAAGAAAGCACCCTCAATTATTTCGTGAACATTTTGGTAAAGTAGTTCCATATAGCGATAATACTTTTACTGCGTTGAATAGCTCAGTTTGGTCGGGAGGTTCATTTGTCTATATTCCTCCTGGTATGCGGGTTGATTTACCACTGCAGGCTTATTTTCGATTAAACTCAGCAAATATTGGTCAATTTGAGCGAAGCCTGATCATTGCGGATGAAGGTGCACAGGTTCACTATGTAGAAGGTTGCACTGCACCACTATATTCACGTGATTCATTTCACAGTGGTGTGATAGAAATTATTGTAAAAAAAAGGGCACGGGTTCGTTATACGACTATTCAAAACTGGTCGACCAATGTATATAACTTGGTTACACAACGTGCACATGTCTATGCAGGAGGTACAATGGAATGGGTGGATTGTAATTTGGGTTCAAAAGTGACCATGAAGTATCCGGCTTGTTATTTACTAGAACCTGGTGCCCATGGTGAAATCCTTTCCATGTCTTTTGCTGGTCAAGGGCAGCACTTGGATTCAGGCGGCAAAATGATGCATCTTGCTGAAGAAACAACAAGCAAAATTACCTCAAAATCCATTAGCAAGAGTGGAGGACGTTCGTCTTTTCGAGGTTGGGTGAAGATGAAACAAGGTGTTAAACATGCTAGAACCAATGTGGTTTGTGATGCGCTAATACTTGATCCTCAATCTCGATCAGATACTTATCCTGATTTAGATACAGAAGAAGAAGCAATATCAGTGGGTTATGAAGCATCTGTATCTAAAATTGATGAAGAGCAACTTTTTTATCTCAAGAGTAGAGGTCTGAATGATGATCAGGCGGTTAGTATGGTAGTTTCCGGATTTATTGAACCATTAATGAAAGAATTACCGATGGAATATGCGGTAGAAATGAATCGCTTAATTCAAATGCAGATGGAAGGATCTGTAGGTTGACATACCATTTCAATAATTTACTAAATGAGATCCAATAGTTTAAACAAACTAGAAATAGATTTACAAATTGATATGGACAATATTTATCTCAGTGGTGCCCCTGATGCACTGAATGAGTTCCGTAAACGTGCATACAAGAACTACCAAAAAATTCCATTTCCCAATTCTTCAATTCGTGAGTGGAAAAATACCAGGATTGATGAATTACAACCTAAAAATCTGACTTTAATGAAATATGAAGATTCATTGGATTTCCATTTATCTAGGGATATAAAAGACTTGATTGATTCTGAGAATTGGGCTGGCTGGTTGTATTTATCCTCGAGTGGAAGTAAGTATTGGTTGCATGATGATTGGATTAAGCAAGGGGTTAAGTTAATGGATTTACAAACAGCAATCAATTTAATGCCAAATATATTTCCGTTGGAATTTAGTGGAAAAAATAGATTAATAAATCATGATAAGTTCTATATGTTAACCAAGGCATTTGCCCAAAACGGAATAGTATTTTTTGTCCCTGAACGAGTAAATATTAGCAGACCAATTCTATTCGTTTTTGATGGCAGTGGAGAAAAAAAGATTCATGCTTTACAGCATATTATTAGAATTGGGAAGCTAAGCTCTGCAACGATTGTTATAAACCAACGATATAACGAGAAAAACGAAATCGAAAATATTAGTTCAGTGATTGAGGAGATTGAGATTGATTCCAATGCTAGTTTAATTTTCGTTGATGTTGAACTTTCTCATCCATCTTGGTGGATTTTTAATTACAAATCAGCAAGGATCCATTCTAATGGAAAATTAAACTGGTTGGTGTATACAGAAGGTGGCTTATATAGTCGTCACTACTTAGATGTGCATTTGACAGGCGCAGGTTCTGAGGCTAGGGTCACTGGGATTTGTATCGCCAATAATATTGAACATATCGATTGGCATACTTCCCAAAAGCACTTGGCTGGTGATACTTTTAGCGATTTGTTGTTCTGTAGTGCGTTAGCAAATCAAGCTCACTTTAATTGGTCGGGAATGATTTATATTTCCCCAAAAATTAAGGGGGCTGACGGATATCAGGCAAATCATAATCTATTGTTGTGTGACGATCCTAAAGTTGTATCAAAACCAGGTTTGGAAATACTTTCTGATGATGTGCGATGCTCGCATGGTGTCACAATTGGTGAGATAGATAAGAACCAAATATTCTATTTACAAAGTCGTGGTATTTCTGAAAATGAGGCTAAACGTTTAATCACACAAGGCTTCCTGGAATCGAAGATTAAGCGTATCCCGAATATTCATCTACATCAATTCATCAGTGAGAAAGTAAATAGAAAGACAAAACAATTGTTTTGTGAATCGCAAAATGATAGTTCAATGTTAAAATTAAACGATTAATTAATAACGGGAGAAAAGTATGACATCATTTCCATTTATGCGCCCTCCAGAAAGTGAAGATCAGTATAATGTTGGTGATGCAGTTGAAGCATTTTGTGACCATGAGAAAAATGGTCAACGAATAAAAGGTTGGCTGAAGGGTATAGTAGTACAAGTGGATGCGAAAATGGTTGCTGTTCAATTCCGGTCGAATGTGTTTCTAACTGATGGTTGGATGGTTCCTGACCATATTTTATGGTTTCCTCAGCATTCTCCGAACTTACGCAAAAAACGTGGGCAAAATTTGAAAAAAGTTCTTCCGGATTATTAAAGAATAGATGAATACCCAATTGTCATCCACTGAAATCAAAAATGATTTTCCTATATTAAACCGTATGGTTCATGGTGGAAAAACTCTAATTTATTTAGATTCAGCAGCCACCTCACAGAAACCAGTACATGTGATCAAAGCTATGGATGATTTCTATCGTCACTCCTATGCCAACATTCATCGTGGAATACATGTGTTAGCTGAGGAAGCAACCCAATTGTATGAAATGTCTCGCGTTAAAGTTGCTAATTTTATCGGAGCTCGATCGCCTCGAGAAATTGTCTTTACGCGTAATGCCACAGAGGCTATTAATTTGGTGGCTTATGCCTGGGCAAGGAAAATGTTAAATAGTGGTGAATTTATTCTTTTGACTGAGATGGAACATCATTCAAATATTGTTCCTTGGCAAATGTTATCTGAGGAGAGGGGAATCAAAATCGATTTCGTTCCGGTGTTAGATGATGGTTTATTGGATTTATCAAAATATAAAGAATTACTAGATAAAAAACCTAGGTTAGTGTCTTTTACTCATATGTCCAATGTATTGGGTACGATAAATCCTGTTAAACCCATGACAGAAATGGCACATCGAGTTGGTGCTGTTGTTTTGATCGATGGAGCTCAAGCTGTGCCACATTTTCCTGTGAATGTAAATTATCTTGAAGTTGATTTTTATGCATTTTCTGCCCACAAGATGTGTGGCCCAACAGGGATTGGTGTTTTATTTGGTAAAGAGTCTCTATTGGAATCAATGTCTCCATTTTTAGGAGGTGGAGATATGATCCGTAGGGTATCTCTGGAAAATTTTCAGCCTAATGAAATTCCACATAAATTTGAGGCAGGTACCCCCCCAATCGCTGAAGCAATTGGATTTGGGGCAGCAGTCGATTATCTGAATGAAGTTGGTTTACAGATAATCAATGACCACGAACATGAGTTAACGCATTACGCACTTGATTGTCTTTCTCAACTTAAATGGCTTCATGTCTTAGGTCCGAGTCATGAGTATAAAGGTGGAGTGATTTCTTTTGCAACTGATGTAGCACATCCTCACGATATCGCTCAAATCTTGGATAGTGAAGGGATTGCGGTAAGGGCTGGCCACCACTGTGCTATGCCTTTACATCAAAGGTTTGGCTTACCTTCTTCTACACGTGCAAGTCTCTATTTATATAACACACGTGAAGATATTGATCAATTAATCATCGCTCTACAAAAAGTTAAAGATATTTTTGGTTAATAAGAAATAAATAGATTATGGATGATTTTTATCGTGAAATAATTCTTGACCATTATAAAAATCCTGAACATCGTGGACAATTTGAAAACAGTGATTTTTCATTTGAAGATGAGAACCCCCTCTGTGGTGATTTTATTCATATTGATATCTGTATGGATGATGAGGAGAGAGTTAAAGAAGCTGTCTTTCATGGTCATGGTTGTGCCATATCGATGGCATCGGCGGATTTATTATTAGAAAAAATTCGCGGTAAAAACTTAGAAGAAGTCAAGAAGCTGAGTAAGCAGGACATTCTCGATTTGTTGGGGATAGAATTAAGTCCAGTTCGGTTGAAATGTGCACTGTTACCTTTAAAGGTTGTAAAAGCAGCTGTTTATCAGCTGAAAGAGGCAAATGATAAATTAGTGGAGTAAATACCCATTACTGATATATTATTTATACTAACCTAAATTGCTAAACGCCCCAACTACCCGTAAGATATCAAATCCTTCAGCAAAATTACGTTCCGCAATTGTTCCATTTCGAATTAGAATTGCTCTTGTCACTTGTGGATTAAAATAATACGTATCCTTATATGTGACATATTTACTAAGTGCCTTGATTTTTAATTCCACATCTTGCTCATTAACTTCCACTAAAAAATTTGGGAAAAAGCCATAACTGCTTCGTATTACGTCATAGCCGAAAATACTTGTTCCCCTAAAAGCACGTAGGGTTTCTTCGGTTACTGTGATATGGTCCTGATGTAGGTCAGACTTGGTGTGCACGAATACCAACTCAGGTTTGTAATCGCTATTTAGTTGGAAGAGGTATTCAAGGATTTCCTGTCGTTGTTGGGGAAATCGGCGAGTCTCAAACCCCCCTAATTTAATTTTCTCGCGTGAGACACCTAGCACTTGCATACTGTGATAATGCTCATTTACCAGGTTTGATAATTTAGGGTTTAATTGATTATCTGAAAGTGTGACACACTGGATATCAGTATGAGGTGCAATATGGGCGATTAGCGCTCCGCATCCCAACTCAATATCATCTGGATGAGCCCCTAAAAAAATAATTCGTTTTCCAAAAAACATCATACTTTGATTCATAGTATTTACCTTGTAGCAATAAAACCGCCAACCACCTTGGTCATTACTATTTTCCTATCCTTGTCGATCCGTTTTTTTGTAACCAGAGCAATTTGCTGCATGATCTTTTCAAAATCATCTTTACTATTAAAAAAGTCACCCCATAATTTGCGATCTTCCGAAAGCGAGGCTCTTGTATATTCCAGGAAAGGTTGAGGACTAGTGAAGGTTAGAGGATTTTTAAATACTCGAATTTTTACTGAAGAAAATATCTCTTTCATAGCATCTAATATTTCACTTCCATAACGTGAACTTCCAGGCATACGTGGGATTGGCTTGTTGTTGGTTGCTTCCCGAATAATATCGTAAAAAACTAATTTATTATCTGGCATTGGTCCGGTGGTGAATAAACAACCACCAGGTTTGAGAATACGCTGGATTTCCTTGAGTGTAAACTCAATATCCTCTGCATAATAGATCGCAAAACAGCAGGAAATCAAATCGAATTCGTTATCTGAAAAAGGGAATGTCTCATTGAAATTTAATTCCATAAATCGAATTGTAGATTTACGTCTAATATTTTCTTTTTCTGCTTGTACAAGTAATTCCTTGGAGACATCACCTCCAGTAATATTGCATTTTCCATCTAATGCATCAAAAAAGGAAAAACATTGTTTCCCTGTACCACAAGCAACATCAAGAATGCGCATGCCAGGTGTTAAAGGTAATATGGAAAGCATCCATTTGTCTATATCCTTTCCCCCGTATTGGTCATGAATATTAATTCTTTTTAGTAAGTCGCTAGTCGTTTCTTGATAATTAATCTTCATCTAATCTCCAAGGATATTTTGTTAAGTATATGGACGGAATGGATAGTGTCAAGTGATCAGTTCGATTAACAAATTCGCGGTAGCATTTCACCACTAAGCATATCGACGATTCGAGTTCCCCCGATCAAAGTCTTCATGGTCACGCGTAAAGGATTCTCTTGGTCGACAACTCCTATTAGTCTAGCTGACTTACCAAGCGGGTGTGATGCTAATGCCTGCAATGCTGCATCCATTTCATTTTTTGGCAAAATAGCGACAAATTTTCCTTCATTTGCAACATATAATGGATCAAATCCTAACAATTCACAGGCGCTTTTCACTTCTTTCTTTATAGGTATTAATTCCTCTTCTATTTTTATCCCCATTCCACTCTGTTGTGCGATTTCATTCAATACGGTCGCCAAACCGCCTCGAGTCGGATCTCTCAATACATGGGTATGGGGTGCAGCTTGTAATAATAATGATATAAGCTGATTGAGTGGTGCTACATCAGAAACTACAGTTGTCTGGAAATGAAGATCACCTCTTGCTGCTAATACTGCTATGCCGTGTTCTGCAATCTCGCCGGAAAGAATTACCACATCACCATCTTGGGCTCTATCGCCGCTGATTTCTCTTCCAGATGGAATCCAACCAACTCCACAAGTAGTGATAAACAATTGATCAGCTTTCCCTTTTTCAACGACTTTGGTGTCGCCGGCAATGATTTGCACCTCAGCTTCTTCTGCAGTCCGTTTCATTGAAAATGCGATTTCTTTCAATAAATCAATTGATAATCCTTCCTCAAGGATAAATGCAGCAGTTAGATATAGAGGGATTCCCCCAGACATGCAAATATCATTCACTGTGCCAGAAACTGCAAGACGACCTATATCTCCACCTGGAAATTGGAGAGGGGTAATTACATGAGCATCAGTGGAAATTGTTAAACGTCCTTTTGATCTTGTAACTTTGGGAAGTGGTATTGAAGCAAAATCATTTCCTGCTTCCAGATAAGGATTACCGAAGGCTTGTAGAAATACCTCCTTAATCAAATTATGGGTCATACTTCCACCACTACCATGGCCAAGTACTATATGACTCTTGGAAACCAATGGTAATGGACAATAAAGATTTTCAAAATTTGGAAGATTAGTCATGAGGTTTAGGAAACTGAAAGACTGTAGTGATAATAAGCTGCACAGGTGCCTTCTTTGGATACCATCGTAGCCCCTAATGGATTCTCGGGAGTGCATTCGTGCCTGAAAGCCGGACATTCAGTAGGTTTCTTGATGCCTTGCAGGATTAACCCAGCAATGCATACTGTGGATTCCTGGGTTTGAATCGATTTAAGGTCAAATCTTCTATCAGCATCATAAAATGAATACTCTGGACGGAGTCTCCATCCACTATTTGGTATCAGGCCAATCCCTCGCCACTGTTGGTCACAAGATTCATAAATGCTATGAATGAGTTTTTGGGCAGTAATATTTCCTCTTCGGGTCACTACATGAGTGTAAGCGTTTTCAGTCTTGTAAATACCTTGTTCCAATTGCCGGATTGTCATTAAAATACCTTTAACCAAATCCAATGGCTCAAAACCTGTAACCACAATTGGCGTATGATATTTCAGACTGATGCGTTCGTACTCATGATATCCCATCACAGCACAAACATGGCCTGCTGCCAGAAATGCCTGTACACGGTTATGTGGTGAACTTAAGATTGAGCAAATTGCAGGTGGGACTCGCACTTGGGAAATAAGCATAGAATAATTTTTTAACCCCATTTGTTGTCCTTTTATTAGGCTCATAATATTGGCAGGTGCTGTGG
>Ga0067045_1032029_pt1 | contig 11004 bp, 10 predicted proteins | sample TerdegcTABiofilm_FD_59184 | JGI IMG/M metagenome (GOLD analysis project Ga0067045, IMG submission 59184) | Combined Assembly of (Gp0054472, Gp0054536) Wastewater bioreactor microbial communities from Singapore -Terephthalate degrading...
AAGGACGCCATTGAAGCATTTATCAAGGAAGACGCCCTTCTGGCAGCCATGGTATGCGAACGGGACACGATCGTCGATAACCTTGGCCAACAAATCTTGAGGGAACTCATTACGTTCATGAGTGCCGATCCAACAACCATTGAACGGGCCATGCGCCTTCTCAACATCGCCCGCAACCTTGAACGGATCGGTGACCTCTCCACCAACATCAGTGAAGACGTCATCTTCATGGTGGAAGGGCGGGTAATAAAACACCATAAAGATCAGGAAGGAGTTTGAACACTATTCTCTTTCTTTTATTGCTCTTACAGCATTAACCTTCCAAATCTTTTGAGCGTACTCACTGATGGATCTGTCAGAAGAAAACTTACCCATCCGAGCAACATTCAGAATCGACATGCGATTCCATTGATCCTGGTCGAGGAATATCTCGTTTACCTTCTGCTGACATTCAATGTATGCCTGGAAGTCAGCAAGGACACAATATTCGTCCTGATAGAGGAGGGAATCAACAAGAGGCTTAAAAAGGTTCTTGTCTCCCCTGGAAAAAAAGCCTGAACTTATAAGGTCAATTGCCTCTCTGAGCTTACTGTTATTTTCATAATACTCCATAGGGTTATACCTTCGTGTTTTCAGCTCCAGAACCTCATCGACAGTGAGTCCAAACAGGAAGAAATTCTCAGGCTGAACTTCCTCGCGGATTTCAACGTTGGCCCCGTCCAGCGTCCCAATGGTCAGGGCACCGTTCATGGAAAACTTCATGTTACCGGTTCCTGAAGCCTCCTTACCGGCAGTAGAAATCTGTTCAGAAAGATCAGCCGCAGGATATATTCGTTGGCCATTTTTGACATTGAAGTCAGGGAAGAAGATGACTTTTAAGCGGCCTGCTATATCGGGGTCATTATTCACTACATCAGCGACAGAATTGATAAGCTTTATGATTAACTTGGCCATAAAATACCCTGGTGCAGCCTTGCCTCCGAAAATTACTGTTCGATCAGGAACATCAAGCTTGGGATTATTTTTAAGAGCATTGTATTGCGTAATCACATGGAGAACGTTCAAGTGCTGTCTCTTATACTCGTGGATTCTTTTTACCTGGATGTCAAACATGCTTTCAGGGTTGACGTTAATGCCGATACGCTTTTTTATCAGCCCCGCAAGCTCCTGTTTGTTATAAAACTTTGCTTTTCGCCACGCATTCTTGAATTCAACATCATCGACAAATTTCTCTATCCTCCTGATGGTATCCTGGGGATTGCATATCCAGCCATCACCGATTGCATCGGTAATTATTTGCGACATCCTTGGATTGCTTAACAATATCCAGCGTCTTGGCGTAACACCATTCGTAATATTATGAAACTTCTCAGGGAAAAGCTCATAGAAATCTTTCATAACGGTTTTCTGTAGTAATTTTGTATGTAATGCTGCTACACCATTAACGGAGTGGCTTCCTACGGTCGCCAGGTTTGCCATACGGACATATCTCGCGTCTGTTTCGTCAATGAGCGAGAGACGCCTCAATCGCTCATCATCGCCCGGATAGACGAGCCTTGCCTCATCCAAAAAGCGTCGGTTTATTTCAAAGATAATCTCCATATGCCTGGGCAGCATCTACCAGAAGAGAGGAAGAGGCCATTTCTCTAAAGCCTCCGGCAAGAGTGTATGATTGGTATAAGCAAACGTCTTCTGTGTAATAGCCCATGCGCGATCCCAGTCAACCTGATTTTCATCGACAAGGAGTCTCATGAGTTCTGCCACAGCAATGGAGGGGTGTGTATCGTTCAATTGGGCGGCAAATTTTTCATTAATCGTATCAGGGGCATCTCCTGTAAGCCGGTGAATCCGCATCATGTCCTGTAAAGAGCAGGAAACAAAGAAATACTGTTGAGCAAGCCTCAATTGCTTCCCTTTGACAGGCTCATCGTTTGGATACAGAACCTTTGAGATCGTCTCAGAGGCTATTTTCTCCTCCACAGCACCATAGTAATCACCGACGTTGAAAGCTTGAAAATCAAAAGACTCACAGGCCTCCGATTTCCACAGACGAAGAATATTGACGGTATCCACATGGTAGCCCGGTATCGGTGTGTCATACGCCATACCTTTAACGACCCTCTGGGGGACCCACCGTACACGATATTTTCCTTGCTCATCATAGGAATGCTCTGTATGGCCTCCTAAATTCACATAGTATGCAATCTCCGGACGGGCTATCTCCCAGGGATTACCAAAGGCCAGCCATTTGTCTGTTACCTCACATTGCCATCCGTCCCGAATCTCCTGGTCAAAGATGCCAAACTCATACCGTATTCCATACCCGATTGCAGGGATTTCCAGCGAGGCAAGGGAATCGAGAAAGCATGCAGCCAGTCTTCCGAGGCCGCCGTTTCCGAGCCCTGGCTCTCCCTCCTGAGCAATAATATCCTCCAAATTGAGATTTAGCTGCGCTACAGCCTCTCGTACCTGCTCATAAATGCCGAGGTTAACCATTGCATTTGCCAGATGTGGCCCCATGAGGAATTCCGCGGAAAGATAACAAACGGCCCGGGGGCTTTGTCGGAACACTAATATTGACCGGATCCAGCGTTCAAGCATCCGGTCCCGCACTGTATATGCTAACGCCATATACCAGTCATTGGGCGTTGCGAGATAGGGAATCCGCCCCTGAATAAAATTCAAATTATCAATTATCGCGCGCTTTATGCTCTCTGCGGAGAGACCTGTACGAACATTTCCACACGTTTCATTGACATTCAACTCTTTTTTAGGACTTTTTTCTCTCATAACTGCCCCCTGTAAATACCTGTTCTTCGCTCGGTTCAATAAGAAAGGTTATGTCAATTTTGAAACAATTGCAACTATGCGCATCTTTACAACTCTTATGATTATGGATAGTTATCAGTAATTGAATTTATGAAATATATTTCATAATAATGCTTGACTAAGCATAATATCATTATATAATCAGTAGTATAATCACAATATGAAAGGCTTGTTAAGGAGTTAAGGGGTACGCTTCAAGAAGGGAGGTACTTCCATGATCTATTTAGAGTCTTTTTCCTCGCGTCTTTCTAAACGAAATTTCTTTTTCCTCTTCCTCTTATTCCTTATAATAATTAATAATTCACTTATTCATCCTTTTATTGTTGCCCGGCTGTAAGAAGCAGAGCAAACCACAGACACCAGGACCCACGGAGGTATCGGTCATCAAAGTGGAACCACGGGACACGCCCGTAACATTTGAATATGTGGCCCAGACGCAGAGTTCCCAACTTGTGAACATCTTTTCCCGGGTAAGCGGTTTTCTTGATAAACGCGTTTACACAGAAGGCGCTATCGTGAGGGCAGGTGAAGTTCTTTTCCTTATGGATAAGAAACCATTCCAGGTACAGGTAGATGGTTATACGGCGGCCCTGGCGAGACAAAAGGCATCTTTTGAGACTGCCCGCTTAAACCTTGAACGGACCAAGCCTCTGGCTGAGAAAAAAGCGCTTTCCCAGAAGGACCTCGATGATGCAATCGGAAAATACGAGACTGCCGCTGCAGCCGTGGAAGAGGCAAAGGCGCAACTGGATTCAGCAAAACTTAATCTGTCATACTGCACTATCACCTCGCCGGTAACCGGAGTAACAAGCTCCGCCATGCAGCAGGAAGGTACTTATATTAACGCACCAAATAGCCAGCTCACAACAGTGGCTGTGCTATCACCAATCTGGGTAAATTTCAGCATCTCCGAAAACGACATGTCAAAGCTTCGTGAGGAAGTTCGCAGGAAACGGCTAATTCCCCCTCGGGGGGGAGAAGCAGGAAGTCGAAGTCATTCTTGTTGACGGCCCCCTTTTTCCCCACACCGGAAGAATAATCTTTGCAGAGCCATCTTATAACCCACAGACAGGAACCTTTCTGGTTCGCGCCAGTATCAAAAACCCCGACGGGGTTCTCCGACCAAACCAGTATGTTCGGGCCCGGGTTAAGGGCTTTATAAGGCCCAAAGCAATGATTGTTCCCCAGAGGTCGGTACAGCAGGGCGCCAAAGGTCATTTCGTATGGGTAGTGACGAAAGAAGGAACTGCCGACTACCGGCCCGTAACAGTTGGTGAATGGCAGGAAAATAACTGGTTCATATCCGAAGGTCTCAGCGCAGGGGATCAGGTCGTTGTAGATGGGAGTTTGACGCTCCGTCCAGGCGCACAGGTAAAAATAAAACCTCTTTCAGCTCAACCTCCGGTAAGTGTCAACCAGGCAGGGACAAAAACGTCACAGACTTCGTCACCAAAGAAGGACAAGTGAACAAAGAGAGGTGACCCAATGTTCTCGAAGTTCTTTATTGAACGATCAATTTTTGCAACTGTCATCTCTCTTATCATTGTAATCGCAGGTCTTGTGGCGATAAAATCCCTCCCCGTAGCAATGTACCCGACAATCACACCCGTTCAGATTCAGGTAACAGCCACCTATCCTGGCGCTGACGCGAAAACCGTTGGGGATTCTGTCGCTGCACCCATAGAAGCACAGATTAACGGTGTTGATAACATGCTCTACATGACATCAACAAGTTCCAACACGGGTCAGATGACGGTTACCGTATATTTCAGTCTGGATACTGACCCGGACATTGCGCAGGTACAGGTATAGAACAGAGTGAACCTCGCTACGCCTCAGCTTCCGGACGCTGTGACAAAGTACGGTGTCTCGGTTCAGAAAAAATCGTCAAGCGTACTCATGATCCTTGCTATTTTTAATAAGGATGGCAGGTACAGCCCTGACTATGTGAACAACTATGCCAATGTCTACGTGTTGGATGCGATTAAGCGTGTGGAAGGTGCAGGGCAGGCCCAAATTTTCGGCATGACCGATCAGGCAATGCGCATATGGATGAACCCAGACCGCATGGCTTCCCTGGGCATTACCACATCCGATGTTCAGTCTGCTGTGGCAAAACAGAATGCCCTCTTCGGAGCAGGCCAGATCGGTCAACAACCAAATGATCAGGGGGTTCAACTCACATTCCCGGTAGTAACCCAGCCGCCATTCGTAACGCCGGCCCAGTATGAAGACATCATCCTTCGTGCAAGCCAGGACGGGAGCGCCATAGTCCATCTCAAGGACGTTGCCCGCGCCGAGGTCGGTCGCAGGGCTTACGTCGACGACAACAGGCTTAATGGCATTCCGGCAACACCTATCGCTATCTACCAGCAGCCGGGTGCAAATGGGATAGAGGTATCCAAAGCTGTCAGAAAAACCCTTGAAGAATTGAAACGCACCATGCCAGACGGCCTGGAGTTCAAGATTGCCCTGGATACCACCGATTTCGTGAAGCTTTCCATCAACGAAGTATACCATACCCTTTTTGAAGCAATCCTCCTGGTGGTCCTTGTGGTATACCTCTTCCTTCAGAGTTTCAGATCCACCGTAATCTGCGTTGTAGCCATCTTTGTCTCACTTATCGGCACATTTGCCGGCATGCTCGCCCTTGGATTCTCCATTAATATGTTGACCCTCTTCGGCATTGTACTCGCTATAGGCATGGTGGTTGATGATGCAATTGTAGTTGTAGAGAATGTGGAACGAAACATGACCAAGGTCGGGCTTCACCCCAAACAGGCCACAATTAAGGCTATGGAGGAGATTGGCACCTCGCTCATAGCGGTTGTGCTTGCGATGGCGTCAGTCTTCATTCCTGCTGCATTTCTTCCCGGAACTACCGGTCAGCTTTATAAGCAGTTCGCCATCACGATTGTCGTCTCTGTAGCCCTATCAGGATTTGTTGCGCTGACCCTGACTCCTGCCATGTGTGCAATCATGCTGAAGCATTCCACCCCTCCCATGCGCGGCTTCTTTGGATGGTTCTTCCGCTTTTTTGCATGGTTTAACAGGGGATTCGATCGCTTTACCATCGCCTTTGGCGATGTCGTGGTTCTCATGATCAAACGAATGGTCATCGCCTTTGCTGTCCTTGCCATTCTCGTCTGGGCACTTGTGCGCCTTTTTCGTTCTATTCCCACGAGCTTTGTGCCGAACGAAGATCAGGGCTATCTTATGGGGATGGTCATAATGCCTGACGCTGCAAGCCTAAACCGAACGGTTGACACTGCCAAACGCATAGACGAGCTGTTTGCAAAAGACCCAGCCGTGGATAGCCGGACCATGATTAATGGATACAGCCTGATCGACGGGCAATTCAAGCCAAACGTTTCCACGTTTTTTATTGCCTTAAAGGATTTTGAGGAACGTTATGCTTCAACAGAACGTGCTCGAAAAGAAAATGCAGGGGCTGTGCTGAGATCGGTACACGCCGAGTCGCGAAATATAGAAACAGGATTGTTTATCCCTATTGCACCACCGGCAATTCCCGGGATAGGCACCACGGGTGGTTTTGAGTTCTGGTTACAGGATAAAGGATCCGGCGATCCGGTCCGACTGTTTGAGGTGACGCAGCAATTTCTCGCTAAGGCCCGGGCAAGACCTGAGCTCTCGGGTTTGAGCAGCACGTTTCGATCATCATCTCAACAGTTACGGGCCGAGGTAGATCGCTCCAAGGCTGTGCTACTAGGCGTACCGGTTGACGATGTCTACAGTGCATTACAGGCACAGTTCGGATCGATCACAGTCAGTCAGTTCAACCAGTACAGTCGTGTCTGGAATGTAATTCTTCAATCTGACGCGCAATTCCGTCGCGCTCCCACTGACATTACCCGTCTTTATACGAGATCGAACAAGGGTCAGATGGTGCCGTTGTCAGCCCTAGTTACAACAAGGTATGTCACAGGGCCGGACCTCATACCTCATTTCAATGGTTTTCCTGCAGCCCAGGTCACCGGGAGCGCTGCTCCCGGCTTTAGCTCAGGTGAGGCGATCAGGATCATGGAAGAAGTTGCCCGCGAGGCTCTGCCCCAGGGGTACAGCTATGCGTGGTCAGGTATGGCCTATGAGGAAAAGAAATCGGGGGGAACCTCCGCAGCAGCCTTTATTTTCGGTCTCATAATTGTATTTCTCATCCTGGCAGCCCAATTCGAGTCCTGGACCCTTCCAGGCTCTGTCATGACAGCAGTGCCGTTCGGTATTCTCGGCGCGCTGGTATTCAACTGGATTCGAGGCCTCGACAATGATGTTTATTTCCAAATCGGTTTGTTAGTCCTTATTGGGTTGGGAGCGAAGAATGCAGTTTTGAGGGTAACCTTTGCCACCGAACTCCGCAAACAGGGGTTGTCAATCATGGACGCTACAATAAAAGCTGGTGAGGAACGGCTGCGGCCAATCATCATGACTTCCCTGGCATTTATCCTTGGAGTATTACCCCTGGCAATAGCTACGGGTGCAGGCGCTAACGCTCGACACTCTATAGGCACCGGAATCATGGGTGGAATGATCGGCGAAGCAACACTGGCCATGTTATACGTACCTCTTTTCTTCTACCTCTTTGACAGACTCTCTGAACGATCAGCCAGAAAGAAGGAAAAGTCGATTTCAGCGGAAACACTGTCTGAACCAACTCTTAACCCTGATACCCCCGGTGGCATATCTCCTAACGCAGAGGGAGGTCATTGAGATGCGCAAACTCATCATACTGACATTTGTAACCCTCATACTTGCTGCATGTGCAATCGGCCCGGATTACAGGCGTCCAGAGATCAGCACACCGAAAGCATGGCGAATCGAAGAAAAGGAAGCGGTTGATGTTGCCAACACAGCGTGGTGGAAGCAGTTCGACGATCCCGCGCTCAATGAACTCATTGCGGTTTCACTGAGAGAGAACAAGGATCTTAAGATAGCCGCTGCCCGGGTAGAAGAGTACATGGGCCGTTACTGGGTAGGACGTTCGCAGCTTTTTCCACAGATATATGGTTCAGGCAGCGGGGGGAGGCAGAGGTCGACCGAGCGGGGGCCAAGTCCTGTTCCTTCATATGTTGATAATCCTTATACAATATACCAGGGCGTCTTTAGCGGTTCATGGGAGATAGATGTGTGGGGAAGGCTCCGTCGCCTGAATGAGGCAGCGCGTGCTGATCTTCTCAGCACAGAAGAAGGGAAAAGATCCGTAATTCTCACATTGGTCGCTTCTGTAGCCAACAGTTACATAAGCCTTCGAGACCTTGACAAACAACTGATGGTAGCCCGGCAGACAGCGAAGAGCAGGGAAGATTCTTACGACCTCTTCAAGGTTCGTTTCGAGGGTGGCGTCATATCAGAGCTCGAACTCTCCCAGGCAAGGTCAGAATACGAACTGGCCAAATCCAAGATTCCTTCTATAGAAAAATTCATCGTTTTCCAGGAGAATGCCCTGAGCCTCCTTCTGGGAAGAAATCCAGGGCCTATTCTGCGAGGGAAAACCATCGATGAACTTGTCCTCCCCTCTGTTCCGGCAGGCCTCCCATCGGAACTCCTTGAACGACGCCCTGACATTCGTCAAGCCGAGCTGGATCTTATCGCGGCAAATGCACGCATGGGCGCTGCAAAAGCTCTTTTCTTCCCCACTATCTCGCTGACAGGTATTTTTGGCTGGTCAAGTACAGACCTCTCAATGCTCTTCAGCGGACATTCTCAGACCTGGAATTGGGCCGGAACATTCACCGCTCCGATCTTCACGGGGGGCTCGATCCTGGGCAATTATAAGGCAACGCAAGCGTTCCGGGAACAGGCTCTTCTTCGTTATGAGAAGGCTATTCAAAATGCGTTTAGAGAGGTGGATGACGCTCTTGTTGATCAGAAGAATACCCGCGAACAACTACTATCGCAGCAGAGGCAGGTTGAAGCACTCAGGGAATATGCAAGCATAGCAAGGCTGCGGTATGAGAACGGCTATACAAGCTATATTGAAGTGCTCGACGCAGAGCGATCCCTTTTTAACGCCGAACTTTCATATACGGAGACGCAAGGCGCGCTGTTTCAGGCCCTTGTCAATCTTTACAAAGCTATGGGAGGGGGTTGGATACTCGCGGCTGATATTGCCGAGCACATCAATAAATAAGAAAGCCGAAAGATGAAACGGCTCTTGCCATACCTCAGACGGATGTGGGCAACCGATGTGGCCCTTACTATGCTGTTGGTTTTTCTTCTGATTTTCATCTTTCTTCTCTTCCCAATGGGACAGATCGGTTCGGTGAAATTTTTGACCAACCTAGTTTTCTCATTTATCCTGATTACCGGTGCAATTGCTGCTGCAAAAAACCGCATTCTTAAACGGCTGGTTTTGTTATGGAGCATACTGGCATTTGTATTCATTTGGGTTAGGCATTTGTTCCCCCACCAAGCATTCGTTTTTGCAACAACTTCACTTTCCCTGGCCTTTTTGCTACTTCTGGCCTTTCTCATTCTGGGCCAGGCCTTTCGCGAAGGGCCAACCACGTCTCACCGTATCATGGGCGCTGTAGCTGTCTATCTCCTTCTGGGGCTTATATGGTCACTGGCATATCAGCTAACTGCGCTGTGTGTTCCAAATGCATTCATCATGCAAACGCCTTTTGCCGCAGGCGATACGCAGTCACTTGAGTCCCATCTCTTCTATTTCAGTTTTATCAGTCTCACATCTATCGGTTTTGGTGATATTGTGGCGGTTCACCCCATGGCCCGGATGCTGGTCATCCTGGAAGGGGTAACAGGGCAGCTTTTTCCTGTTATCCTTATTGCACGGCTGGTTTCTCTCCATGTGGAGACAAAACACAAAAAGTGATGCTTGACGTTTGTTCTTGAAAGAAAAAATAAATAAAGGAGAAGTGAAAATGAAAAAGATCATTACACTGCTTGTAGGCATGATTTTTCTTTCAATATCCGTGGCTGCATTCGCAAAAGGAGACTTTCTCGGAGAGTATTCTAAGACCTTAGCACCCGGCCCGAAAGGTGGAGCCAAGCTGCGCTGGGTGAAACCTGGAGTTGATCATACAAAATACAAGAAATTTATAGTCGATTACGTGGTCTTTGCCTTTGCAGACGATTCAGAATCCAAAATCATCAATGGAGATGAGATGAAGAAACTGGGGGATGCCTGCACCCTGGCAATAATAGATGCTTTAAAAGATAAGTATCCTATTATGTCCGAACCGGGGCCGGACGTAATACGCCTCAAGTTCGCTATTGTAGATCTCAAGCAGAGCCGCCCTGGTGTTAGCGCAATCACATCCGTTATTCCTGTCGGGTTGGGCCTCAGTATTATCAAGAAGGGCGCCACTGATTCCTGGAGCGGTTCAGGGGCAACAACAAGCCAGTGGATGGTTATCGATTCTATAACTGATGAAGTGATAGGCGTTGCGGAAGACGAATATAAAGCGGGATTCACAGAAAGGTTTACCAAGTGGGGCTCAGCCGAAGAAGCTTTCAAATACTGGGGAAAAAGAATTCGACAGATCGCGGATGAGGGTCTGACTCCTGCGAAATAGTGTCAATTATGTATCTATATTGACATTCTCCGCGAAAGAACAATAGAATGCATCAGGAAATTGTATGTGAGGATGACGTGATAATCATTCGTAGGATAACGTCTGTTTTTGTTACCGTAGTACTGACTGTTGTTACCGGTTTTCTTTTCTCTGTCCCGTGTCATGCCATACGTTGCGAAACTGTTGTGAATGAACTGAACGAAAATCTGAATCCAAAGATCGATTCCGTGGAACTTGTCGATATCCTGCAAACGCTCAACTCGACAAAAAATCGGAAACTGCCTTCAAAATTCATTACCAAAAGAGAAGCATCTCGGGCCGGATGGAAGCCAGGAACTTCCCTTTGGTCAGTTTCTGGACTCAAAGGGAAGAGCATCGGTGGGGACAGATTCGGCAACTACGAAAAGAAGCTTCCCAACGGGCAGCATAAATGGCGAGAGGCAGATCTCGATTATCGTGGCGGCCACCGAGGGCCGAAGCGAATTATCTTTTCACAGGATGGCCTGCGGATGATCACCGTTGATCATTACCAAACTTTCAGAGAGGTGCCGGAATGCCAGTAAAGAAATATGTTCTAAACGGCAAATCAATTCAATCTCTCGGCGACTTTTACGATGAGATCACA
>Ga0067045_1032008_pt1 | contig 11000 bp, 8 predicted proteins | sample TerdegcTABiofilm_FD_59184 | JGI IMG/M metagenome (GOLD analysis project Ga0067045, IMG submission 59184) | Combined Assembly of (Gp0054472, Gp0054536) Wastewater bioreactor microbial communities from Singapore -Terephthalate degrading...
GAGGCTCTGTTCCTCCTTAAGAAACAGTCCCACCTCCAATTCGGGATGTTGGCTGGAATAGACCACCTCCACCACTCCCCTGGTCTCTCCTGCGATGATTATATCGGCGGAAAGTTTCTCCTGATTATCCTCAAACCCCGAAGTCGCATATTTACGCCCATCCATCAGAATCCGGGCATGGGCCATAGAGGGGTATTGCATGGCGGGAGGAATCAGTTCCACAATCTTTCTCAGAAGAAACGACCTGGAAACCCCGGTGCTTTTGAATATTTTACAAATACCGTACATACAAGTCAATTCCTTGAGCCTTTCCCTTAAAGCGGACTGGGCTCTACGGTTAGCAACGGCTATTCCCAGGGTCTGGGCAATCCCCTCATAAAATGGCATCTCGTCTTCCCTGAAATACTTTTCCTCCCGACTCTTCAGCAGAAGTAAACCGTTATTAAAATCATCCACCATAAAGGGAAGCAGGGCTATACTCCTGAAAGGAGAGGGAATCTTCATATCCTTTGTCCGGAACCGGGTAACCGCGGGAGAAAATATAAGTAGAGATTCCTCCCTTCGATTCCCCTCCTCTTTACCATTTTCGTCCCGACTGTCCTGTTCCCGACTATCCTCATTCTGCTCCCCCTGGACTTCCTCATTGTAAAAACCGGAGAGAAATATTTTTTTACATAAAAGTTTAAATTCTGTTTCTTCCTGCGAAAAATCCCGATCCGGAGAAATCTTTTCAAAGCCAAAATTATCTTCCCTGAGAAAATCCGACTCCCACCGATAGTAGAGGGAATTGTCCCGTAGCCATAATTCCAGGGCATCGCAACCGAAGAAGTCCTTTAAAATAAGAGATATTTCCTTCAAAAAATCTATCCGGGGCAGTCCCAGATTGGCAAAACGGAGAATCCTCCGGGAAAGATCGTTAAAATTTCCGAATCCCCCCCTGGCAGGAGGATTGCTGTTAGCAACGGGTTTATTCTCAATACCATTATATTTAATATTTTCATTCATTTACAATACCCCTCTGATTTTTATATAGTCTTCTTTAGTATATATTCAGTCCATCGGCGAAGAACCACGTCATCCTGAACTCGTTTCAGGATCTATACAACATCTTGTTCTTCAGATTCCGAAACAAGCCTGCCCTGAACTTGTTTCACGGGTTCGGAATGACGGGGGACTGAATGCATACCTCCTTTAATCAAAACCCTGAATAATCCTGCCCCAGGCAATTCGGACAGGAAAAAAACGGTAAAGCGTTGAAAAAGTAAAAGAAAAAATGGTATAATAATAGGTGTAAAATCTGATAATTAAAAAATAATTTCACATATCCTCTACCCTGACAGGAGTATTTCAGTTATGAATGAAAAGGACAAATCGACATCTCCCCCGGATATAACCCCGAAAGTCAAGGTTTCCCGCCGTCCCCCCCGACGGGAATATGCGCCGGAATACAAGATGCAGATTCTTAAAGAAGTGGACAGTGCCCAATTCGGCCAAATAGGAAAAATTCTGGAGCGTGAAGGCATAACTTTCTCCATCCTCACCGCGTGGCGCAGGCAAAGAGAACGATGGCGGAAGCAGGGAATGGGTTCTGCTCTTGACAAGAAGATCCCCCGGAAAACGGCGGAACAATAAAGCAAAAGCCGCCCCGGGGACGATATTTTACTAAACCTTCTGATTCTCTTCTCCTGTGCAGTTCGGAAGATATCTGACACGGTTGAAAAAAGGAGTTCTGCCCGCTTTGACACTGCCTTTGTTATGTTTTGCTTCATTCGGGTAGTGTCGGCGGTTATTTTGCCGTTATACGCCATAATGGGAAGTTTCTCCGGGGAGTCGATGTCGGGGAAAGTTTTTTCATGCCCTCAAAATAAATATTATCCGATAGGAAACCGGCTAAAAATGAAAACAGATAAAAATACCACCGTCTGTTTTCCACCGGCGCCTTTTCCGGGGAGTCAAATCCGCCCCAGGGAAAAGACCTTAAAAAGGAATAACACAGCAATAAAGGACTGAAATTAAACTAAAATGGATAATAACTTAAATCAAAATAAAGAAAAAATCAATCTAAAAGGATTGAATATACAGGAAACGGAGAATTTTGCCATATCCATAGGAGAATCGCCCTTTCGGGGAAGGCAGTTGTTCAAGTGGATCTACAATAAAGGCGAGTCCGATCTGGACAAGATGAGCGATATAGGAAAAAAATTAAAGGAAAAACTCCAAAAAACCTGTTATATCTCATCCCTGGAACTGGCGGACAGAAAAGTTTCCGATAACGGGGATACGGAAAAGTTCCTCTTCCGGTTGGAGGACGGCAATCTCATCGAATCGGTGCTGATGAGATACGAGGAACATCTGGGTTTCGGCCGGTGTACCGTTTGCATCTCCTCCCAGGTGGGATGTTCTCAGGGGTGCAATTTCTGTGCGTCGGGCAAACTGGGACTTATACGCAATCTTACTGTGGCGGAGATAACAGATCAAGTAATCCGTATTCAGAATTATATGAACGAAAGCCATGAACGGGTTGCCAACGTGGTCATAATGGGCATAGGAGAGCCTTTACTGAATTATGATAATGTTTTAAAAGCCATACATTTAATTAATCACGGAGATGGCATAGCCATAGGCATAAGGCATATTGCGGTTTCCACCGTGGGAATCCCCTATATGATCCGCAAGTTAGCCGACGAAAACCTCCATATCCGTTTTGCCGTGTCCCTCCACGCCCCTGACGACCGAATCAGGGATAAGATCATGCCCGTCAACCATAAATATCCCATAAATGAACTGCTGGACGCCTGCCGTTATTATCAGCAGATCACCGAAAGAAGAATCACCTTCGAATATATGCTCATCGAAAATCTTAATGACTCCCTCCAACATGCCCAACAACTGGGGAATCTACTGAAAGACTTTCATGCCATGGTAAACCTGATCCCTCTCAATCCTGTGGAGGGGTTTCCATATAATCGCCCATCTCGTAAAAAATGTGAGGCTTTCTTACGGGAGTTGGAGAAATATCCCCTCAAAGCCACCCTCCGCAATGAACGGGGTACCGGTATCGACGCCGCCTGCGGTCAACTGCGTTGGCAAAAACAGAAAGAAGAGAACCTATAAAAAAATAGCCGACATTCCGCAGGAAAAATAGTAACACCACAGAGAATATTCGGGGAAGATTTTTTTGTTTATATTTTTTCCTGATTTTAGTTCATAGCGAAGGAGACTTTATGGTATATCTCTGTTTTATTCTGGGATTCTTTTTGTTGATTTACGGAGCCGATTATCTGGTCAGCGGTTCCTCATCCCTGGCAAAAAGAATGGGAATTCCGCCTCTCATCGTGGGTCTTACCATTGTCGCTTTCGGCACTTCCACACCGGAACTGGTGGTTAATATCATCTCCGCCCTTCAGGGAAAGACCGATGTGGGGCTGGGCAATGTGGTGGGAAGCAATATTTTCAATATTCTGGTCATACTGGGTATAGTTTCCATGATTTATCCTTTAAGGGTCAGCGTTTCCACCGTATGGAAGGAGATCCCCTACAGTTTTCTGGCGGCTATTCTTATCATGATCCTGTCCAACGATGTGATTATTGACAATATGCCCGCCTCGGTGGTATCCCGCATAGACGGCATCGTCCTTCTTCTGTTCTTCTGCGGTTTTTTATACTATATATTCCAACTGGCGAAAAAAGAGGAGGAGAGCAAAAAAGAAACAAAACCCGATGATGTCAAAACCGGAGATAAACAAGAACCCTCCCCGGATAACAAAACCGCTTCCGGTGAAGAAGTAAAAATTCTCCCTTACTGGAAGATTATTCTTTTTATTATAGGAGGACTGGCGGGACTGGTTATAGGCGGAAAGTGGGTGGTGGAAGGAGCGGTTCATATAGCCAAACTGCTCAAGGTCAGCGATTTTCTGATTTCGGTAACCATTGTGGGAGCGGGGACTTCTCTTCCCGAGCTGGTAACGTCCCTCATCGCCGCCAAAAAGAAAGAGGACGACATATCGGTGGGAAATATAGTGGGTTCCAATATATTCAATATATTCCTGGTTATGGGATCCACGGCGGTGGTATGCCCGGTAAAGGTGGATCCGGGAATAAATCTGGACTATCTTTTCCTGATAATTGCCACCATATTTTTGTTCAAGTTCATGTTCACCGGCAAAAAGAATACCCTGGACCGCTGGGAGGGAGCTATTCTCTTCGTTACTTATCTGGTATATTTATATTTTATCATAAAAAGAGGATAGAGCCGGGCAGAAGATTATAGTGATTCCAACAAACAATTTCTGTATATATTCAGTACATCGACTAAGCCCAACTTACGGACTCCCAATTGGAAACCGGCATGGAATCTGGGTTTTTACTACTAACTACAAAGAGGATATTTTCAGACTTCATGCGGGTTTTAGCGAAAAAATCCGGAAGTTAGGACTAAGAACCACGTCATAGCAGACTCCTGAACTTGTTTCAGGATTCGGAATGACGGGGGGACTGAATGCATACCTTTTTGGGATTTTATTCTTTATTCCAGTTTTTACCTTTTGATTTACGGGGCGGTCATCTATTCTACCTGTTTGAGGTTATCCGTTTCATATTTAACCCCTTCTTTAAGGCATCCTGCCTGCAGATTGGCTTCAACCTGGTCCCGATCTCCCACGAGACCGTAGATTTCGGCGGCAAGGTAGTAAACGTACGGATTATCGGGCGAAATTTCTTTCAGTTTTTTTACTGTTTTCAGGGATTCGGAGTACATCTTCATGGATTTGTAGAGATCCACCATGACGAAATACGCCCAGACATCCTTATTATTTTTCTCAATAGATTTCTCGAAGGCACTTTCCTTGTCCCGGACATTCTTAATCTCATCGGAAGAAAGGATGGTAAAATTACAGGAGGTGAGAGTTCCTTCACAGGGGTCGGGATCCACCAGGGATACGACGTAACTCTTGCCGGGAATAAAACTAAAAACCTTTTTCTCCTGTTGGTCCCCCCCAGGGATTTCGCCGTTGTCGGTATCGTTTTTTTCTCCCGATGGGTTCTTTGCTTCCTCCTGTTTTGGTTTGTTTTGTTCTTTTTTGGATTTCTTTTTCTTATTTTTCTCTTTTTTAGGGGTTTCTTGGATCTTTTTATTCTGCAGGAAGGTCCATTGGCCGGCGGTTCCCAGGGCTGAAGTTCTGAATTCGGTGTCGGGGTTGTCCGCCTCCCGGATGACGATTTCGATCTCCTCAGTGTCGATACCCTTCCAAATAAAGGTAATGTCGTCGGTACGGGCTATATTCTCTTCCGGCAGAGGATAGGTGATTTCAGGCAGATCAAAATTGATATTTCTGACGATAATGGTCATGATTTTCTGGGAACTCACGTAGGGATCCTGGGGGAAATTTTTATTCCCGTCGCTTTTCTCCAGGGTAACTTTTCCCTTTACCGCTACCGGTTTGCCATCCTGAAAGACTACCCTGGAATTGGAATCCATGAAGTATTCCTCATGTTTTTCCGGTTCTCCGGAAAAAAACAGGGCAAAACGGATGCTTGCCTTTTTCCCGGTGGTCAGTTGCATATCGGAATAGACGGGAGCCATAGGATAGACGGTCTTGCTCTTGTCCTGTCGGGTAACTTTTACGTCCCCCCTGGTTTGTATTATGACTCCCAGAGAGGAGGAATCTCCCCGGGCGGGTAAAACCGTTGCCAACATAAACAGTATTACCCCGAACAACAATTTCTTCGAAAATAAAATCTTCATTTTCACATTACCTCCGGCCCGGTTTGAGAGCGTTATGGGTTTTTATTGTCGTTATCAGAACCGTTTCGGGAACCCTTCTCTATTTCTTCGATTTCATATTCCACTATGGTGGCGTTTTCTTTATCTCCTACGTTTATATATATATCCTGGAGTTTGTATAGCAGATTCAGGTTCTCATTCAGTGTGTTTTTCAATTCCAGCCCCAGATTCACGGCTTCATAAAACATCCCCATCTCCTGATAGAACAACATCATCTTCATGCTGGGGATGGATTTATCCCCGTCGAGAGATGATTCTTCCTCGAAAAGCTTCTGATTTTCTCTGACATAGGCTATTTTTTCAGGAGAAAGCACGGAAAAGTAACTCTGGGCTTTTATTGCCGACGAACTGCTGTCATCCGAGGGAGGAGTCAGGGGAGTCAGAAGGACTGCGCAATAAAGTTTACCAGGTTGGAGTTTGCTAAGGATGTCGTCGGTCATGGTGAAAGATTCTCCCTGAACTTCACCTCTGTAAATATCTGTGGTTTCATTCATTTCATAAATTTTGAGGATAAAATTCTCGTCATATCCCGGATTATCCTGATCGCTGATAACCCACATAATGGGATAGTCTCCGGGAATAATAGAGGAGTTATGAAGAGGGTAGAGAAATCGGGTTACCTGTACCTTTTGGCCGAATTTGTAATCTCTCACCAGTCCTCCCATGATCCGCCGGGATTCCACGGGGGCGGATTTGGGCATATTGACCGCCGTCTTGGGCTTGTTTCCGTCCAACACTTTTTTGGAGACCAGATCCGTCAGACTGTCGGTTCCCATCTGAATCTGAGAGCCGGGAGTCAGGTTTATCTCCACTTCGCTGCCTGTGGAGAGGATAACCACTTTCATCTTGCAATCCTTGCTTGCCGTGATGATGTCCCCCGGTAAAAGCACGGCCATGGGTTCAACTTTCCGGTTTTTCATTTTCTCCGGAATGTTGTTGCCGCTATTGGATATCTCGGCGGTTCCCTGGACTGTCAGAACCATGCCTGTCCCTGACAGTGCCGCCGCACAGGGCAGAACGGTAAGAGTTAAAACCGCAAATATTATGAATATACCGATAATATGAAAATTCTTTTTCATGATTTTCCTCCTTCTATTGAAATGCCGGAAAAGATTGAAATCAAAAATCTATACAAACACAAACCGGTTCCACGCCGGTGAAACTTCCCTGTCCTTTATCAGGCGTAAATGTTCCTATTTTCTTCCCACCAGTTGATAAACTCTTACCTCGGTCTCTTTACCCTTGACCCGTTGGGTTCCCTTGTCCTCGAAGATAAAATAGTCAGAGGTTCTCTTGTAGGTGTCTTCCGAGACCAGGATGGGCGGATTGAGAGGTTTTGCCAATCCCATAATACGGGCGGTGGTATTGACCACGTCGCCGATGGTGGTATATTCGGTGCGGTTGGGGGAGCCCACGTTGCCCACCACCACTCCTCCGCTATGGATTCCTATTTTCACGTCGAAAATGGATTTACCCTGAGTTTTCCGTTCTTCCTTCCATTTTCTGAGGTCTTCGTCCATGTCCAGGGCGATTTCCAGGCATTGCCGGGCATGGTTGGCGGGGGCGTCGGGAGAGGGGGCTCCGCAGACTACCATGATTTCGTCGCCGATAAACTGTTTCAGGGTTCCCTTGTGATTGAACACCACTTTTTCCATCCGGGTGAAGTATTCGTTAAGAATGGTGATTACCTCTTCCGGCGGAGTAACCTCGCTCATGGTGGTGAAGTCGTTGATGTCGGAAAACAGTATGGTAACGTCCATCCTCTTCCCTCCCAGTTCCAGCATGGAGGGGTCTTTCAGTATTTCCTGGGCTACCGATTCGGATATATACCGTCCCAGGATTCCCCGGATATATTTTTTCTCCCTTTCCTCGGCCAGATACCTGAAAATATATACGGCTCCCAGAGTCAGGGGCATGGACAGTAAAGGGGAGGCCATATCTATCCAGAGATTATACTTATAAAACGCAACAAAACCAAATACCGTAAAAGTTCCGGCCAGCAGAAGAGTTATGGGCAGGGCGAAATTCAACCGCATATAATAGCAGACAAAAGCCGTTACCAGAACTATAAGCAAAAGTATGGTCAGATTTTCGCCGTGTCCCAGGGGGATGATAAAATCCCGGTTAATGATGGTATTTATGATGTTGGCATGGACTTCCACTCCGAACATCTCCAGATGGGGACGTTTTCCACCGCTGAAATCGTAATTGAAACTGTTATAGGGAGTGTGGACGATATCCAGGGACCCGGCATAGGCGGGACCGATAAGAACGATTTTCCCCGCAAAATTTTTTTTAAAATACTCCGTATCGTTTTGTTCCGCGTGTTTCAGCACGTCCACAAAGGTATCTTTACAGAAAAAACTTCCGGGAGGAGCGACGTAATTTATTATGAGCTTCTTGGTTCCTTCCTCGCCGTCGGGATTATCGGTAAGATAAAAGGTGGGTAGAACTTCTTTTCCGGCATAGAAGGTCTTGCTATCGGGATCAAAATAGAATGATTTTTCAATATTTTCATCATTAACCTCCCCCGGATTACGGATCTCCATATCCATATAATTCAGCGCATTGAGAAGGGCAAAGACAAAATGGGTTTTCTGTTGATTATCTTCCGTTATTTCGGTCTTGTAGAGAAACTGACTCCTCACCACGCCATCGGAATCGGGCTGAGCGTTGGCTATTCCTATGTTATTTTCTCCCGCCGCCAGACTGAACATCTGATAGGGTCTTATTTCCTTTGAATTCTCATCCATAATGGAGGTCAGCACCGTTTTCCGTTTTGCCAGGGCTATAAACAGTTCCTTATCCCAGCTGGGCAGGTATTGGTCAATCTCGTCGGGTTCCACCGGGAGTGATTTATCCTTGATCAGACGGCTAAAGGATTCCTTCATTTTTTCCTTTATATATTCGTCGGTGGAAATGGAATAGATAAAATCCACCCCCACTATTTTGGCGTCGTTATCGGAAAGAGCGGAAATTATCCTGCCAAAGTAGGGAGACCAGAACAGGGTGGGTTCCCGGCTCAGTTCTTTCGAGGTCTTCTCCTCCACCGGAATTATGACTATATCGGGATTCTGAAAATGGGTACTTGACTGAAGAGGCTCAAAGAGAGGATGATTTCTCATGGCCACCCGCAGATCATAGGTCTTCCATTCCAACAGTCGGAGGAGATAGGTCTCGGAAATAAAAAATGCTCCCACGAAGCAGACCAGTCCCAGAATCAGGGGATAAAACCATTTTCGCTTTATGTTAAACCGGCTGTCGGTCTTCTCTTTTCTTTCGCCTTTTTGTATTTCCTGAACTGTCATTGCGCCCCTCCTGAGTAAGAAATACCATCCCGCAAGTTTATTCTCTAACAGACAGGAGTATCCTTCAATCACCGCAGGGAATCAAATACAGGATAAAAGGTTCCTTGAGAGAATATGCTATACAATCACGGAAAGGAGGGGGTTTTCATGAATCGGGATCCGAGTAAGGAAGCCGCTGCGGAATCTCTTAAAAACGATTTCGGCGAAGAAGGATACCAGACCCTTATGGAGGGCGTTGATGAAATTATCAACCTTTCAAAAAAATTCAACATGCCCTACCACCAGATCGTTAACACCATGAAAGAAGCAGATCAGGGGGGAGATACCTTTATCCGAAGAGAAGGCGATAACTGGGTGGCCTATCGAAAAGCCGACAGAGAAGAAGGCAAATAGAACAAAAACCCATTCCCCCCCGGCAAAGAACTTTATTTCTTATCAAATACTGTTTCGACATCAGAGAAATTCAGTTCTTTGTTTGCTGTTTAAAAGCAGGGCTGTTATGAAGGACTCAGGTTATTCGTTAAAGAAGAAAGGAAATTAAAAACCGAAAAGGAGCCATGCAAGTATGATCAAGGATAAGGTGGCCGTTATCACCGGCGGAAGCAGGGGACTGGGACTGGAAACCGCCCGTCTGTTCCTGCAACAGGGGGCAAAGGTGGTCATTACCGGCAGGAATCCGGAAACTCTCAATCCCGTAGTAGAAGAGCTGAAACCCCTGGGGGATATTATGGGCGTGGCGGGAGACATATCTAAAGAAGAGGACGTAAAAAGAACTGTTGCCCTCGTTCTTGAAAGGCACTCTAATATTGATATTCTTGTCAATAATGCGGGGATCCCCCAGGTCAAAAAAATGATCGACATAACCACCGATGAGTGGAATGAGATGTTAGGCGTTACCCTTACTGGCGTGTTCCTTACATGCAGGGAAGTGGTGCCGGTCATGCTCAGAAACAAGACAGCGGGTAAAATTGTCAACGTTTCTTCGGTATCGGGCAATATCGGTTCCGCCATGGCATCGGCTTATAGTGCAGGCAAAGCCGGAGTTCTGGGATTTACAAAGGCTATTGCCAGAGAATTGGCGGGATTTAAGATCAACGTCAACGCGGTCTGTCCCGGCGCCATGGATACGCCCATGTTCCATGAGGGAACTATCGGGGCTATCTCCAAGATGTTCAACCGTAAGGAAGAAGATCTGCTCAAGAGTACTCTTTCGGTGATCCCCCTGCGGAGACTTCTTCACCCCTCGGAAGTGGCGAATCTGATCCTTTATCTCTCCTCTCCCCAAGCTGACGGCATCACGGGCCAATCCTACAACATAGACTGCGGTTACGATATTCACTGAAAAAGCCCCCCAAAAAACAAAGAGGTTGAAAAAAATCGCCATTTCAACCTCTTTATTGATTATAGATAGTGAATCCCAAAAAACTTTTCTGCAACAGATCCTGAAACAAGTTCAGGATGACGATTTCATACCGTTTTCATCGAATTTGAGTGTAACTCCTGACTATATTCATTTACCCCTTTTTACTATGCGGTAACTTTTTCCTTTTTCATGCTGATGACGTGTTTTACCGCTTCCTTGATGTCTTTCCAGGTCAGGTGGAATTCTTCCAGCAATTCCCAGGGATCTCCCGACTCGCCGAATCGATCCTGAATGCCGATCATCTTCACGGGGACAGGGTATTCCTGACAGAGAACCTCCGCCACGGCCGAACCGAAACCGCCCAGAACCTGGTGTTCCTCGGCAGTTACCACGCATCCGCATTCCTTTGCCGCGTTGATGATGGCTTCCTTATCCAGGGGTTTTACGGTATGGACGTTGAGGACGGTACATTTGATACCCTCTTCTTCCAGTTCCGCTGCGGCGTCCAGGGCTTCTCCCACCATGAAACCGCAGGCGATGATGGCGC
>Ga0067045_1032032_pt1 | contig 10999 bp, 19 predicted proteins | sample TerdegcTABiofilm_FD_59184 | JGI IMG/M metagenome (GOLD analysis project Ga0067045, IMG submission 59184) | Combined Assembly of (Gp0054472, Gp0054536) Wastewater bioreactor microbial communities from Singapore -Terephthalate degrading...
GGTTGACGACAAAATCTGCGAGGTTGTAGACAGCCTGAAAGGAGCAAAATAGCCATGAAAGCACTTGATAACATAAACACCTTTTATCATACGAAAATGGAAAACAAATCTATCTATTTTGACGGGAAAATTCAAGAAATCCGGCTTGCCCTGTTGAACGCACGGGACTGTAAACAGGCAAATGATACAGAATGGTTTGCCGTTAATAGCATGATTGCATTGAAGCTTACCGAGGATTTAATGGCTTTTGTTCTTAAAGGAAGCGCACCCTATAAGTTTTTGAAAGCTTTGTATTTTCAAATCATGGAGGAAAATTAACCATGAACAGAACCGCCCTCCTTGAAAAGATAGCAAAGGACTTTTTACATGTAGAAACCCTGCAAACCCGCAACAGTGACCGCCTAGACTTTCACAGTATCGGGGTCGGTTGTTTGTCTGACGCATTAAATGCAGCTTTTGACGCAGGAATACAGCACCAGAAGCAGGAACAACGCATAAAAGAAGCGGCCGCAACGGTTGTAAATGTAGTCTGGCAAACAATATCAAAATCATTTCCAGAAATTAAAACTGGTGATTATCCGCCCGACATGACGGAAGAGCTGGAACGTATGCTTTATCACCACACCAAGCTCTGGGTTCAATATAACCAACCAGCAGAATAACAGATATAGATATTACCCAGTAATACAGGTTACTGGGTAATACAAAAAGGATTTAGCACCATGAAAAAATATATATCAGTTACAGAAATCCTGACCGCAATCAATGGAACCGAAGCAGGAGAAGCCCTATACAACAATAAAGGTGGGCAGCTTTGCGGCTTTGTTTGTTCAGAAAACAACGTATTTACAGATATTCAGGAAGCAAAAGAACTTTTGGCCGACTTCTTTAAAGATTCTGAAATTAATATTACAGGTACTTTTCAAGAAGTTTATGGAGAAACAGGAGCATTTAGAGGCTTTACATATAATAATTTAAATTAATTTAAATCAGGTCTTTTAGATTTTCAGTAATTTTTCCCTATATATAAATAAGAAGTGCAGATTTTCAAACAATAACAAAGGAGTAATAATCATGTTTATCAGTCTTAAATCAATATCAAAGGTCGTAAACATTAAACAGGATGTTTTAGTAGTGCCTGAAATTTTGGAACTATTGCAAAAGGAGAAAGACATCAATGGTGCTGTATTAACCATTCTTATTTCATTTTTGTATGATGGCAAAAGAATAATCAATCATGAAGCACAACACTTTTCTTACACTGATGTTGATAACAAATACCATATTTTCAGATGGAAAGAGACAACAGAGGCATATTTAATTGATATTCCACCAGACGATGAAATTATTTAACTTTTTTTCATTTTGTTTTTTTAGAAAAGTTTCCACTTTTCCCTATATATATTAGTAGGCAAAAAAAATATATGGAGGAAAACAAAATGAAAGCACTTATTGCAGGATTATTAATGATTACCGCAGCAGCAACAGCAGTACAAGCAGAAGAAGTAACAGGAACGGCTGAAATTGGTAAAAAATATGGTTTTATGTCTGTGATTGAACAGGATAAAACAGTAAAGGTTTGCTACAAAGCCAAAGATATTAACTACAAAATGGGTGATGTTGTAAAAGCAGAATACAAAAATGATGAAAATGGAGTTTGTACAATCAATAAAGTGCAGGTTTTGGAAGCAAAAGGTAATGATAAGCCTCAAATCAAATTAGCACAAACAGATGAAACCTCGGTATCAGTTGCAGAATTTAACTGGCTTGTAGCCAATAATAAAGCACTTGTTGTTGATGTAAGAGAGCCAGAAGAATTTAAACAAGGCAAAATTGAAACAGCAATCAATATACCAATGCCTGAATTAATGATGAGTATTGAACATCTGGCAGAAAAAGCAGACGGCCGATTGATTGTTTTACAATGTAATACATCAGTCAGGGCAGAACTGGCTGCTTACATGCTTCAAAAAGAAGGATTAAGAGCAAAATTTATTCGTGGTGAAGTCGTTTTTAATAAAGACGGCAGCTGGAAAGCACAAGAAAAACAAAAGAAATAATTAAAAGGCAGTCGTGAAGGCGTTAGACATTTGCCTAACGCCTCACTTCTTAAAAATATTCAGGAGCCAGCACCATGAAGAAAATAACTTATTCAATAATTTCACTTGCGATGCAGATGTTTCTTTTTGCCGGTTTAGTTTTTGCCGTTGAGCCATTAAATGCAGATGTTGAAAAAATGGCTACAGAATATCAAAAAGCAGGTTTTCCAGCAGAAGGATTACAGCCCCAGATTGAGATGTGGAACACAGCAGCAAGCACCGGAGCCATTGAACGGAATCATTACTCAAACGAAACCTCTTACAATTCCGTTTTCATGTATCCCAAAGGCGATAAAACACACTTTTTTACCAGTATTGTCAAAGATTCAAAGATTGCAGGCTTTTCAACATTGGTAACAGTTGTGGATAACAACTGCGCTGATTATGCAAAAACACTGGGTAAAAACGTTAAATTCAAAATTTTATCACAGAAAGAAGGCAGTATTTTAATGGCACCAGAAGGCGACAAAGACAGAATTATATTTATGTTTTTAACACTTGTTCCTTTATCAGAAAAAACCTGTATTGCCATTAAAAATCAACCTTTATCAATTCAATAATAAGAAGGAGATACGAAAATGAAAGTAAATATTAAAACAATTATTGGAGTTTTGATTGTATTCAGCGTTCTGTTTGGTGCTTACCAAATACATAAAAACGCAAATGCTGAACTGCACAGAGCAGTAACAGAGGGCATGTAACATGTTTTACAGACCAGTAAGCAGCGGAGGTGGGCTATTTAAGCTTATTTTAGCCATCCTCCTTGCTTATTTTGTTTTTAAATTCTCAGTTAATTATATTTCAGAACGCAAAATCAATACAAATACAGCACCTGCAGAAGTAGCAACAGAAACAATTAAACAAATTAATAAAAGTATTACCCCAACATATAGACCAGCACCCAAAAAAGAGAATAAACCAAAAACAGCAATGGAAATACAAGAATCACAAGTTATTCCTGTTGAATTTATGGTACGGCCGCATGTTGAAAAGATTGAAGATTACTACCCAGATGCAGACCCAGAAACTTTAAAACCGGAGAACTATAATGGACTTAAATAATAAAGAATGCTGCACACAAATCTGTAATTACATCAAACAATATAAAGAATTGGGAAAAAGAATTGAAGAATTGAGAGATTTAAAAACAGTTGCAGATTTTGAACATGTTGCAGAACTCAATGAAATAATCAAAGAAAGAGTAGAGATTAAACAAAAAGCAGAATTACTAATCTGGGCTGATTAAAAAAATCTTTAATCAGCCTTTTTAGAAATGTTTTCACTTTTCCCTATATATATTTAAGAAATAAAATAAATTAAATGGGTAAAGTGAAAATGACAAAAGCAGAGAATGAAAAAAACCACACCATAAAACGTTTATCTGAACGGTTTAATATCAATATATCAGATGAAGAATACAACCGTATCAGAAACGCTATCAGATACATAAATACAAAGCACTATGAAGATATTGAAGTGAGTTTAATCGGTGCAATTTCAACAACCAAGACATTCTTTAAAATCAAGTACAAAGGAATTGAATTTAAAGCACTTTACAGTAACCGCCGCCATACCCTTGTAACTGTTTTATCAAACGATATGACAATCAAAAACCTGAGAGGAGAAAGACCATGAAAAGAATGATTTTGTTATTGATTGCAGTATCCATGCTGGCAGGTTGTGCAACCATGACACCTGCAGAACGCCAGAAATATCAAGAGGACAAAGGACGTTATTTAGAGCAAAACAAGAAATGGTTTAATTGCACTGGCAGCTGGTGCTGAGAAGTAAGCGTGAGGCGTTGGGAAAAGCACAAACACTTGAAAGGAAAAAAAAACAATGAAGAAATTAATTACAGCACTATTACTAACCACAATCACGGCAGTTCCTGCACTGGCGAAAGAGGATATGACTGTCCAATCGTGTAAAGATATAGACGGGCTTTCAACATCTAAAATAAGAAAGCTTCATGGCGGTTCTGATATGCATGAGGGACAAAATATTCAGTACTGGAATAATAATGTTTATGCAGTATTGAATACAAAGGCAATGACTGTATCGCGTACAATCTGTATCCCTTTAAAACCGGAGCAGCTGGTAAAAGCTTTTCCAGTGCCAATAAAACAGCTGCCAGCAGTGGAAGTTGAAGCAGTTAAAGCAGCACTACCTGAAATTAAAACACTTGCAGGATTGATTAATAAAGGCATGGATGGCAAAAGAGCTTTTGATAATTATTTCAAACCATTTATTCAAAATCATTTCAATGCAGATTTAACAGAAGTCCCTTTTCAACAAAGTCATGAATTTTATACATTACCAACATTTCATTTTCAATCAGTGCAGGATATCCTGACAGAAAATGGATATACAGTTAAAAAAGTTGGTGAAACACAGATGGAGGCTACAAAAAACGGCATTATATATAATATCAGTATTCCAAGCCGCAACGGTCAGACATATGCAGGCAGCAGCGCCAAACTTGAATCAATCGTAATCAGTGGAAAAACTTATTTCATTACAGATAAATCATATCTGGAAAACAAAAAAGTTTATGAAGCTTTCATCGCAACGCAAAAGATTATAGCCACAAACGATATCGGCCGTGACGAAAGAATGGATTTGCTGAATAATTACCGTGAGTATGGACTGAGTTTTCAGCATGATATCGGAAAAGGCAAACTTCTTTTAATTCATAATAGTGAAGGAATAGCAGACGTGAAGGAGTAACAGCAGCAGCTGGCAGATGGCAACTGGCAGCTGGCATAGCGGTAGCAGTTTTAGAGGCTTAAAAACAATAACGAATATGCCAGTTGCTACGTGCCAGATGCCAGATGCTGAATTAAAAACAAGGAGCAAGTAACCATGAAATACTTAATTCTATTACTTTCAATAACAGTTCTTTCAGGCTGCACGATAAAGCCGACAGGTAATTTCTTTATTGATACCATAAATGGTAATTACCAGGACCCTGCACTCCGCAAAGCAACGGAAGAGTACAATAAAAACAAAACAGATTTCTTTGTAAAATACAAAAAAGATTTTCAGCAGATACACAAAGATATTATACATGTAGAAGAAGTTGGCATTTCAGCAATACAGGAAGCACTTCAAGAAATAGATAATAGCAGAGTAAAAGACCCATATAAATTAATGGCGGATAAAGTAACTGCAACTGGATTATCATTTCAAATCATAAAAGAGTCAAAACAGGATTTACAATATTTTGTAGGTAAAAACGGGCTTAATTATATTTTCAAAACTGGAACACGGGATAAAAAGCCGACATTCACCGGACAGATTGTAGCTGATGGATATCAAACAGGTTATATTTTTGGTGCAGTGTATCCACGCCAACACCAGAAATATGTAAATGCAATTTCTACACAATCGTACAGTACCTACAATGCACAATACGCTGCAACAGGGCTTGTTGCTAAAAGTGCATTATCCCTGCCACCAACAGCAGCAGATATACAGGCAGCAATCAATAAAAAGATATTTAATTTTGAAGATTTTTACAGATTTGAGGGCAATAAAACCTCTTTCACATTGTCAGTCTGGAAAGGGCCGCAATGGGGTGACATGGTTGATAATCAAGATATGGAATCAATCGGAACAAAACGTCCTAAAACCAAATCTGACATTGAGAGTATCCTGCAAGCACAATCACAGCGCCTTGAATACCAGAAAAATGAAATGCAACGGCGTAAAAATGCAGAGAGATTTTGAAAAAGGCAGCAGATAGCAGCTGGCAACTGGCAACTGGCAGATGGCAGAGCGGAATTTCAGAAGCTTTAAGAATCAAAAGCAACAACAAATATGCCAGAAGCCAGTTGCCGAAGTCAAATAAGGAGCCAACACCATGTTAAAATCAATTCTAACAATAATATCAATAATAACTATTACCGGCACCGCACATGCCTCATTTTTTGAAGAAAGAGCCGAAGCTGTGCAATCTGAAATCAATTTTTCAGGCATGAGAGCATCAGAAACATATTATCAAAGGCTACATCACACCCATGAAGAAATTGAAGATAATATTATGAGAGCCAGAAGGGGCTGCATGCCAAGCATGCAAGCGGTTGACCGGCGCACAGGACAGGCACTCCCAAACAGTGGTTACTCCTTCACCTATCAACAGCAGTGTCTTGACCAAGCTGGCGCATCAGTCGGAATGAAATTGGATATGTCAGGCGGTGGTACAGTCAATAACGGCGGCATTCAAAATGGCATCATTCAAGGATACCGTTTAATCAGCTATTCATTTCATAACGAAAAAGGACAACAGGTAACAGTTTCAAAAAATGGACGAGATAGTTTCATGCTCAGAATGGGTACCGAAGCCAGCAGTTCAGGTTTTGCTTCATTCCTTCTTCATAAAGGCGGTAGAGGAACAGTCAATGACCTGCGTATTCCAATCGTAAGCACCGGCAGGAATATGGCAATGATTCAGCAAACACTTAATATCAACACCCTGCCAAAATTAGCAGAACAGTTCTATAATGATATAATCAGTAAAAGAGGAATGGCATTTCACTATTATGTCGGAGAGCTTTTAGTAAATCCTGAAATTCGTAATGAGTTCATGGAATACATAGCTTCTTTATCGGCCAAAAATGAAACTAAATCTGAAAAATCAGAAATGAAACCAGCACCAGCTAAAACAAAGAAATTCGGGAAAAAGTAGAGAGGCAGGCGGAAGACGTTGGACGTGGGATAAGCAATAAACAATAACAATCAAAAGATTTACGAAAGCCTCTGAGAAATCAGGGGCTTTTTTTATTTTTTTTATTTTAGTCTTTTAGATTTTTTTGAACTTTACCCTATTTATAAATAAGGCGATGAACCGGCGTAAGGCGTTTGTCGTTAGTAAAGATTTAAACCAACGTCCAACGTCCAACGTCTGACGCCTATAAAAAGAAGGAGGCAAACAACAATGAATCTCATAAATAATATAAATACAGTATTGGCCGAAATGTTACATCAAAATCTATTGACACCTCGTTATATCATATGTGCCGGATATGATTCTGATGAGAATTTACTAAATGATGTTGAAGAGCATGCGGCACTTGAAAAGCTTTTCCTTTATTCGTGGGGCTTTGGTTCACAGTTTGTAATCTCATTTCACCATAACCGTTTATTCAATATGATTAAAGATATGGATATTGAACATAAAGGCGAAGCATACAATGCAATAATCAATAAAACCATTGATTATCTAAACAATCCAAGTAATGCAGCAGGGTATACAGCAGCACATTTAGCTAATTTAACAATGCAATCATACAACGAATACAGAAAGGAGAATATTTTACCACCGAAACACACAGCTTCATTTAGAGACAATGGACAGATAATTACAATCGTACATGGGTAGAAAGGCAGCAACTGGCAGCTGGCACTTAGCAGCTGGCAGGTTGGTATCAGTTCCAAAATCTTTTAAGACTTTAACAAACAACAACAAATGTGCCATCTGCCAGCAGCCAGCTGCCAGTTGCCGCATTCAACAAAGGAGCCTACAAAAATGAAAAAGACAGCACTACTTTTAATCTTCACCCTTACAGGACTTTCAGGCTGTGCTGCCATTGATAACGGCATCAGAACAGCCAGAACTATCAATCCAGAAATCTGCGGAGGATTGGAAACACAAACAGTTCAGGAGGTAAAGGAACGCCTCGGAGACCCTTCTGGATATCGTAAAATTGACGAAAACACCGTGGTTCGTACTTACCAAAAAGGATATTTTGTAGGAATGATAACTTTCAAAAATGACAGAGTTGTGGATGCGGATTGCAGAACTGAAAGCAAAAAAGAATTCAAAGTATTTTAAGCCATGTATACAAATATTACTCCATACCTAAAAAAGCCGCCTTTTTTCTATATTTCAAAGGATTTTTTAGATGCAATCAATAAGCATTCAGGATTTAAATTTATGGTTGCAGGATTTTTGGCCGTTGAATTGAGTAAAAACAAAAAAACTATTGTAATTTTGCTTGATGAAACAGTTCATGCCGCAGTTAATTATAAATTGCACGATGATAATTACTATTTTGATTTACAAGATATCCTTATACATAATTGATTACTGGTAAACATATTTTCCAAAGCCTGTTACATTTGAACAGGCTTTTTTTTATTCAGCAGGTGTTTCAGCGGCCAGATGCCAAAACAATTTTTGTTTAATCATGTTTTCCTTATTTATTTTTTCTTCAATTTCTTTTTTAAAAAACTCAATTACCCGAATCATCCTATTATATCTTTCAGGGTCCGACTTCTTAATATCCTTTACAGACTTCGACAGTATTTTTATCAGTGCCTGATTATCCCGCCCTTCTTCATTCAGTACCCGATTCACTATTTCAGGATAATATTTATCCGATTTATCACAGCCTATCAGACGCCTTTTTAGGCGGCGACAGGCAATAGCAGTAGTCCCAGTCCCTAAAAACGGGTCACAGACCAAATCCCCTTCTTTTGAGTGCACTCTAAGCAGAGAAGTAATTAATTTTACTGGTTTTTGAGTCTCATGCAGCTTTTCACCGTCAACGTCTTTTATTATTTCAGTATGATGGATTACGGCAGTTGAAAGAACATTGGTTCTTTTTGTTGTATTTACATCCAAATTAATCAGTTCCGGCTGAAAACAGACATGATTTTTAACAAATTTTGCATCCCTACTTTTTACCCCTGTCAAGCCCTTCACATACCAAAGGATTAATTCAGTTGAACGATTATATTTATACATCGTAACCGTTCCATCTTTACGCTGGTTCCTACTCGACGGATTCTTTTTATTCCAAATCAGAAGTTGATATTTTTCAAATTCTTTGATTTTACATGTAAGATATTCACCAAGAATTACATCAGAGCAGAATATAAGAGCTGACCCACCCGGCCGCAAGATTCTATTAAATTCTTTCAAAAAATATGCAGGACGAAAATTCTTGTCCCAGTCATCAACATCGGTATTATATGGCGGGTCGGTCAAAATTAAATCAACACTATTATCTTTAACCTCTTTCAACATATCCTGTGCTGCGCCAAATATAATATTCTGCCCTTCTTCAATCTGATGTTCAAAATATGGGTCGTCAAAATTCTTATAATCTATATAGCCTTCACCCTTTTTCTTGTATTTATCGTATTTTAAGATTTTCTTTTTACCAATTTTAGCAACAGTGGTAGCACTTGCATCAGTATCTCTGATACCCGCCAGCTTACAAGCCTCAGTCAGTGTCAGGGTTCCTTTTTCAATCCTATCAATCAGTTCCAGTATTTCAGCTTCAAAGCTTTTATCAATCAGCCTTTTTGCCCAATTTACCATTGTTCTGCTGACACCAAGAGCTTTTGCCGTTTCAGTTTGAGTAATCCTTCCAGCCTCTTTTTTGTGTGCTCTACCCCGTCCTGCGTTAGCAATCCTTGCAACGATAATTGCACGTTGGCTGACATTAACGCCTTGTGTATCAAGCGTTGCCACCAATTTTTCAAGCTGCTCTTTATCACCAAATAAAAGGTCCATACCCATTAAATACCCCAATAATCAAAAAAAATCACCTATTCACAACAGCAATCAAAAGTCAAGAGTTTTTTCTTGACAATATGACACGCTTGTGCTATATTTATTACAACATTGTGTTAAAAAAACCCGTAAAAAAGGATTGTATGACACCTTCACCCCTAAATTATGTAGGCAACAAAAAGCGGTTGCTGCCCCAGATATTACCATTATTACCCAATGATATTAATACCTTTGTTGACCTATTTGCAGGCGGCTGTACGGTTGGTGTCAACATACCTGCAAAGAAGGTGCTTTTAAACGACCTTAACCGTGATTTGATATTGATTTATGACATAATCCAAGGGCTTACAACACAAACCGCCATTGAAATTATAGATAGCATTATTACTAAATTCGGGCTTTCAACCACCGGCTCTGGAACGGAATTATCCCGTAAAAATAAAGCCCCATACAACGCCCTACGGGACTTTTATAATCAAGGCAAGGGTAGCACCACAGAACGGGCGCTAATGCTTTATGTAATCATAGTTTTTGCCTTCAACATGCAGTACCGCCGTGGACCGTATGGCTTTAATCTGCCGGTCGGCAAAGGCGCATTTACCGACAAAATCCGGCAACGGTTCATTCAGTTTGCCGAAGAAATTAAAGCAAATAAGTATGATTTTAAAATGATGACATTCCAAAATTTATTAAGAAGCCAACGACTACCTATAACGGATATATATATCTATGCAGACCCACCCTATTTAATTACAAACGCCGCATACAATGCCGGTTGGAACAACAATCTGGAAGAAATCTTGTATGCAGAACTGGATAGAATAAACCACAAAGGGGGAAAATTTGGACTTTCAAACGTGATTGAAGCAAACGGCCGAAAGAATGATATCTTGCAAAACTGGGTAAGCACCAGAGGCTATAAAATGCACGTACTGGATTACAATTATAAATCATGCAGCTATAACAAAATTGACAAATCTGGTGCAGAAAAAGAAGTTTTCGTATCCAATTGTTGAAAAAGAAGGAAAGGCAACGGCACTGAAACGGCACTTTTCAGGGGAGACCATGCTCCCCCGAAAAAGTTGAATCAAAGTCAAAACATTTGGGCATCGCAAGGAAAAATTTATCACATGTAAATCACACCACCACCAAACAGCCAATTGAAGCATAGCACATAATTTGACGCAGCTGCCGCAGAATGAAGGCAGGGCAACACAGAGAGAGCTGGCTAATCCATGACCCACCCGAACACCCCCTCTCCTGAAACAAAATCAACCGACCAAAAAGCAGCATCGCAAGCGGAAATTCAGAAAAGAAAGGAGTCTCAAAAGCGAATTTAACGGCAGGGCTTAAAAAGTAAATCAGGCGGTTGGTAACG
>Ga0067045_1032033_pt1 | contig 10996 bp, 5 predicted proteins | sample TerdegcTABiofilm_FD_59184 | JGI IMG/M metagenome (GOLD analysis project Ga0067045, IMG submission 59184) | Combined Assembly of (Gp0054472, Gp0054536) Wastewater bioreactor microbial communities from Singapore -Terephthalate degrading...
CAGGTCGGCTTCAAGTGCCGTTCCTATCTTTGTGAAAGAGACTGGTGCCTGTTGAACCGACGCAACCCCAAGAAGATCGTACCCGTGGACCTCTATAGCCTCGTGGCCACGTTCGAGGGCATCTCTGTGGCTGCGGCCAAGTCTCAAATAGGAGAATGGTTCGATCTCAAGCTGGGGGACTTTGAAAGCAAGGGGGTGCGGCCATCGACCCGGCTGCGGCGGAAGGTCCCGAAGAAAGATTTGATGGCAGTGCTGGCCCGCTACAAGACCGTCCGAACCCAACACGTGAAGACGCTCATTGAAGAGCTGAGCGGTATCATCAAACGGAGCGAGGTCGTGGAGTGGCATCGGCGGCTGTTTGACGAGGACTACGCGTTCATGAAGGACCGCGTTGTGGACAACCTTTACAAGATCAAGGGGCCCGCCGCCAAGGCTTATCTGTGGCTCCTTATGCGTCAAGAGGAACTGGCTCGGAGCACCAAAGGACAACCATTGAGTGTATCCGATTCCGAGCTGGGCAAAGCCATCGGCGTTTCTAAGCGGACGGCCTGTAGCTATCGAGAAACGCTGACGAAACTCCGCTTGGTGGAGACTCAGAAAAGTCCGGCCAATAAAATCAGGGACATAGCAATCACGAAGGCGAAATACTAAGTGGGTACTTCAACTTCCCACCCTCAAGCCTTTTGTGGCGGTATTTCAATACCTTGGAGATTTACATACCATATAGTATATATAGCTACTCTAACTCAGCGCTACACTCCCCCCCCCTGGTTGCTCTGCCCCGCCCCCGTTAGCGCCGAACAAATATATATACAAGTACAGTCGTTGTTGGAGATGATGAACGGACATAAACCCTGTTATAGAGCCGATTTATGAACCCGATGAACCAAAGTACCGACTCGGAACAACTACTCTCAGCTTTGAGAGCCGATACACGAGTAGCTCTCACAGCTCCTTTCGTCAGGGGCTCCGAAGTACTGGTCGGTTATGCTCTGAGTCCTGAACAGGGATACTGTGCCCGTTTACCGCTCAATGAGTTCATGGCCCACTGTCCGTCTCTCTATCTCCCGGTGAACTCTCCGCGTATCTACCACGGACTCAAACGGACTTGGGAGTTCCTTGACGCCAGAGGTTTACTCCCGGCCAAGAACAGAGATAAAGATACAGATATTAACAAGATAGAAGACACCAAGTTGATGACCTATCTCCTTGATCCTGATTCAGGACGGGAGGTCGAGTTCGGTGAACACCGAGTACAAGCAGGTCTAACGCTCGCACATTTGGCCTCCCGGTACCTCGGGGACGATTACCCGTACAGGAACACAGATATCTATGACGATAGCTCTCCAGAAGTACTGGCCCCTGCGCTGGCTCATGACGCCTGCCTCATTCTGCGCTTGGCAACGGACCTAGCTAAGCGCATGAGCGAAGACCTCCGTAAGCTGTATCGACAGCTGGAACTCCCTCTGATGCTCGTGCTGGATGAAATGAGACGGGTGGGCATCGGGGTGGAAGGGGCCGCCTGTGCTCAAGAGAGGGATCGCGTGGAACTGGAGATGACCCGCCTTGAACAAGAGATTGCAGGCGGGGCCGATGTGGACCTGCGGTCAGACCGTGACGTGTACCGCTTTCTGGTCACTCAGGGTGTGCACTTCATGGACCCGAGCGTGCACCAGTGGCGGAAGGTCTCCAATAGGATCTTGGAGGAAACAGTTCCGCACTACCCTTGGGTGCAGAAGATCTTGGACTACAGAGGGATGAGCCAGGACTTGAGCTTCCTGCAGCTCGCTGCGGGCCGAGACCGAGTCCAGCCAGTGTGGGGACAGACCCGCTCCGCTACTTCTCGGATCTATGCTCGGAATCCAGGGGTACAGAACGTGAGCCGAGATCTTCGGCATCTTCTTGTAGCAGCGCCCGGCCATGTGCTCGTCAAGGCGGACTACTCGCAAGCGCAGATGAGGATACTCGCCCATTTGTCCCAAGATCCCCAGCTGATGAGAATCTTCAACGACCCGAATGGGGACGTACACACGGAGACATCCGAATGGCTGGGCCTCAATGACCGTAACATGGCGAAGGAGATCAATTTCGCCATCTGCTTCGGGATGGGGTCCGCGGCGTTGTGCCGGAAGATCAACGAGTTGAAACACCATCATGGTGTTACAGGTTTCATCAATGAGGACACGGCCAGATCCTACATCCAGGGCTTCTATAGGCGGTTTCCCAAAGTGAGGACCTTCTTTGACCGAGAATGGGGAAGCATGAAGAAGCTTCCGACTCAGGATCGGGTGGTCCGCAGTCTCATGGGGCGAGAACGACGGTTCCCGAGACGGGCCACAGCGGAGGTGGAGCGACAGTTCCGCGTGACATGGCCGCAGCAGATCGAGGCTGACTTGATCAAGACGTCCATGGTTAAGCTGGCCGAGGCCCTGGAAGATAGAGGTATGAGAGCACGGCTGGTTATGATGGTTCACGACTCGATTTGGATCGAGGCACCTGTAGCGGAGGAAGCGGAAGTCCGCAGACTCATGAGGACCTTCATGACCGAGGCGGGGGAGCTGGAAGTTCCGTTGGAAGTTGATTTCGACTGACCTGTTCTCGCGCTGATTCAGTCGTGGAAATGTGGTCATGACCGCCGCGCTTTCAACTAATCGTATAGCCTTGTATGTGAGCGACCAAGTCATAAAAGGATGGGGGGTGGGGCAAACTGGGAGGATGACGGTGCCAATAACGACCAGTCTGGCGAATAACAAGTTATTTTAGCAAGTTGAAGCGATCTCTCTTCGGAAGTTGCTGAGATCAGTAGTCAATCCTTGACTTTCCTGGCCAGATCCGAATAATCGGAGCATCGTGGATTAAGACTGCGGAATCCATTTTTCGAAGGTGAAGATCCTGGTGAAGTGTCTTCATTTGAAGCTCGGGGGTGCTATCCTGTCGTGAGACTTCCGGGAAGGCACGGAGATGGCCAAAGCAAAGCGGAAAATCAAGTCCAGCGAGTTCCTTCTCGATCTACGTTCAGGAATCGGGAGACATGGACTTTTTGAGAAGTACGGGTTAAGTGAAGCAAATCTTGAGCGTATCATCGATCAGATCGTGAAGGCTGGGATTCTGGACCGTCAATCCGTGTTCGGATATCTAGAGCAGTCCAAGCCTAGGTCGAGTGAAAACCAGGCCCAAGAAGTGAAAGGGTCTCCCTCCGCGGCCAAACCTCGTCGCATCTGGACTCCCGAAGAAATCAACGCCCTTAGGGCACAAGTGGGGATAAACTCCCACATTGAGTTTGTCTCGGGTCTGTTGGCTCGTCACGAATTGGATCGTGAAACCGAGACGGAATTGAAGGGGTTGCTGGATAGAATCCGGAGGAGGGAGAAGCAAGACAGGTTATTCCTAGGAGTAGTGGGTGAATTTAGCTCTGGAAAGAGCACCTTGATTAACGCACTCATTCGAGACGATTTGCTGCGTGCAGACGTGATTCAGGCTACTACGGCAGCAGCCACGGAACTGCATCACGGAAACGAGCTGAACGTAGAAGTTGCTCTCGAAAGCGGCGAAACGAGATCCTTCTTGCATGATAAGCTCAGTCTTCTGAAGCGCTTTGCTCGTTGGCGCGGGAGGAGCAATCCTGAACGGCAAAAGACCAATATCCGGGATTTCATTCACACAGTAACAGCCGATGAAGAAGTGGCAAGACATGTCACTCAGGTCAAAATCCTCCACCCTTCTGATACCCTACGCCATGGAATGGTGATCGTTGATACACCCGGGACTAACGCTGACAATAAGAGACATGTGGTCGTAACGCAGTGGGCAATTCGTGAGATCTGTGATGCGGCGCTGGTGGTCGTTCCAGCTGACATTCCTGTCGCGCAGACCCTGGTGGCTTTTCTAGCATCCCACCTAGCTGATGTCCTCCATAGATGCGTCTTCATCGTGACGAAGCTCGATCTCATCAGACCTCGCGAAACTGAACGTCAACTTCAAGCCATCCGCGGCAGGCTGAAGTCCTACTTAGGACTACCAGACCCTCTTGTACTTGGTTGCGCCCCTCAGCTAATCATTGAAGGTCTCAATGGTGACCGACGGACTTCACGAAGAAAGATGCGGACATCACCAGACCTGTCAGAAGATCTAAATAAGAAGTTTCTCACCGTAGAGCAGACAATCTGGAGCACTTTGCGAGAGCAAAAGCTTCTGATTCAGTTGGAACGCCTGTCCGGACTAATGAGCCAGGTTCTCTCCAATCTGGACAAGACTCTGAAGCTAAGGGAGCAGGCCTACAGGGCAAGACATGAGGAGCTGGAGAAGAACAAGATACCTGACCTGTGGGACTTCGTGAAATCGGAGCAGGCTCGCCACACTACAGCATTCACATCCGAGGTTGCCACTTATCCAGATCAGGCCATCCACATTGTCAGAAATGCGCGAGACCAGTGTCTAACTGAACTCAAACGGGAGATTTACGCGTTTGAGAACAAAAGCGATCTCAAATCTGCTCTGGAATCGGATAAGTCGGTTGCTAGGGCCCTGGTGGACAGAGCAAAGGAACAAATCGAAACTCGTGTAGGGGCTCAGACTAAAGAAATCAGAGCGGTGGCGCAACAGAGATATGAGTCATTCATGGAAGAATTCACGGCCAGATATAACTCCCTTGCTACACTGGGAGGTAGAATAGCCGAAACTTCCGATCAATCAAGGCTTGGAAAGAGATTGATGGACAGTGGTCTCTATAAGAAACTTGATGATCTGAGAAACAACCTGGGGGGCGAAATCATATTTGATGGGCTGGCTAAAGGTGGAGGAGCATTAGGCGGCGTGCTGCTCGGTTCACTGGTTTTTGGTCCCCTTGGGGCAATCGTCTGTGGAGGTATCGGGGCTTTAATCGCCATTTTATTTGGGCCTACCCTGGACGAACTGAAGGACAAATATTGGAATGAATTAGAGTCTGCCATTAGGGACCGTTTCACCGTTGTCGAACAGGACGTCCCAGTCCACGTGAAGACCATAATCGAGTCCGCTCAGACGAACTTGAATTCGATCATCCAAGGGTACTATGAGAAATACGAGCAATTGGTGAAGCGGATGATCGAGAGGGACGAAATAGAAAAGGACGATCTATCACGACTGGGCCAAATGGTCGCCCAGGATTTAAGGGAAATATCCGCACGACAAAAGAGGCTTGAGCAAGTCCGGGAGAACTTGCGCAAGCTTTAGTAAAGGGAGCTGCCAGCGTTGGAAAGGATTCGAGACATGTTTGACGATGTTTTCGGGCTTGTGGATTCGATGATGAATGTCGACAACTCAGAAACCCTAGACCATCTGAGCGGGGCAGACTTGTACCTGGATCATCCTCATGAAGAGACCTTTGCCTTTCTTGACTCGACACCTCAGGACTTGCCCACGTGGGAAACGCAAATGTCTACGCCGCCACTGGACACGGACGTTATTCAGCAGGCGGATTCGCCAATTCCTGAGGAAATTCATGATTTATCTCAAGTGACTGTGGATTTGGAACTGGATGAAACAATTGAATCGCCAACTACCATTGAGTCGGCGACCTTTCAGTTTGAAGCCAGAGACATCGATCACGACCCCGGTGGACCGCCAGACGGCATGGTTGGAATCGAAGATTCTATGGCTGTTTCGGCGGCAGCATCACCGTACTCGGCAAGCCAGCCTCTTGTAGCAGGAGACTGGGCAGGTGATGCATCCACGTGGCACCTGCAGGAGGATCTCAACTCGTGTGCCATAGCCTGTCAGACAGACGTTCTCCATTCATTCGGTATCGAAGTTGAAGAGAGCCAAATCGCAGGACTTGCCCAGGAACGAGGCTGGTATGACCCTAGGGTGGGGACCGACCCCGGCGCTTTAGGCGAGGTTCTTGAGGAGTTCGGCATTCCTGTGACGAAGTCCTACGATACATCCCTCGTAGACATCAAGGATGCCTTGGACGAGGGGAGGAAGGTCTTGGTGGGGCTGGATGCGAACGAAATTTGGTACCCGCAAAGAGACGAGTTGGGTAACCCATTGGAACTGCCGGACGGAGGGCACGCCGTTTGGGTCACCGGTATTGCAGAGAATCCGTCGGGAGATTTGGAAGTTATTCTTAACGATACCGGGCATGAAGCAGGTAGGGGGTCTAGGGTAGCGATAGATGACTTCCTTAACGCATGGAATGATTTTGGAAGGAACGCGGCGATTACCGATGTCAGTCCCGGAGGAACATATGTCTCATGATGACTTGAAAAGTAGATTGGCCGAACTAGACAAATCCAGCGGGACTATCGGCAGAAGGCCGCAATCAATATGGGATCTACTGAAATCTATTCATTCTGCACCGGTACTTCGCGAATGGGTCACTCTTGAATCGAGCCCGCTTTGTCCACTGGTTGTACGAGTCGATGAGGAACACCCTTCGTCAAGTAAAGGCGCTACAGTGCACCTTCTCTTGGCAGTCCCTACCGGAGGCTCTAGGGAAGCAACCGTGTTCCCTCCTTGGGCATACATACGGTGGGATTGGCCTTCCTGTCGCCTATTGGGCGTGTTCGACATTACTGGCGAAATTCCACAATCTGATTTTGCCCTTCCGAGAGACTTGATATGCACGAAGTCCTTCGCTGAGTCCATTGAGGCGGCTCTGGAAAATGGAGGGCAAATTCCATTGCCTGCCCAAACCCTGTTGGCTCTTTACAACCAGATAATAAAACGGACTCCTGCTACAGCTGCTCGACGGTCGGAAAAAAGGAATACTGACAGCACTGGATGCGCCAAACCTTCCGAGAGTATCGAGGATGCTCGTTTGCCGGATTCTGAGGTGGGTATTCAGCAGGCGGATAACGAATCGTCCGAATCTTGCAAAGTACAGATCGATCAAGTTGAAACCTACCTTTCTCGATCTCGAACTATAGTGGATCAGGTTGGAATCGAGGAGATAACGGCGGAATGGCGGCGCATAAACTCTCGGCTCGGAATGAGCCCTTTTTCTGTTGCGGTCGTGGGTGAATTTTCCAGGGGAAAGAGCACCCTTATCAACAGCTTATTAGATCAGGATGTCCTGCCTGTGGGAGACACCCCCACCACGGCCACCCTAGCTCGTATAAGGTACGGTCCAAAACCCAGGATGTTTTTCATGGGAGGAGATTCTGGTCGAGAAGAACTCCAGTTTGGAGAGTCTTCGTTGGATAGATTTTCCGGCTATGAGAACGAATCAACATTCGAGGGGTTTCTGCTTATAGAGCTGCCCAATAATTGGCTGCAAGTATCAGGTGTTGACCTGATTGACACGCCGGGAGCGGGAGACCTCAGTGAAAAGAGAACCGCGCTGGTAACTCAGACCATTGCCAACTGCGACGCAGCATTGGTTGCGATCAACGCAACCATGGCCCTAAGTCTCACTGAAAGGGCATTCGTGGAAGAGCACGTGCTGTCCAAAGGAACACCCAGAGTGGCGGTGATTGTAACGCGCTTAGACCAGATTCCGAAAGAACAGAGACCGAGAGTCCTCACATATGTCAGAGACAAACTCAAGTCCTGGGCTCCGGAAGCCCTGGTTTGCTCGGCTCAACCGGCTTCTATTCTTGAGGGCCTGACCCAAGTAGATGCAGCTGGATCAGAAGAGATTAGAGACCTCGTTACGAAGTGGGCACAGGGAAATGACAGAATGGCGTTGGTTGCCCGTCAGGTAGCTTTCCAGCTGGCGGATCTACTGGAGGGTATCCTGGGTATCTTCAAGGCTAGGGAAACGAGTTATCAATTGTCTGACGAGAAAAGATCCCAGCTTATTGTGAAGGCACAAGAGGCGCTGGATCGCCAGAGCCTTGTGTGGGAAGACCTCCGGTTGAAGGTGGATTCACTAGAGATCGATCTAGAAAAATGGCTTGAAAAGGAGGTTAATGACTCCAGAGACAAGATGCTGGAATCCCTGGTGTTTCAGCTTAACCATTCGAATAGTCCTAGTGAGTGGTGGGACAATGACCTTCCCTTCCTTATGAGGAGAGAATTGCAGACCGTCGTACGTACTCTGGAAATCGGTCTCAACGACCGGTTTCGGCAGCATTCCAAATGGCTAGTTCACGAGATCCGGCAACATCTACAATGGGAGCTTGCAACTGAAAACGGTAGCCCCGTTGGAGCGTCTAACGGATTTGATAATAGAGCAATCCCAAGAGGGATAACATCTGATCTGTCGACTACCAGATATTACACGCGGATTGGGGCCGCTGTTCTAACGGTTGGTGCCTATGCATTAGTGGGGCCCTTGGCCATGATAGGAGGGGCCCTAGCAGGTGTGGCAGCGGACAGATACATGAAGGGAAAAATAGATGACCAGAAGCGCCAACTTTCCGAGAAGCTCGCCGAAGTCGTGGATGCAACACTCAGCGGATTGGTTAATGATGTTAAATCCAGATTGAGAAGTCGATATGCCACTTTGTTGGACAACACCATGAAACAAGAATCCACGTGGGCCAGCACTCGCCTAGAAGCCCTGAAACAACAATCCGGGGATTCTCAGGAAGAGTCTTTGAGTCAGCTACGAAATATGATGTCCGAAACAAGAACCTTACACAAGGCCATTTCAGATTGGAGTGAAGGAGGATTCGCCAGATGAGCCAAGCTGATGCGAACTACAGCAAGTTCCTAGCTCGTCGGAAGTTGCTGTATGGGCTTCTGGAACACAGCCATCGCGAGCTGGCAAAATTGGACATGCACGAGTGGGCCTCCACTTTGGCGAAGTTGATCGAAAGAGTCAGATCGGACCGATTCAAAGTCCTGGTCATAGGTGAGTTCAAGAGAGGAAAGAGCACATTCATCAACTCGCTGCTTGGCAAGGAAGTCCTCCCGGCATTTGCCACTCCGTGCACTGCGGTGATAAACGAGATCAAATGGGGACGGGAGAAGGGCGCTGTATTGCACTTCAGGAATCCTTTGCCGAACCCGCTCCCTCCGCTTCCACCAGCAGCTACTGAGCACATACGGAAAGCTGGTGATGGCGTACCAGCAATGAGGGTCGCTATCGAAGATCTTGAAGATTATGTCTGCATTCCTGATCCGGAAAAGGATCAGAGTGAGTCCGTCGCCGAATCCCCATACGATCACGTTGAGCTGAGCTGGCCACTGGACTTATGCAGGAATGGGGTAGAAATAATAGATTCCCCAGGCCTAAATGAACATGGAACGAGGCAGAAGATCACTTTGGATTATCTCTCCACAGTTGATGCAGTAATTTTCGTGATGTCGTGTCACGCCCTTGCCAGCCAATCAGAGATGAGGGTAATTGAGCGAGACGTGAGGGGTGCAGGACACGAAGACATCTTCTTCGTGTGCAACCGTTTTGATCAAATAAGGGCGAGGGAACGGGACCGCTTGGTGGATTTTGCCAAAAAGAGGCTTGCAGATAAAACCAGTCATGGTGAGTCAGGAATCTATTTCATCTCGGCATTGGACGCTCTCGAAGGGAAACTTGATGGGAACGAGGAAATGGTTCAGTCATCGGGGGTTCCGCGACTCGAAGCGGACCTGGCCCTCTTTCTTACAAATCAACGAGGAAAGGTTAAACTTCTGACTCCTGGGCGTGAACTCAATTATGCTCTCGATGAGGCTCTCCACAAGACGATACCTGGTCAAGAGCTGATGCTACACCAGGACCTGAAGGGTTTGGAGGAGAATTACAGAGCAAAGCAGCCGCTCCTTCATGATGCAGAAAAGAGAAGATCTCAGATCATGCAACGACTTCAGAACGACAAGGCTCGACTGCTTGATGAGGTTAAGGCTTTAGCTGTTAACAAGTCCAGTCAGATGGCGGATTTGATTCCAACCTGGTTGGAAGGTTTTGAGCCTGAAAACACTATAACGTTCTTTTCTTTAGACGGACTCAAGAATCAGGTTAAGGCCCTTGTCCAAGAAGTGGCAGGACACCTGTCGCGGAAAATTGAGGATGAGCAGGCAACTTGGTTGCAGCAGGAATTCGGCCCACTGTTGCAGCGAAGGGTCGACGCCATGGCTGATGCAGTACGTGATCGCGTTGATGACCTCCTCTACCGTGTCGACCACATCAGAGCAGACCTCTCAGGAGTGAAAGCTGAAGACCTGGAGCATCTTCATGGGAAGGACATTGGGGGGCTGGAAAGGGTGCTTGCCGCCGCCGGGGGATTCGTAATTGGAGGAGCTGGGGCAGCCCTAGTTGGTGGGGCAATGGGTTACCAAGAGATGGCAAAGAGCTTGATACCGCAGATACTCCTCGTCGTCACAATGCTCATGGTAGGATTTACAAATCCTCTTACCATTATTCCAGCACTTCTCGTGGCGGGAATAGCCCAAGGATTGTGGAAAGCTAAAGGAACGACCTCGCAGGTCGTCTCGAAGGTGGCCCAGGAAATGGCTCGCAAGCTCAAAGAAAACGCGTATGCAAATGCCGAGGCAACAGCCAAGAGCGTTGATGAACAGGTCGAGAAATTGGCTAAGTCCATTGAGGAAGGTTTGCAGAGGGAAATTCAGGCCGTCCGAGATCAGGTGGAAGCTGTTTTGCGGGATAAGAGGAAAGGAGAGGATTCGGTAAAAGACAAACTCAGACAGTTGGAGGAATCCAGAAACACATTGACAACCATTAACTCCAAGTTGTCAGATCTGATCTTTGAGTTGGCACAAGCATAGTAGTCGGTGTGCAGAAGGAGCCAGAGATAGAGCGCACAATTGGTCGCACGGAATGGCCGTAGCCTTGACCAAAGGAGGAGTTGTTAGAAACCCGCATCAGTCTTGGGGAGTCTCTTATGTTTCCCGACGTTCCATCAAACACAGGAAGATAGCAACCTATTCTCTGAGGAAGGCCCCTACAACACATCGGCCAATGGAAATCAAAGACTCTTAAAGCAATTCAACAGGAGATCTACAGTTGTTGTTTTTCACATTAAATGGTCCAATTTTTTCTGATTATTTGGGACCGGTGTCGTGATTTTTCAGATTGTGTAGGCCGAGCCGGGGAGTTCCGGCTCGGCATAGAGTG
>Ga0067045_1032030_pt1 | contig 10993 bp, 8 predicted proteins | sample TerdegcTABiofilm_FD_59184 | JGI IMG/M metagenome (GOLD analysis project Ga0067045, IMG submission 59184) | Combined Assembly of (Gp0054472, Gp0054536) Wastewater bioreactor microbial communities from Singapore -Terephthalate degrading...
AGAAACATCTGAAGAATCGTCTGAGAATTCGGGATACCTAGATAGTCACCCTGATACTGGAGCCAATTTAAGCGTAGCGCCCAAGGTGGAATACTGGATATATAGCCCTGAGTCTGAAATACCGAAATGGGACGATGTTAAACGCAGTTTCGGGACGGTTATTTCCTCGATGCCAGCCAGGGCTCGCGCCTTCAAACTGCTCGAATCACTTATAGCTTCTAATGATCTCAATATTGAGTACATTTTGCGATCGGAGGCGCAAGAGCTTTTTAATTATCCGGAAGAACTAATCAAACTCAATGCGCGCAATTTCACCGATGCTGACCTTGAGGCTCTTAGGAGTTCCCAGATGATAGTCCGGATGGAATTGACTCCTTCTTCGACATGGAGCAGTGAGAGTCTGAAGTTCATAGTGGGTTTTGTTGAGGGTTTGCGCAACTTAACTCGGGGACTGGTTCAAGACGCCATTTCACACACGCTTTGGGGTATGGATTCCTGGATCGAATTTACTAAAAAGCCGTTCAGGGATGTTCTGATAGATCACTTGCATCTGGATATGCTTGATGAAAACGGCGTAATTTGGATGCACACTCATGGAATGCTGAAGTTTGGGCTTCCTGATCTCGAGATAGAGGGTATTCCAGCCAGTTACAATAAACAGGGCAGGCGCCTGTTGGAGCTGACGGCCATTGAGCTTATCACTGGCAGGGGGATCAATCGAAATACAAACGGTGAATTTTCAACATGGGCAGGCGCCATTGCTGTTGGTTACGAATTCAGGCGAGCAGATGAGGAAGGACATTTCCCAGATGGTGTTTTTCTCTTGAAACCCTACACTAGGGGATCGGACATTCATGGGGGGCAGGGTCTTATAGAATCACTAAAGCTCGTTGAATCAGGAGTTATTCCTGATGCGGATTCATTTCGGGTTTCAGGTAATCGTTCCGCCATCAGCAAGGCTCGTTGGGGCAATAATAGCTCTTCATACGATGAAGCCCGCGGGCGGATTGTTGAAGCGCACATGAAGGCAAAAGAAACACTCGAAGATTTCAAAAATAGTTTTATAAATTACGCCTGTGACGAATCTCATGTTCATGCGGTTAAGGTGGGTTTTCCTGCGTCTGAAGGGAAGTTCGAATGGATGTGGGTATCCTTGGCGGAGTGGGAGAATGATCGTATTAGTGGCCGCTTGGAGAACGCCCCGATCATGAGGACTGATCTCTACATGGGATGTCCGGTTGAATTGCAGGAGTCCGACATTTTTGACTGGGTTATCTCTAGTGAAGGTAAAATACTAAAAGGAGCATTTACCGAAACTGCAAAAAATTTGCATGACCAATAACTATTTGAGTCATCAGCTAGTTTCACGTGCCCAAATGGCGCCGATCGAATTCAGCTCGTCAATTTTGTTTTGCTCATACCCCAAAGAACGGAGAACTTCTCTGGTGTGTTGACCAAATTCATATGCTTCCAACCGTATGATACCCGGAGTTTCTGACAGCTTCGGGACAATACCCGGCTCGTAAATCCCCTGGCTGTTTCTTCTGATAGTCTGCCTCTCGATGAAATGATCGTAAAGAGGGAGTTCGGAAACATAATTGACGGGAGCAACACAGTCATTTGGATCATCCAGAAAATCCAGCCATTCCTTCAATGTTTTTTTACTAAAGATGTCTTGCAATTCACGGGCGCTTTCTTCACTACTTTCGGGATCATACTGTTTTGAGGCCAAATCGTGGCGTCCGAGCTTTTGAACCAAGCTTGTCCACAGATGTGGCTCCAAAGGCCCAACAGTCAAATGCCGATCATCTTTTGTTTTGTATATGCGATAGCATGGATACCAATTTGTAGAATCATTGGATATTCTTCCAGGAAGATTATTACCTGAGAATGCGAACGACAGTGGAACAGCCAACAGCGATACAAGACCATCCGTCATGGATGCGTCTACATACTGACCTTTGCCGGTTTTTTGTCTGGAAATCAGAGCGGACAGTATACCAATTGCTGCAAAAAGACTTCCGGACAAATCAGCCATCTGAAAATTAGGTGTGATTGGAAAACCGTTGGCGTCTCGAACCAGATCCAGCAGACCAGAAGCGCCCATGTAATTCATGTCATGACCGGCCTTGTCAGCCAATGGCCCATCTTGTCCATAACCCGTAAGGGAACAGTAAACTATTTGGGGGTTTATCAGTCTTATGTCATCATATCCTACACCGAGTTTCTTAGCGACACCGGGACGAAAACCCTCAATCATCACATCCGCATCTCTCACCAATCTGCCAAATACTTCTCTGCCTGAATCCATCGACAGGTCTATCGATACATGTTTCTTGTTTCGCCGTGTCATCGGAACAATTCCCAATACATCACTTTCCCTGAAACGTGGTCCTTCCACAACTATGACCTCAGCGCCATGATCCGCTAAAATAGAAGTGCAAAAAGGACCAGGCAGCAATCGGCTCAAATCAATAACTTTAAGTCCATCCAATGAAGGCACGTTAGGTCTCCTAAAAATGTCCAAGTTTGTTTACTTTTAATTAAGAATAATGCTGTTGTTAGAAATACACGTTCTTGCGGTTTTCATAACAGTCCGGTCACGGCTTGTAGTACATCAAATTTCTTGCAAAAGGTCTAACTGCTTCCACGAGAGACTTCACTTCCTCATCGGTCATGGGAGTGAACTTGGACGCTATCTCCACGTTGTTTTTGAGATGCTTGATGCTATCGCAACCTATCACTGCGGTAGATATGGGTTGTGACAGGGAATACCTGAAAAACGGGTCCATAGTGTCAAACCATGGTATCTTTTGAGCTAATCCTCTGAAATAGACTTTCATTCCTATCACTCCCATGTTCCTGTTCAGCGCATCAGGAAGAACAGTATCCATAAAACTGTGGTGACATGGCTCAGCCGGATTTACAGGAATTAACGCGGTATCGAAATCAAAGATGGACATACATTGTTTCAATATTTCGGGATCGTGATGTCCAGTAACTCCGATGTAGCGTGTCAATCCGTTTTGTTTAGCCCAGACAAATGCTTCTATCGCTCCACCCGGACCAAAAATCATGTCTACATCCTGACTTGTGCGAACATCATGAACCTGCCATAGGTCCAAATGATCCGTATTCATGTTCTTCAGGGTCTCTACCAAATGAGCCAATGCGCCCTGCTTGTCGCGTGCGTGAGATTTGCTAGTCAGGAAGATGTCATTGCGTCTGTGGCGCAAAGAAATGCCATAATAATATTCACTTCCAGAGTACGCGCGGGCTGATTCGAAATAATTGATTCCCAGGTCAATAGCTCTATTCACTAATCGATATGCATCCTTATCATAGTCAAATGTCCGTAGAATGCCTTCACCACCAAGGCCGAGGATAGTCACCTCTTCTCCGGTTTTGCCCAACATTCTCTTAGGAATAGTCATTGCCTCAGACCTCGTTGATGGTTTGCGAGGCTTATCCCCACGTCACAAGACCCATGGAAAGTGGATTAAACAGATACGGATGAAATGGGGTCACCCTGACCTTATATGCGTATATTCCGGTTTCGTCACAAGATACATTGGCCTTAAAACGCCAGAGTTCAGACTCCAATCCATCGTTTACCATGGCTATGATGTTGCGTGTCAGCATGGTCTCCGAAAGGTTTCCAGTCCCAACCACTCCGTAACAAAGATCAACCACAACTTCTTCGTTCCTTATCTGCCCGAGATCGATTTGCGCCTGAACTTCAATAGTCTCTCCCAAAGAGACCCTATCTCCGTGAGGCAAGCTGACATCTACGACCCTGATGTCTTTCCATAACGATCTCATTCTCTGTTTCCAGTCTCTCAGCTCTATTGCCCTGGCCTGTCTGTTTTCACCTAGGATTTGATGAGCAAGCCCGGCCTGGACGTAATATTCCTCCATGTATTGTTCTATCATACGGTGTGAATTAAAATATCCTGATACTTTTGCCATACTGTTTTTCATCATTTCGATCCAATTATGTGGGAGACCATCCGGACCACGATCAAAAAAAGTCGGCACTACTTTTTGTTCGAGTAATTCATAGATCTCCTGGGCCTCTAGTTGATCCTGGTAATCTGGGTCAACATAGTCTTGTTCCTCTCCAATGGCCCAGCCATTGGTTCCATCGTAAGCCTCAGGCCACCATCCATCCAGTATACTCATATTGAGCACACCATTGGCGGCTGCTTTCATTCCAGATGTCCCACATGCCTCTCGAAGCCGACGCGGATTGTTAAGCCACACATCGCATCCCTGTATAAGATATCGAGCCACATTGATGTCGTAATCTTCAATAAATACAAGATTCCGTCTGAATCCTTCCTGCCTGGACAAGTGCACGACCTTCTTGATGATTTCCTTCCCCATCAAGTCACGTGGGTGGGCTTTCCCGGCAAAAATAAACTGAACTGGTCGACGTTTATCGGACATAAGCCTTAGCAAACGTTCAGGATCTGACAGGATCAGAGCAGCTCTCTTGTAGGGGGCAAACCTTCTGGCGAAGCCTATGGTAAGCGCTTCTGGGTTAAGGAACTCACGTGCTCGTTTCTTATCAAGCGTTGACCCACCACTGGTTCGCATTTGCCGCACCAGGCGCCTTCGACAAAAACTCACTAACCTTTCACGCCTGGTTTCATGAACTCCCCACAATTGCTCGTGAGGGATGTTGTAAACCCGAGACCATATCTTGGTATTGTCCGGCTCTTCCACCCATCCCTCACCCAAGTACCTGTCGAACAGGTCAGACAGTTCCTTGGATATGTAGGATGGTATATGGACACCATTTGTGACATACCCGATTGGAACATCTTCTTCGTCTACATGCGGCCATAATGAGCGCCACATTTTCTTGGAAACTTCACTGTGAAGTTTGCTCACAGCGTTGACCCCTCGAGACAATCTCATTGCAAGCACAGCCATAGAAAGCGGCTCTGACCTGTCTTCCGGATTTGAACGACCCAAGTCCATTAGATCCTTAACGTTTAATCCCATGGAGGCTAAATACCGTCTGAAATACTTGTCAACCAGTTCGGGAGGAAAAAGGTCAATTCCTGCTGGAACAGGAGTATGAGTTGTAAATACTGTGCTGGCCGCTACTGACTCCATGGCCGCATCAAATGGCGTCTTGTATGTTACCATGGTCTGGCGGATGCGTTCGAGGGCTGCAAATGCGGCATGTCCTTCGTTCAGATGATAAACAAAAGGCCACAGACCCAGAAGATGCAACGCTTTCGCCCCACCAATTCCCAGCACTATTTCTTGCTGAATACGTGTCTCAAGATCACCACCATAAAGTTCAGCCGTAATTTTTCTAATATGTTCAGGATTAGATGGATCCGACGAATCGAGCAAATATAGCGGTATCCTGCCAACCTGTACTTTCCACACAAGAATCTTAGTTGTGACGTTCTCGATCTCAATTTCGAAAGCAGCCTGTTTACCTGTTCCATCCATTACAGGCCATACCGGCATGTTGTAAAAGTCATTCTCCGGATACGATTCTTGTTGCCAACCATCTATGTTTAGGTATTGTTTGAAATACCCCTTCTGGTATAGCAGACCCATTCCAATGAGCGGAAAGCATAAGTTGGATGCGCTCTTGAGATGGTCACCGGCCAGCACCCCTAATCCGCCCGAATAAATGGGAAGACATTCCCCTAAGCCGTATTCCATGCTGAAATAAGCTATTCGATAATCGATAGGCCTCTCTAAGTTAAACGAATAATTTTCTATATTGCTAACGTAATCATCGAAAGATCTTTCTATCCGGCGGATTTGATCGATCAACACCGAATCTTCCAAAATTTCGCGCTTACGTTCCTCGGTGAGATTAGATAACAATACTATCGGGTTGTGTGAGCAACTTTCCCACAGTTCAGGGTTTAAGGCCTGGAAGAGTCGGCTAACCTCCGGATTCCACGTGAACCACATGTTCATACCGATAATTTTTAATGATTGCAGTTCATCGGGAAGATCAGGTTTGACTATCAATCGCCTAAGCTGCATTAGAATTCCTCAAAAACAAGTGTAAGTCATAACAGAGCATTAATTGAATGTTTGTGAGAATTTTTCTAACAGGAATCAACCGCTAGGTCAAGAATGGGTCACGAAGTCAAAATAGTTTGCCAAGTTTGTAACGGATGTTTATACTGACCGTATGGTCAATTCCATGCTTGCTGTAATCCTCTGAAACATGATCCCGAAATGATGTTCAAGAATCCCACATCTCGACTTTTCCAGAACCTGAATCCAGAAAAAAGAAAACGAATTTTCAACGCTGCTGCTGAAGAATTTGCAGAAAATGGCTACAGAAAAGCTTCAGTAAATAATATTGTAAAAAACGCTGGTATCAGCAAGGGCAGCTTGTTTCAATATTTTTCAACCAAACGCAATCTCTTTGATGATCTTGTTCAGTTAGCGGCGGATCAAGTTAAAATTTACCTTAAGAAAGTCCGAGAAGACACAGAAGACGTGAGTTTTTTCGAGAGACTGGATCGGCTTATTAGGTCTGGTTTTGATTTTATAGATACTAGGCCGACCCTTTCAAGAATCTACTTTCAACTCTTGCAATCTGGAGATTCGCCTTTTGGCCCTGGACGCATTCTTGAGCTACGTGGTCGTGGGGAAGGTTTTCTTCGAGATCTCATGGTCGAGGCTCAGAACAAAGGTGAACTGAGGGATGACCTCGATTTAGACAAAATGTCATTTCTACTTTATTCTCTCTTGGAGACGATGTTGAGGTCATATTACCTGGATCACTTGTCAGGGGAAAAAGGTCTTTATCGAGGTAACTCTCTTACCTTGGATGAATGGATAGGAGTCACTGTGGATTTCGTAAAATATGGCTTGGTCAAAAACAGTTAAGTTCCGGAATGGTCAGAAAAGTTATGTTATGACCCTAAATTCTTGTAGCGACGTTTTTGCTGCGCATCAATCATAGATCTGGATCACGAATCTATTGGAGGCCGATCGGTGAAACTTCATTTTAGATCAATAGTCTTTTTGGCCATATCTCTTATATGGGTTGCTTTTCCTTTGAGGGATCTGGTTTTTGCTGATCCGATTAAGATAAGATTTGGATCCATCCCTGCTCTTCAATCATTACCGATTTATGTGGCTGATGATCGAGGCTTGTTCTCAAGAGAGGGACTTGAGGTGGAGGTAATTCAGTTTAACACCGCAGCTGAAAAAGACATAGCGCTAGCGGCGGGTAGTCTGGATGGTTGTTTCGCAGATCTGGTCACTCCACTGGCCATGAAGGGTAATGGTCAGGAAATTGTTATGGTAGCCAAGAATTACGATACCCGCTCTGACCGAAGGATGTTTGCGATCATGGCCAAACCCGGATCAAACTATAATAATGCGAAAGAGCTAGGGGATACTCCTGTAGCCATTTCGTCCAATTCAGTGGTAGATTACGCTACTGAAAGGCTTCTAATTGATTCGGGCTTACCAGTTAACAAGATTGTCTACATTGAGTCCAAAAATATCGGATTGCGTTTTCAGATGCTAGTTTCTGGAAGTGTAGAGGTGGCAGCTCTTCCGGAACCACTTGTTAGCGCGGCTGTAGACAAAGGGGCCAAAATCTTAGCCGATGATTCTGGTTTAGGTGAAACTCAAACTGTTATCGTCTTCTCTCAGAAATTCGCGGAATTACAACCCGACGCCATAAGACGTTTCCTAATTGCAGTTAACAAGGCCAATGAAGTTATCGCGCTTGATCCGAACAGTGTCAGATCAGTTATGGTCGAAAAGAACCGTCTTCCACCAAACCTCAAAGACACATATCCTCCTCCGAAATTTGGCGTTCTTGAAGCCCCAGATAGGGACTGTTTACAGAACGTATCGAAGTGGCTTCACAGGCGGGGAATAATTAAATCAGAAATTCTCTATGAAAACATCGTTAATACAAAATTCATCCCCTGAACTAATACGTGGGACGGGACTAACGAAAAGTTATTCAACTGAACAGGGTTTGATAAGGGCTCTGGGCCGTGTTGATATCGTCATCGGGGGCGCACAGACAATTGCATTGGTAGGCCCTTCCGGATGTGGAAAATCAACGTTGCTCCTGTTGTTGGCAGGATTGGAAAAACCTGACAGTGGTAAACTGCTGTTCAAGTCGACGCCACTTGCTCAGCCACCACGAGAGATAGCTCTGGTTCTTCAGGACTACGGGTTATTTCCATGGAAAAGCGTGAGATCCAACATCGAGTTGGGGCTTAAAATCAGAAGGGAGACAATTGACTGGTCAGAAATAATGGAATTGCTCAACGAGCTTGATATATCTGACAAGCTAGACGCCTATCCTCAACAACTTTCCGGTGGTCAGAAACAGAGGGTGGCTCTGGCGCGTGCCCTGGTCCTTAACCCCACACTGTTGTTGCTAGACGAGCCCTTTGCAGCTCTTGATACTCTCAATAGGGAGCGACTCCAGGAACTGTCTGAGAAGCTCTGGCGACAGAGGCGGTTCAGCATGGCTCTTGTGACGCACAACATCCAGGAGGCGGTAAGGTTGGGGCAGACCATACTGGTCATGGGAGGAACTCCCGGCAGAATATTGAGCGTCATCGAAAACCATGAGGCTTGTGCCCCAGAATATTTTGGAACCCCGTACTTTTACGAAAAGTGTTCCCAAGTTCGGACACAGCTCGAGTCTGTAGCATGAGTAATAAATCCGGTTACATACTCGCTGTGACATTATTACTGTGTTTTTGGCAATTTGGAGCGATGATGGCGGGACCGAATGTCGTTGCCACGCCGCTGGCTACTTTAGAAAAACTGTTGATAGAATCGCAGAGTCAACGTTTTTGGAAACATGTCGAAGCATCATCTTTCCGTATTTTCTGCGCCTTGGTCATATCTTTTGTCACGGCCATTCCACTTGGTTTGTACCTTGGATCTAGCAGAAGGGCCGATAGGATCGCGAAACCTCTGATATACCTTACCTATCCCGTGCCTAAAATAGTGTTTCTTCCTCTTGTCCTGCTTATTTTCGGCATCGGAGATCTAAGCAAGATCATGTTGTTATCACTGATTATGTTTTTCCAACTTCTGATAACAGCTCGAGATTCTGCCAGAGCGGTGAGTAAAGCAGCAAAATATTCGCTAAAGAGTCTGGGTGGCAATCGTTGGGACCTTTTCGTTCATGTCATTTGGCCATCGACGCTACCATCTGTTTTCACGGCACTGAGGATAGCCACCGGAACCGTGGTGGCGGTTTTGTTTTTTGTCGAGTCTATCGGAGCTCGATATGGGATAGGCTTTTACATCCTTGACGCATGGGGGAGGGCTGACGTGCCCCAAATTTACGCTGGAATCACCGTATTGGCTTTGATGGGCGTAGTCCTGTACGAAACTTTCGACATTTTGGAAAGAGTGTATTGCAGATGGAACCAACTCTGAAGCCCAGACCGCTCAAATCATGGAGCCCCGACGAGCGCATTAGCGCGGTTAAAACAATATTCAACACCATAACTCCTCATTACGATTTACTCAACAGGATCATGTCCGGAAGGCGTGATGTCGCGTGGCGCAGGTTTGCTGTAAAGAGATTGCCTGTAGATGCAAGGAGAATTTTAGACGTCGCTACGGGAACCGGAGATCTCGCCATAGAAATTGCAGAGCAGAGAGTTTGCGCCGAAGTCACCGGAGCGGATTTCGTAGAAAAAATGATGAGAGTCGCCGAGATTAAGACAGCAAACAAGAATTTGATGTCCCGCGTTCATTACGTGGCCGGTGACGCGACCAGACTTCCGTTTGCGAGCAATGAATTTGATAGCGCAACGATAGCCTTCGGCCTACGGAACATTCCCGATCGATTGGCTGCAATAAGAGAAATAAGTAGAGTTATCAAGCCCGGTGGCAAACTGATAGTACTGGAAATGACCTTCCCAGAAAATTTGAAGCTCAGAAGGTTTTTTACATGGTATCTCAACAAGATGATACCACTGCTAGGAACGATGATATCCGGGAATGCCAAGGCTTATAAATACTTGCCGGATTCCATACAGGACTTTCTCAGTCCAGCCCAACTAACAGGTCTCTTCGAACAGGCTGGATTGAATTCAATAGAAACTTTTCCACTGACTTTCGGTTTGACCTATCTTCATGAAGGTCGAATCCCATGACAAGCGAACAGTTAAAAGCCTGGATTCAGGCAAGCAGAGTCCCATTTTTTGTCGCCACGATGATCCCTATGACTCTTGGTCTAGTCTTGGCGGCTTCACATGCCTCATGGAGACCTTTCAGATGGTTAGTGGTAGTGTTTGCCTCGTTTCTGGTACACTTATGCACTAATTTGGCCAATGACTATTTTGATCACTACGCCGGAGCCGATTCCGGCGAATCCATAGGGGGCAGTAGAGTAATTCAGCAGGGTAAGCTATTTCCTGCACAGATCCGCAACGCCATGGTGATGTTTTACACAATGGCGCTCATGTGTGGAGCCTGGATTGTTTGGGTTTCCGGGGTTCTGGCCCTGATCCCGTTGATGCTTTTTTCATTTTTCTCCAGCCTTTTTTACACTGCTCCGCCTGTGAGATACGGTTATCACGGTCTAGGAGAGATCTTTGTAGCGATAAACATGGGGCCGATAATGGTTGCTGGAACTTCCGCCGCTCTCACCGGATCTTTCAGCTCCACAGACTTTTTCGTCTCGGTTCCTATCGGTATCATGGTGGCTTTTATTCTCTACTATCAATCACTGCCAGACATTGAAGACGACCTAGCCATCGGAAAGCTGACTGTCTCGGCAAGGTTGGGTCAAGAGAGGGCCATTTGGGGGGTAAGATTCTTTTATTCAAGCGCTATTTTCTCAATCCTGATATTAACGATATCAGGAATGGTCTCGCCGCTGGCATATTCATGCGTGCTAACAATCTTTCTGGCACGCAAAGTAGATATCATGATTTGCGAATCTAAAGACTGGCGTGAATTGCATGATAGGGGAGGGAAGGTCAGGCTCTTCTATCTC
>Ga0067045_1032035_pt1 | contig 10992 bp, 12 predicted proteins | sample TerdegcTABiofilm_FD_59184 | JGI IMG/M metagenome (GOLD analysis project Ga0067045, IMG submission 59184) | Combined Assembly of (Gp0054472, Gp0054536) Wastewater bioreactor microbial communities from Singapore -Terephthalate degrading...
GGCCTGGTGGCGGGCGCGCTCGGCCTCACGCGCCAGCTGGCGCGCGTCGCTGGCCTGGAAACCCGCGCGTTCGACCGCGGCCGTGGCCTGCGCCAGCGTCAGCGCGCCGGGCGCGAAGCGCAACGTGGCGCGCTCGGTGGCCAGATTGACGCTCGCCTGCACGCCCGGCAGACGGTTCAGCACCTTCTCCAGCCGCGTCGAGCAGGCAGCGCAGGTCATGCCGCCGATGGCCAGTTCAAGAGATTCGGTTGCCACCGCGCCGGAGGCTTCGGGCGGCGTGTTCAGCGTAGCCTGGGACATGGTTTCGGGTATTGCGCAAACGTTCGACAGACGGCAGTCTAAACCTCGTACCAAGGTACGGAGTCAACCCGTGGACACGCAAATTGAACGGACATTCACCATCGGTGCGCTGGCGCGCGAGGCGGAGGTCGGCATCGAGACCATCCGCTACTACCAGCGCCGCGGCCTGCTGCACGCGCCGGAACGCGGCCATGGCAGCTACCGGCGGTACGGACAGGCCGAACTCGCGCGACTGAAGGCGATCCGCCGCGCGCAGCAGCTTGGTTTCTCGCTGGAAGAGATCGATAGCCTGCTCGCCCTCAACGAAGACACCGACCGCGAGCGTGCGCGCGAAACGGCGCAGGCAAAGATCGAGCTGATCGACGCCCGCATTCGCCAGCTTCAGGATATGCGCGGCGCACTGGCCGAACTCGTGCGCTGCTGCCACGACACGCAGGCCGGTGCGCCCTGCCCCATCCTGCGCGCGCTGTCAGGCGGCTGAGCCGCTCAGGTCACGCAGACCACGCCGCTCCACAGGTCACCGCCCAGCGTGGGTGCGTGATAGAGCCCGAACATGCCGAAGCCCAGCACCAGCAGGCCGGAGGCAAAGCGCACCTTGGGGTTGCGGGTGAAATCACGGAAACGCTTGAACAGCATGCCTGCCAGCAACAGGTTGGGCAGCGTACCGAGACCGAAGGCCAGCATCAGCCCGGCACCGCGCGCACCGGAACCGGTGACCAGCGCCGTGGCGAGGATCGAATAGGTCAGCCCGCAGGGAATGAAGCCCCACAGCAGCCCGAGCGGCAGTGCCTGCTTGACCGAGCGCGCCGGCAGGAAACGCCGCGTGGCCGGCTGGATGCGACGCCAGATCACGTGCCCGGCACGCTCGACCGGTGCGAGCAGGCGGGTAAAGCCGGTGAGATAGAGGCCCAGCGCAACCAGCATCAGGTTCGCGAGCACGTAAAGCGTCATCTGCACCGGCAGCATGCCGTCGTACAGCATGCCCACCGAGCCGAGTGCGCCAACGAGACCGCCAAGCGCGGTGTAGGTGGTGATGCGGCCAAGGTTGTAGGCCAGGTGCAGCGGCCATTGCGGCTTGCTGCCGGGCGTCTGCACCTGCACCGTGAGCGCGCCGACAATGCCGCCGCACATCGACACGCAGTGCGTGCCGCCCAGCAGGCCGATCAGGAAGACGGCGAGATAACCGGTTTCAGGCATGAGATGAGAAGGCCCCGCTACGAGTGCGAGGCCTCATTCTACGCTGCACTGCCACAACCGCATCGGGCCGGTCAGATCACGCGCGAGTAGCGCGCACGCTCGCGGTCGGCGCGAAGGTAGCGGTCGAACACCATCGCGATGCCGCGCACCAGCAGCCGCCCACCCGGCTGCACGCTGATCCAGTCACCGTCGATCTTGACCAGGCCGGCCTTCTCCATCTCCTTGAGGTCAGCCAGTTCCTCGGCGAAGTACTCACGGAAGTTGATCAGGTGCGCGATCTCGATCGACTGCATCGACAACTCGAAATGGCACATCAGCGCCTGGATGATCGCGCGCCGCAACAGGTCGTCGGCGGTCAGCTCGATGCCGCGCAGCACCGGCAGCTCGTCGCGGTCGAGCGCATCGTAGTACTCGTCCAGCGTCTTCACGTTCTGCGCATACACCGGGCCGATCTTGCCGATGGCCGACACGCCGAAGGCCAGCAGGTCGCACTCGGCCTGCGTCGAGTAGCCCTGGAAGTTGCGGTGCAGGCGACCCTGGCGCTGGGCGATGGTGAGCTCGTCGTTGGGCTTGGCGAAGTGGTCCATGCCGATATAGACGTAGCCTGCCTCGGTCAGGCGGCGGATGCCGAGCTGCAGCAACTGCAGCTTGGTGTCCGGCGTCGGCATGTCGCTCATGAAGATGCGGCGTTGGGGCTTGAACAGACCGGGCAGGTGCGCGTAGCTGTAGAGCGAGATGCGGTCCGGTGAGATCTCGAGCACCTGTTCGAGCGTACGGTTGAAGCTGATGACGTTCTGCTTGGGCAGGCCGTAGATCAGGTCCATGCTCACCGACTTGAATCCGTTGGCGCGCGCGGCGTCGATGACGAGCTTGGTCTCGTCGAAGCTCTGGATGCGGTTGACCGCCTGCTGCACGTCCTCGGCGAAATCCTGAACGCCGACGCTCATGCGGTTGAAGCCGAGTTCGGCGAGCAGCTTGACGGTATCGAAATCGACCTTGCGCGGGTCGACCTCGATCGAGTATTCGCCGTTGGGCACCAGTGTGAAGTGCTCGCGCACCGAGGCCATCAGCTCCCGCATTTCGTCATGCGAAAGGAAGGTTGGCGTGCCGCCACCCAGGTGCAACTGTGTTACGTGACGGCTGCCTTCAAGACAGGCGGCCTGCATCGCGATCTCTTTTGCCAGGTATTTCAGATACTTGGCCGATCGCCCATGATCCTTGGTGATGATCTTGTTGCAGGCGCAGTAGTAACAGATCGTGTTACAAAAAGGGATGTGGAAGTATAATGAGAGCGGTTTGCTGACGCCGCCGATGGCCCTTTTGGCGAGCCAGTGCTTGAGCGCGTCAGCATTGAACGCCTCGACAAAGCGATCCGCGGTCGGGTAAGAGGTATACCGCGGTCCGTTGATGTCGAATCGACGGATCAGTTGCGGATCGAAGATGAGTTCGTTCTGTTCGGTCATGATCTTGCTGCTACTGTGTGTGCCGAACAATGGCAGACCAGCGCAAATTTTTGGTTGACGTGGATCAACGGCCATGGTGATGTCGGCCGGAGACACTGTTAAACCGCGTTTGGGACTCTGTGAGTCGGGATGACGGGATTATCGTGCAGATGAGGGCAAGCGTGCCAATTACCGTGAGCGGGCTCAAGACCGCCTGTTCGCAGTGTAATCTCGTTGAGCTGTGCCTGCCCTTCGGCATGTCCGACAGCGAACTGAGCCGGCTGGATGAACTGGTCGGCGCACGACGCAAGGTCAAGCGCCAGCAGAACCTCTACCGCGCCGGCGATCCGTTCGAGGCGATCTACGCCATCCGCGCCGGTTCCTTCAAGACCGATGTGCTGCTCGAGGATGGTCGCGACCAGGTGACAGGCTTCCAGATGACCGGCGAGATCCTCGGCCTGGACGGCATCAGTACCGAAACCCACAGCTGCAACGCCATCGCGCTCGAAGACAGCGAGGTGTGCGTCATCCCATACGCCAAGCTCGAGGAACTGTCGCACGAGGTCGAGGGCCTGCAGCACCAGTTCCACAAGGTGATGAGCCGCGAGATCGTGCGCGATCACGGCGTCATGATGCTGCTCGGCTCGATGCGCGCCGAAGAGCGCCTGGCGGCTTTCCTGCTGAACATGTCGCAGCGCTTCACCGCTCGCGGCTTCTCGGCGGCCGAATTCCACCTGCGCATGACGCGCGAGGAAATCGGCTCCTACCTCGGGCTCAAGCTCGAGACCGTTTCGCGCGCCTTCTCGCGCTTCCAGGAAGAAGGCCTGATCGCCGTACAGCAGAAACACATCCGCCTGCTGGACACCGCGGGCCTGCGCAAGCTGATCCAGCACCAGACTGCCGGCAGCGGGCGCTAAGGCCCGCAGCACAGGTCAGCCGGCCACCGCCAGGTAGCCCGCAACGTTCTTGGTCAGCGCCACGGAGACGATCCACGCATACACCAGCAGCGCAGCGGCGAACGCACCGAGACGGATCCCCTGCGTCTTGCCGCGCTTCAGCGCAACCGTGCCGAGCAGGATGTAGGCAATCAGGCCGAACACCTTGGCCGTCACCCACCCGGCCTCGAAGGGGTACTGCCGGATCATGACCGCCAGTGCGATGGCGCTCAGCAACAAGGTGCTGTCGATGATGTGCGGCAGCACACGTGCCGGCAGGCTCTTCAGGCGCGGACTGCCCGTCATCATCCAGAAGCCGCGCAACAGGAAACCCATGGCACTGAGCACAACGCAGGTGACATGAAGGTGCTTGACTGCGAAATACATGCGTTCTCCCTCCCGGGCCGGCATCGCGCACGCCGCGCTTCGCCCCGGGTCGATTAGAATTGCCGTCGATAACGAGACTGCTTCCCACTCAGGAACGCGCGGACATGACCCACACTTCCCTTGACATCCCGGCGCTGCTCAAGCGCATTCCCCTGTTCAGCGAGCTCTCGGATACCGACCTCGAGCTTGTCGGTCGCTACACACGCGACCGCCACATCGTGCGTGGCGAAGTGCTGTTCCAGCGCGGCGACCAGCCGCATGGCTTTTACTTCGTCGTGTCCGGTCAGGTCAAGCTTGCGTTCTCGTCGCCCCAGGGCACCGAGAAGGTCGTGGAGATCATCGGACCGATGCAGAGCTTCGGCGAGGCGGTGATGTTCATGAACAAGCCGTACCCGGTCTTCGCCGAGGCGCTGACCGAGACCGTGCTGATCCACGTCGGCCAGGCCGTGGTCACCGAACTGATCGACCAGGACTCCACCTTCGCGCACAAGCTGCTGGCGGGCATGGCGATCCGCCTGCACGGGCTGATCCAGGACGTGGAAACCTACTCGCTACGCTCGAGCATCCAGCGTGTGATCGGCTACCTGCTTCAGGTGGCGGACAGCGACACGCCGTGCGAGATCGCGCTGCCGACCAGCAAGCAGGTAATCGCCTCGCGGCTGAACCTGACGCCCGAGACCCTGTCGCGCATCTTCCACGATCTCAGCGAGTCCGGCCTGATCAGTGTGCAGGGCAAGCGCATCACGCTGCACGACCCTGCCCGCCTCGCCCGTTACCAGGCCTGAGGCCCGCGCCTATTTTTCGCGCACGTAGCTGCCCGGTGCCGCGCACAGGGCCGGGAAGCGTTTGCTGGCAGCCGGGCGTGCCTCGACCTCTTCCCCGGCGCGGGGCTTGAGCCAACGCATCCAGTCCTCCCACCAGCTGCCGGCATGCTCCTCCGCACGCCGGCGCCACGAGTCGGTCGTATCCGACCGCTGCGCATCGGCAACCCAGTAGCGTCGCTTCGGCGGATGCACGATGGGGTTGACGATGCCGAGGATGTGCCCGGAGCTCGACAGCACAAAGCGCTTGTTGCCCACCACGTGGTTGTTGACGGCGAAGGTCTGGCGCCAAGGTGCGATGTGATCGTCCTCGGCGGACACCGCATACAGAGGCTGGCGGATCGTCGACAGGTCGAGCGCCTCGCCCGCGACCTGCAGGGCATTGGTCTGGATGAGGCGGTTATGCAGGTAGAGCTCGCGCAGGTACCACGCGTGCATGGCATACGGCATGCGCGTGGTGTCCATGTTCCAGTACAGCACGTCGAACGGTGGCGGCGAGTCGCCGTACAGCCAGCCATGCACGACGTAGTGCCAGATCAGGCTGTTGGAACGCAACAGCCTGAATGAAGCGGCCATTTCACCACCGTCCAGGTAACCCTTGCGCGCCATGCGGTCGCACAGGTAGTCGATGCTGCCCTCGTCGATGAAGACTTCGATGTCGCCTGGTTTGTGAAAGTCGACCAGCGTCGTGAACAGCGTCCAGTCGGCGACCGGCATGGCATCCGCCGCGTAGTGGCGGTTCGCCCACGCCATGTACATCGCCAGCGCCGTGCCGCCGATGCAGTAGCCGGCCGCATGCACGCGCGCGGCTCCGCTGAACTCGCGCGCCACGCGCACGATCGTGTCGACGCCTTCCAGCAGGTAGTCGTCGAAGCCGACGTCCCGCATCGATGCATCCGGGTTTTTCCAGCTGGTGATGAACACGTCGAGCCCCTGATCGAGCAGGAAGCGGATCATGCTCTTCTTCGGCACGAGGTCGAGCACATAGAACTTGTTGATCCACGGCGTGACGATGACCACGGGTTCGGCATGCACACGCGGCTGGGTCGGCGCGTAGTGGATGACTTCGAGCAGGCGGTTACGGAATACGACCGCGCCCGGTGTGGCGGCTAGGTTCTCGCCGACCTTGAAATCGCCGGGGTCGGTCATGCGGACATTCCCAGCCTGCAGGTCGTCGAGGAAATTGCGGAAGCCCCGCACGAGGCTGTCACCCCGCGTCTCCATCGCCTTGCGCATCGCAACCGGATTGGTGAGCAGGTAGTTGGTAGGCGCCACCGCATTGAGCCACTTCCGCCACCAGAAGGCGGCACGACGCCGCTCCTTGCCGGAGAGTGCGGGGGTGTCGTACAGCATGTCCTGGGTGTGATGGGTGAAGGCGAGGTACCACTCCTTCATCAGGTCCCAGGTCGGCGACTCCGTCCACACGGGGTCAGCGAAGCGCGCGTCGTCCGCGTTGGGCGCAATCGGATCCGGGCTGGCCACGCCCAGCATCCGGTCCCAGGTGTGCCACTGCAATCGCCACAGATCGCTCGACAGGCGCACCGCGCGCTCGGCGAGCTCCTGCGGATGCGCAAGCCAGGCCAGCTGTGCATGCACGATCGGCGCCGTCATGCCGAGCGGATCGACCGCGTCGACGACACTCTCGCGCAATCGGTGGAAGCTGCGCACCATCTCCGGCCCGTTCGGCGCCCCCGCTCGAGGCTGGCTACGCCGCCCGCCCGGGGAGGACGACTGCTTGTTCTCGCTGGCCATGTTCTTCTCCTTGCGTCACGGCATCGTATAGCTCAAACCCGGATCGGGCATCACTGGCGCAGGCCAACCCAGCCTGGCATGGATCGCGTCGGCGAGCGCCATCGCGCCCAGCGGCTCGCCATGCACGACGAAGGTCCGTTTCGGCGGCTGCTTGATGTGTGCCATCCAGTCGAGCAGCGCCGGCTGGTCGGCATGGGCGGACAGGCCACCGATGGTATGAATCCGCGCCCGGACGGGAATCCGCTCGCCGAACAGGCTGACCTGCCGCGCACCATCGACCAAGCGGCGCCCGAGGGTGCCAGCCGCCTGAAAACCCGCGATGATGACCGAGCACTCGCTGCGCCCGAGGTTGTAGCGCAGGTGATGGCGGACGCGGCCAGCGTCGCACATGCCGCTCGCCGAGATGATCACGAGTCCGCCCCTGACATTGTTGAGGGCCATCGACTCCTCGACGTCCTGCACAAAACGGACATCGAACCTTGCTCCGTTGCCCTGCGACCAGGCGAAGAGCTTGCGCGTCTCCTCGTCCCACAGATCGCGGTGTCGGACGGTCAACTCGGTCACGGCGGAGGCCATCGGCGAGTCGACAACGACCTTCAATGGCCCGACCCGACCTGCACGCACCAGATCGGCCAACACGAACAGAATCTCCTGCGTACGACCGACCGCGAACGCGGGAATGATGACGTTGCCACCTCGTCCGACGAGCGTCTGGTTGATGGCGTCCGCCAGTTCATCGAGCGTGGCATCGAAGGATCGGTGCGCACGGTTGCCGTAGGTCGACTCCACACACAGCACGTCGGCGCGCTCGACGTAGACCGGGTCGCGCAGCACCGGGCGCATCGGTTGTCCAAGGTCACCGGACACCACGAGTCGGCGCGCGGCGGCACCCTCGCCCACATCCAGCGCGATGATCGCCGAGCCGAGGATGTGGCCAGCCTCGCGGAAGCGGAAGCTCACACCGGCTCCGGGGCGGCAGTCCGTCTCGTAAGGCACCGCCTTCAGCCGGCCCAGGCTGACACGGGCCTGCTCGACCGTGTACAGCGGCGTCATCTGGACGCGATGACGCGCCTGCCGGTTGCGCGCATGGCGCAGGGCCCACTCAGCCTCCTTCTCCTGAATGTGCGCGGCATCCATCAGCATGATGCCGAGCAGGTCCACCGTCGCCGGCGTCGCATAGACCGGCCCCTTGTAGCCGAGCGCAACAAGCCTGGGGATGAGGCCGCTGTGGTCGAGATGGGCATGCGTCAGCAACACGAAGTCGATCCGCTTCAGATCGAAGTCGAGCGCCTGCCGATTCTTGACATCGGCGTGCCGCCCGCCCTGGAACAGGCCGCAATCCACAAGAAAGGCTCCCTGCGCGTGATCAACGCGCAGACAGGAACCGGTCACCTCACCTGCCGCACCGAAAAAACTGAGTTTCACCGCGCTCACCTCCCTGTTTCAAACGATGCGCCCCTCAAGCAAGCGCACGTTTGACCCTTATCAAGCCGGATGATGACCATCAGGTCGCTATAATCAGTTCCGTAACAACCGACAGGAGACTCTCCGCCATGTTCAAACATATTCTCGTTCCGACCGACGGCTCCAGCCTGTCGGAAGGCACGGTGTCCCGCGCCGTCACCTTCGCGCGCGAAGCTGGGGCACGCATCACCTTCTTCTATGCCCAGCCCGATTTCCCGATGCCGATCTACGGCGAGGGTGCACTGATCGACCCCACCACGCCCGAGCAGTTCGCCAAGTCGGCCGCTGCCGAAGCGCAGGGGATCCTCGCCAAGGCCAAGGCCGTCGCGGATGCCGAAGGCGTGGTGGCGGCAACCGACACCGTCGTGAATGAAGTCCCGTACGAAGCCATCATCGACGCCGCCGACCGTCACGGTTGCGACCTCATCTTCATGGCTTCGCACGGCCGCCGCGGTATCGCCGGTCTGCTGCTCGGCAGCGAGACGCAGAAAGTGCTGACCCACAGCAAGACCCCCGTGCTGGTCTATCGCTGAGAAGCGCCCCAAGAAAGCAAAACGGCCCGCAAGGGCCGTTTTGCTTTGGTTCGCATCAATGCCGACGATTGAGTTCGTCGGCACCGCGTTGCAGGAAGACCGTACTCAGGCTGGAGGCCGCACACACCAACCAGAACCCGAGAAATCCGATCGAGTACGTCGCCAGCGGCCCGTAGTGAACCGGTTGACCGAAAAGGTACAACTCCTGCGGGTCGATCACGGTAAAGAAGATCGCCTCTGCCACCGCAGCCACCAGGAAAGACGGCCACAGCACCTGTATCCATTTCAGCATCGCGCTTCTCCTAAACCGTGAACCTCGAAACTGTGCGCTTACTGTCCCAGTTTCGCCTTCTGCTCGTCCTCGGCGATATGCCGCTTGGCAAAGCGCACGAGATAGACCGCCATCACGAGAATGAAGCCGATCGTGAACAGGCTGAGCAGACCGATATCGCTACTGATCAGAAGATCCCAGGCCATGGTACACCTCCAGGTTTAAACAGACAGGTTAGGAACTTGATGGGTCAATCCGGATTTCCGTCTCTGTCGGGAGGTATGCGGCCCCGTTCATTCTCCAGCTGCGGGACTCGTCTTCTAGTTGGAACAGCCAGCGACCGGTACTCAGCGGCGCAAGCCTGCCTTCATACACGCCGCCTGAGCCGGTCATGATGATCTCCTGGTCCTGACCATCGCGCGTCGGATGGATGACGGTCAGGATCGCACGCTCGGGCAAATCATCAGCGTGCAGAGCGCTGAGTTCGATGCGCACCGACTCGCTGCGTACTTTGAGGTCAGCCACCAGCCCAAGCGTACTGGCGCGCTCAACGCGGTCGAGCGTCTGCACGATTGCGCGACCTTCCTTGTAGTAGTCGTCGACCACCATGCCGTCAAAGGTGCGTGCCGCGATGATCAGCGTGATGATCCCGGCAACGACAGCCGTTGCAGGCAGTGCAATCAGAAACCAAGGCCAGCCCTGGCGATACCAGGGCGAGGGGTGCTTTTCAGTCAATGTCGTACTCACGTCAGCGCGGCAACAGGAAAGTGGTTTCTTCACGCACGGTCAGGGACGGGTCGTCCTCTGCCGTGACCTGAAAGTGGATCGGGTTGGACCCCGGCTTGCCCGCATCGTAGGGTACCAGTACCTGCAGGGTCACGGCCTGCGTTGCGGCAGGGGCCACCTCGACCCGCTGCTCGCCGCCGATCTTCACGCCCGGCAGGCCGGACACCTCGAAGCGGAACGCACGCGGCGCCTCGGTCATGTTCATGACCTGCAGACGATAGACGTTCTCGATCTGACCATCCTCCACCTCGCGCGCCAGCGAAGCGCGGTCGCGAATCACGTCGACGCGCAGCGGATCGCGGGTCGCCAACCCCCAGACGAAGGCGAGGCTGATCGCCACGAGGATCGTGCCGTAGATCAGTGTGCGCGGACGCAGCACGTGGCCGAGGATCTCCTTGCTGCCCCAGTGCTTCTTCAGCGCGTTCTCGGTCGTGTACCGGATCAGCCCGCGCGGGTAATTCATCTTGTCCATCACCTGGTCGCAGGCGTCGATGCACGCGGCACAGCCGATGCATTCGTACTGCAAGCCGTTGCGGATGTCGATGCCGGTCGGACAGACCTGCACGCAAATGCCGCAGTCGATACAGTCGCCCTTGCTCACCGTGCGCGGATCGATCCCCTTCTTGCGGGTGCCGCGCGGCTCACCGCGCTCCTCATCGTAGGTGATGACCAGCGTATCCGGGTCGAACATCACCGCCTGGAAGCGGGCGTAGGGGCACATGTACTTGCACACCTGCTCGCGCATCACGCCGGCAAACAGGAAGGTGAAAGCGCCGTAGAACAGGATCCAGAACAGCTCCCACGGCCCGAAGCCGAAGGTGGGCACTGATTGCAGCAGTTCGTGGAGCGGCGAGAAGTAGGCAACGAAGGTGAAGCCGGTCCACAAGGCCACCAGGCCCCAGACAAGGAACTTCGCGCCGCGGCGCAGCAGCTTTTCGCCACTCATCGGCCCTTGGTCGCGCTTCTGGCGCTTGATGTGGTCGCCTTCGATCTTCTGTTCTATCCACATGAAGATCTCGGTGTACACCGTCTGCGGACAGGCGTAGCCACACCACAGGCGACCGGCTATCGCAGTGAAGAAGAACAGCGCGTAGGCAGAGATGA
>Ga0067045_1032038_pt1 | contig 10981 bp, 10 predicted proteins | sample TerdegcTABiofilm_FD_59184 | JGI IMG/M metagenome (GOLD analysis project Ga0067045, IMG submission 59184) | Combined Assembly of (Gp0054472, Gp0054536) Wastewater bioreactor microbial communities from Singapore -Terephthalate degrading...
CCCGCCGGTAGAATTGCGCTACTCGCTGCCCAACACGCGCTTTTTGCTGCACCAGCCGATGGGCGGAATGCGCGGCAGCGCCCAAGACCTGGCGATTGAGGCGCAGGAAATCATCCGCATGCGCCGCCGCCTGAACGAAATTTTTGCCCGTCAAACCGGCCAGCCGTTCGAGAAGATTGAGCGCGATACCGACCGCAATTTTTGGATGACCGCTGAAGAAGCCAAAGCCTACGGACTGGTGGGGCACATCATCAGCAATATCAGCGAAATCAAATAATCCTTTTGGCCAGCCGCTTGGATGTCCTTTACTTTCGGACAGGCGAAGAGGCTGGTTTTTCCCCTCTCCTCGTGCCATGAACGAATCGTCTTCCCCTGTCATTCGTTTTCTTCAACAACTGGTGCGCGCCGAAAGCCTGAGCGGCAACGAGGCGGCCGCGGCGCGGCTGGTACAGCAGCAACTGGAGCAACTGGGCTTCAGCGATGTTCACAGCGACCGGCTGGGAAATGTGATTGGACGGCGCAGCGGCAGTCAGCCGGGCCTGCGCATTCTGCTGGATGCGCATCTGGACGTGGTGCCGGTCACCTCCCCCGCCGAGTGGCGTTTTCCACCGTTCAGCGGCGAGCTGGCCGACGGGCGCATCTGGGGGCGCGGTGCAGCCGATACCAAAGCCAGTCTGGCGGCGATGATGTACGCCCTGGCCGAACTGCCGGAGAGTGGGCTGCGCGGGGAGGTTTTCCTGTCCGCCAGCGTTGGGGAGGAAGTGCTGGAAGGAGCGGCCTTTTCGGCGGTGCTGGATACGGTGCAGCCGGATGTGGTCATCATCGGCGAGCCGAGCGACTGCCGGCTGGGGATTGCCCAGCGCGGACGGGCGCGGCTGCTCTTTACGGCCCACGGCAAAGCCGCCCACAGTTCCGCGCCGGAAGCCGGGCAAAACGCCATCGAAAACGCGGCAGGTTTGATTCAGCGAATTGCCGGCCTGCCGCTGCCAACCCATCCTTTACTGGGGCGGGGACTGATGACCGCCATTCAGGCGCAATCGCGGCCCTTTCCCAGCCTTTCCACCACGCCCTACCTCTGCGAGGTGGTGTATGACCGGCGGCTCATGCCGGGCGAAAGCCTGTCCTCCCTGCTGGATGAATACGCCCATTCGCTGGCCGACCTGCCCAACTGGCAGGTAGTCATCCCCGAAGAGGGTTTTAACACCTATACCGGTGTAACGCTGCGCCAGCCCGATTTTCACCCGGCCTGGGCGCTTGACCCGCATTCGGAATGGGTGAGGCAGGCGGTGGACGCGCTGCGTTCGGCCGGCCTGCCGGCCGAAACCTTTGCCGTGCCCTACTGCACCAACGGCAGCGCCAGCGGCGGCGAACGCGGCATCCCGACCCTGGTTTATGGGCCGGGCTCCATTCATCAGGCGCACCGCGTGGATGAGTCTATCGAGGTGGAAGAAGTCCTGCGCGCTCAACGCGGCTATCAGGCGCTGATAGGGGCTTTTGAAAACCAGCCGTAGGCAAATGAAAAATCCTCCGCTCAGGTGTGAAGGGCGGAGGATTTCTCTTAAAGTCTTGGGGGACTGATTTGTTGGTTATTTACTTGACCACCGGCAGTTCGGCCGCCACCCAGGCGTTCAGCCCGCCGCCCAGGTTGACCACATCGGTGTAGCCGTTCATGCGCAGTGCCATCATTGCCAGCGCACCGCGGTGACCGGATTTGCACAACACCACAATGCGGGCATCCTTGCCGGGCAGTTCCGCCAGCCGGCCCCACAGTTCATTGATCGGGATCAGCACCGAACCTTCAATGTAACCTTCCTCGTTCCATTCCTTTTCAGTGCGCACATCCAGCACGAAGGGTTTGCCGGCATCACCCAGGGCAGCGTTCAGGTCGGCGGCTTTGACGGTGCCGAAACCTTCCGGCAGGCTGGCAAAGAAGGCTTTCAACCCTTCCAGCCGCAGGGAATCCACCGCCGGGGCAGTACCGGCAGGCGGCTCAGCCGGCAGTGAGCCGGTCACCACCGGTAATTCGGCTTTCTTCCAGGCATTCAGCCCGCCTGCCAGATTGACCACATCGGTATAACCCAGAAAACGTAAGGCTGCCAGGGCAAACGCGCCGCGGTGACCCGAGGCACAGTAAATCACAATGGGTTGATCCTGTGCCGGTAATTTATCCAGATTGTCCAGTAACTGGCGAACCGGAATATGAACGGCACCTTCAATATAGCCGTCTTTTTCCAGCTCGGTGGCTTCGCGTACATCCAGCAGGAAGGGGGGCTTATCGGCAAGTCGTTCGTTCAGTATGGTTGCGGAAATGGTGTAAAAGCCTTCCGGTAAGTTGGTGAGGAAATCGCCCCAGAGGGCGTTCCAGTCCACCACGCCTTCCACCGCAAAACCGGCTGCCTTCCAGGCATTAAGACCACCCGCCAGGTTGACCACTTTTTCATAACCCAGCAGTGCAAGCCCCATCTGAGCAACGGCGCCGCGGTGACCGGAAGCGCAGTAGATCACAATTTCGGCATCTTTGGCGGGCAGTTGATCCAGTTTGGCAAACAGTTCCTCAAAGGGGATGTGGATGCTGCCGCCAATAAAACCGTTCTTCTCCACCTCGGCTTTACTGCGCACGTCCAGCAAGAAAACCGGTTTACCGTCCGCCAGCTCGCTGTTGAGTTTGTCCGCTTTAACGGTGCGGAAGCCTTCCGGCAGGTTGCTCAGCCACTCGTTGAGCAGATCATAAAGGGCCTGGTCTTTGATTTCCGGCATACTCCCGGCCGCCGGCGCAGGCGGGAGCGAGCCGCTGACCACCGGCAATTCGGCTTTCTTCCAGGCACCCAATCCGCCGCCCAAATTGCGCACATTCTGATAACCCAGCAGTTTCAGGGCTGCCAGTGCGTATCCGCCGCGATGACCCGAGGCGCAGTAGATCACAATCGGCTTGTCCATGGCGGGCAATTTGTCCAGATTAGCCAGCAGCTGGCGAATGGGGATGTTGACCGCCCCCTCAATGTAGCCGTCCTTCTCTACTTCGGCGGCTTCGCGCACATCCAGCAGGAAGGGCGGAGTATCTGCCAGTTCCTCGTTCAGTTTGGTGGCGCTGACGGTGCCATAGCCCTTGTCGGCAGGCAGTTCAGCGACCAACCCGCTCCACAGCGCCAGAACATCCAATTCCGGCTCGGGTTCGGCGGTTGGCACGGCGGTAGGTTCAACCACCGGCGGGGTGGTGGGTTCAACCACCGGCGCAGCGGTGGGGGTAGCGGCCGGGGCGCAGGCGCCCAGCAGCATACTCAGGATGATGATGAGAATTAGCGGTAAAGCAATTTTTCGGTTCATCTTTCTTCCTCTCTAAAATATGTTTTTTACTGTCCCGGAATGGGATCGGGCACTTCTTCAACAATCACCCGCTGATTGGCGTTCAGTTCATCCGGTTTGACCTTATCAGCCGTCAGGAAAATCTCTGCGTTTCCATGGCAGCTGTTGCAGGATTGGTTTTGGGGCGTCTTGCGTTGAATGTTGTGCGGGGTGGCGTACATCCAGGTGGGACGCAGGTCAAAATTGGGCAGCAGGTTTTCGCCGTAATATTGATAACTGGTCGGGGCAACCGGCACATGCCGCAGCGGGACATATTCATAAGGCCGGTTTTCGTTATCCAGCGGATTCCGGCCAATGAAGAAGGTCAGGTAAGTGGCTTCGGTGCGGAAGAAGGGCAGGCCGGTCTTTTCGCTGATGGCGACATGGCAGCCATCGCAGGAAGTGTAACTGACCGAATGGCATACCTGACAGGACAATTTTTCACCGTGAATGGTGTGCTGCAGGATCGGGTCGCCTTTTTGACCCACTGTGGTATGGCAGGTGGTGCAAGCCGGTGACTGCTCGCCCCAGTAACGGTTGCCGCGCGCATCCGATGGGGTGTTGTGCAGCGACTCGCCGCTGTGGCAGGCAACGCAGTTCATCCGTCCGACGCGGAAGTGAACATCGCCGGGAATATCCTCATGCTTGCCAAGATACTCATCCCCCACCCGCGTGCCGTGGCAGGCTGTGCAGGTGCGCGTCATCGGCGGCGTTTTGACAAAATTATGTCCGTCCAGAAAACCCCCGCCCAGGTGCTGAGGCTGGGTGATGTGACAGTCCGCGCAGGTGCTGTGGCACTTGGAACAGTGATTGTTGTAGGCCTCCTGCAACGCCGGGTGATTTTCCGGAACACTGCGCGATTGCATGGCTACCGGATAGCCGGAGAGAGAAGCGTGCAGGCTGTCCGGGAAGGTTGCCATGATTTCTTCGTGGCAGCGGTCACAACGACCGACACTATCGGTGTAGGGGTTGGCAATCAGATCGGTATGGGCGGTGTCCTTATCCGGTGATTGGGTTCCGCCGTGGCACTGCACACAAGTGAACTGGCCGTGCGTGCTTTCCAGAAAACTGGCGCTGACCAAAACTTTCTCCCAAGGCTCCAACGGAGCCACTTCGCCTCCTCAGCCAGCCCCTTCGGATTCCGAAATGACCTCTTCTTCCGGCTTAGCCGTTTGAATCAGGCGGTCTTTGTCGGTGTGGCACTCCACGCAGTAATTCACCTGCGGCTGAGCCGTGGCCGTAGGAACGGGCGGCTGAGTCGGAAGCGGCAGGGTAGCCGTAGGCACCGACTGGGTCGCACGAGCGCAGCCGGTCAACAGGATGATCAATCCTGTCAACATCACAAGCCAGATGCGCATTTTATTCATTAAATGCTCCTTTTACGGGGATTACATTTCCATTTGATTCTAAGGTTCATTTAATCTGGAAGTTAGTGAATATTGTCACAATCTATCATCGGAACTCATGATAGAATTGGATAAGTTTTTCTTATACAGGCGGTTAATCATGTTTGACCCCCATCAGTTGCGTGTGTTCATTGTGGCTGCCGAAACGCTTAATTTTTCTCAGGCAGCCAAAAAACTCAATCTCTCACAACCTGCCGTTACCCAAACCATTCAGGCCCTGGAAAACCAGCTGGGTGAAGCGCTGTTTCTGCGCAGCGGACGCAAACTTCAGCTCAGTCAGGCCGGCGAAAATTTTATGCCGGTTGCCCGCCAGCTGGTCACGCTCAACCTGCGGGCGCGTGAGCTGGTAGATGCCAGCCGTGGGCAGATCAGCGGATTGTTGACGATTGCCTGCAGCACCACCCCCGGCAAGTATGTTCTGCCGGTTGTGGTGGGCAATTTTCTGCGCAAATACCCGCGGGTCAGCGCCCAATGCCTGGTGATGAGCCGCACTGCCGCGCTGGAAATGCTGGAAAAAGGCGAAGCCCATTTTGCTTTTTCCAGCAGCATTGATGAATTTGATCACCACTACGAGTTTCGTCCGTTCATCACCGACCCGATTCGCTTAATTGTCCCTGCGGACCACCCATGGGCAATGAGCGGGGAAATTGAAGTCGAGGAACTTAAGAATGAACGATTCATTCTGCGGGAAGAGTGCGCCGGCACATTCCGGGTGGTCAAAGAAGTGCTGGCAAAACACGGCATCAACATTCACGAACTGCCGTTGGTGCTGCGCATGGGCAACTCAGAGGCGATTGCGGTTGCCGTTCAGCGCGGGGTGGGGGTGGGTTTTGTTTCACAAATGGTTTTGCAAAACCTGATTCTGCCGGATGTGCGGATGGTTACGATTCGCAGCGTTCATCTTGAGCAGCAAATTTACATGACCCGCCATCGGCTCAATCCGGTCAGCAGTGCCGCAGCCGTGTTTTGGGATGATATTTTTACCCACCAGCAGGAAATTCAGGCTGAATTGGGCAGCCGTTTTCAGCCCGTCAGCAAGTAATTTTCAAGCCTGTTTCTTCCATTCCCCTTCTAACAGCGCAAAGACCATGTCATCTTGAAAACGGTCTTTGATGAAATCATGGTCGCGTAACACGCCTTCCATTTTGAAACCGAGACCGTACAACAGGTTTTGTGATCGGGTATCGCGCGGGTCAACCAGCGCTTCGATGCGGTGCAGCCGCATTTGTTCAAAGCCGTAGCGCAGCACGGCTTGCAGCGCTTCACGCATGTAGCCCTGCCCCCAATAGCGCGGGCTGAGGTCGTAACTGACCTCGGCCCGCCGGCGGGATTGATCCCAGTGGTGAAAACCGCAGGTGCCGATCAGGTCGCCGCTCTCGCGGTCGAACACTCCCCACCGTAAGCCCTGACCGGCACTGCGCATGGCGTTCAATTGCTCAATCCAGCGCAGGGCTTGTGCTTCTTCTTTCATGGTGGGAATATCGGTAAACTCGGTTACTTCCGGCATGGCGTACAAACCCAGCAAACCGGCAGCATCTCCCATTTGGAGCGGGCGCAAAATCAGACGTTCGGTTTCCAGCAGTTGATCTTCCGGCAGGGATTGGTTTTCCATAACATCCGATTATACTGCCAACCGCTTAAAACGATTTGAAAATTGTTCAGGGTTGCAGGGAAATCGCATTTAATCTAAGCGGGTACTCTGCCTGCCATTTCCTTTTTGTACAGGGTGGGAAAACCTTTTCTGTTCTGTGTCAGGTTTCCCAGTAAGTCCAACACCTGTCAGGTTGTTAAAGGTTAAGAAAATTAACCCAAAGGCGCAAAGACGCAGAGAAAAGAGAGTATCCTTTGCGTCTTGGCGATAAAACTCTATTTTTTTACCTTGTAAAGCAATCTCACCCCGAGCGCAGGCATATCACTCCGAGCGAAGCGACACTCCCCAGTGCTGGCGGGAGTCTCCCGCTTTCCCACCGAGACGGAGATTGCCACGCTCGCTCCAAAAGAAAATGCCATTGTTTATATCCTGGCCGGTTGAGGATGAAAAACCCTTCAACTCTCACGGGTAGGGGTTGTAAAACGTCGGCGTGGGTTGAACGGGATAGGGGTAGCCATCCCCGGCGGTAGGCTGGGGCGGCGGGTAGCCGGGCTGCGGGGATGCCCCCGGTACGGGGGTTACCCCCGGCAAGGGGGTTACCCCCGGCAAGGGGGTTACCCCCGGCAAGGGGGTTACCCCCGGCGGCAAAGTGACTACGGTGGCCTGCGGCGGCGGCTGCCCCGGGTACACCCACGAAGTCGGGGTCGGCTGAACGCCGCTCAGTTTATCGCTGATGTCGTTGACATACTTGATGGCGCTCTGACAGGCCGGCTCCAACTGAGCCGAAACATTCTGCCACGTGAGCGGTTGACCCAGACTGAGCGCCTTGCGCACCGCGGTGGCAAGGCAGCCCGGCCCGGCGTTGTAATTGACCAGCGTAAAGCGCCACAGGTCTTCATAACTGGCAACCGAACCGGCTGTTCTGCCGGTCAGGTTGTTGAGCACCCGCCCCACCTGCTGACAGTTGCCAATCATCCCTTCGGCAAATACGCGGATGCTGAAATGCGCCTGCGAAAGGTCAATCCCCGCCGGACAGTCGGCGCAGGCGGCGTTGACTTTGCCGACCAGCGCGCCGCGCAGCAAAGCCCGCTCTTCTTCCTTGATGTTGCCAAAACCCAGGTTGCAGCGGCTCTGGTGCAGCACCAGCGGGCAGAACTGCTCGAAGAAACTCGGATTCCAAAGCAGGATGGTATCGGCGCCTTTTTCGGTCAATTGACCCAGCCCGGCTTCTTTGTAATTCTGATAAATACCGGGCCAGAACTGGCTTTCACGGCTGAAAATGTTCTTCAAAAGTTGCGCCGGCACGCCGGTATCCTGCGCCACGTTCCAGATTTCCTCATCAAAGCGGTTTTGCCAGGCGACCACCTGCTCATAGGCAGCCCGCACACCGCATTCACTGGCGGTAAGTGGGGTTGAAAGACCTCCGTCGCGGCATTCACTGGCATCTACTTCGCCGTTGGCAATTAACATCCCCGCCAGATAGTACAGGCTGACGGCGGAGTACAATTCCTGCGGGTCTTGCGGCGTGGTCAGCCACGGGGCGGGGCCGCCAATCGGCGGAAACGATCCCCAGATATCGGAGCAGGAAGCCAGCGCCCCGCCGCGCCACTGGCTGCTGAGCACATCCACATAATAGAGGGGCTTGTCGCTGGAACCGCCCTCCGGCGACATAAAATCGCCCTGCGGGATGACCCGCACCAGCGCGCTGAATTTGGGGCTGGCATCGCCAAAACTGGAATCGGCCCAGAACTCTACCGTCACACCGCTCTGACCGGTTGGCTGCAGCGGAATGGCGCACGCATCGCCGTTGCAGATAAAGGGATTGCCGTTCAGGGTACCCTGAATGCTGATGATGGTTTCGTTGGGCAGCGGCTCCTCACCGGTCAGCAGCAGGTTGGGCAGGCTTTCGCAGCGGTTGCCGGGCGGCTGAGGGGTGCAGCCGGTAACACTCACCCATACCGAGGGCAGCGGTAATTCCACCTTGACTTCTTTGCTGGCAGGATAACTGGTGAACGGATACAGATACAGGCCCGGGCAGGATTGTAAAGTTTGCTCGGGTGAACTGAGCGAACACGGTTTGGTAGCCAGCCATTCGTTATAGAGGGTTGCCCCGCACCACACCCGAATTTCATCGGCAATCGGCAAGCCTTCATGTTCCACCAGAAAGCGGCAGGTGATTTCGTTGTCTTTCCAGCGTACCAGCCACCACTCGTGGCGCTCAAAGTTGATTTTGAGGGTGGTCAGACGTTTGGGAGCTTCGGGCGTACTTTCTTCGGCAAGCACCGGCGCAGGTGCAGGCAGTGTGGCTGTAAACAGCCCACCGGCAAGCAGTACAATCATCCCCAACAGCGCCAGCCGTTTCATCTTAAATTCTCACCGCTCTCCCTGCACACACCGTGCCAGCCCGCAGGATAGAAGAATTCGTTCTGGATTAGTTTATCATAAAGCACAAGGTTTACGAACACTGCCGCCGCTCACCTTTCCAAAACGAAAAGACTCACGGGGTGGGGGTCATCGTCGCGCTGGGAGTTACGGTGATGCTGCCGGTGGGGGTGATGCTGCCGGTGGGGGTCGGCGTCAGGCCGATGGTGGGAGTCAGCGTTGGGGTGAAGATGGGGGTTGGCGTAATCGTCGGGGTGAGGGTGGGGGTGCGTGTGTTGGTCGGAGTCGGGCTGATGGTCAGTTCGTATTCCAGTGTCAGCAGGCGGTCGGTGTTCGGCACGGGGGTCAGCACGAAATCAATCGCCGCCTGCACCTCAGCCGCAACCCGCGTCTGAATGGGAAGAAAAACCACCGGTTTGAGTGCCTGCGGGATTTCCCACGTCTGCAGATGCTCCTCCCCCAGCCGGAAAAAGCCAAGGTGACTGGCATCTCCCAACCGCAAAGCAAAGGGGATGAATTCCTGCAAGTCCGGCAGCGCCAGACTGCTTTCGACACTGTTGCGGTAGTTTTGGTACAGCTCGGGCAGGCGCACCAGTGTCCCGCCGGAGACCATGCGCTGGACAATCAGGCGCAAAATTTCCTGCTGGCGCAGGCTGCGGTTTTCCTCATCCTGCCCGATGCGGTAGCGCAGATAACACATCACCTGATCACCATCCAGCAGGTGACGGCCGGGGGGAATATCATTGCAGATTTCGGGCATCTTTTCGGCAACCGTCACTTCCAGTCCGCCCAGGTCGTCAATGAAGTAGACAAAGGCTTCCAGCCGGACGATGGCGTAATCATCCGGGCGCACCCCAAAGTTGTATTCCAGGGTATCGGCCAGCATACGCACACCGCCCACCGCATAGGCGGTGTTGAGCCGCTGCATGGTGTAACCGGGGATGTAAACGAACAAATCCGGCGGTAGTGAAAGTACACTGGCACGCCCCAACCGCGGATGGTAGAACACCAGCGCTACGGCATCGCTGCGCCCGGCAAACGGGCTGGCATAATCCAAACCCACCAGCATCAGTGTGCGCACCTCCACCGGCAGGCGGATTTCGGCCAGCGGCGGTGGGATGGGCGTGATGGGCTTCAGGCGCGGGGTGGGGAAAACTGCACGGGGTGTGCGAAAGCCCGGCAGCGTGGCTGTGGCAGAAGGCAGAGGGGCAGACGGCGCTGAGGCTGTGGCTGAGGGTGTTGGGGTAACCCGTGGAGCAGGGGCTGAACAGCCGCTGATCACCAGCATCAATGCCAGCAGGCCCGCCATTCGGCGCAGGGGCAGAGAAATGGGTAGCATCCCTTGAATTATAGCAGGCCGAAGGGCAGGTACAATTGTTTTCTTTTGCTGGTTCGACCAACGAGAGGGATAAATTCAAATGAATTTATAAGATTATTGACAAAAAAGGTAATTGATTTCTTGTTTTTCCGCAGTACAATGAAAAATATCGTACGTTCGGCTTTTCCCAGTTTTTTTGTAACTTTCAGGAGGTGTTTGCATGCGTTTCCAAAAATGGTTTCTCATTGCGGTGGTTTTACTGGTGGCCGTTGCGCTGGCATTGCCCGGCGGTGCGGCAATCGCCCGCAAGCAAGTCTTCAAAGCCAACCTCTCCACTGCCAACGAATTGCACGAAGTGGTGGGTTCCAACGCGCGCGGTTCAGCCGTGCTGACTTCCAATCTGGATGGTACCTACAACTTTGGTGTCATCGTGCGCAACCTGTCCGGGCCGGCAACCGGCGTGCACCTGCACGCCCCGGCGGATGCAACTCAAAATGCGCCGGTTTTCATCAGCCTGTGCGGCGCACCTGCCCCCTCGGTGGTCGGTGACTGCACCTATGACGCCGACGGCAACCTGTACATTACCGGTGTCATCGGCCCGGCGCAATTGATGGCGGCCGGCGTAACCGGCGCTCAATTCAACAACTACCTGCGCAACGGCTTGATTTACGTCAATGTCCACACATCGCTCAACCCCATGGGCGAGGTGCGCGGTCAGCTGCTGGAACCTTAAACCTTATCCAACCCCATTGCAACACCGCACCCGGCCAGTTCACATGACCGGGTGTTTTTTTTTGCGTTCCAGACGAATCCTTCATTTTTTACGGCTGAAAAACAAACCAGCGGCTATAATAAATTTAAGAAAGTTCGGGATAAGATCAGAACCTGGCATGCAATGCCAATTACCCCCCGCGCCTCCCCCAAAATCGCAGGGGCGATTTT
>Ga0067045_1032040_pt1 | contig 10980 bp, 12 predicted proteins | sample TerdegcTABiofilm_FD_59184 | JGI IMG/M metagenome (GOLD analysis project Ga0067045, IMG submission 59184) | Combined Assembly of (Gp0054472, Gp0054536) Wastewater bioreactor microbial communities from Singapore -Terephthalate degrading...
CTGATCATTTCCTTTCCTCCCGCACACTGGTGGATGTCCACCTACAGTGTACAGGTTAATTTGATCGGGTGGTCAACTTTTCGCTGATCAAAGGGCTAAAATTGGTACACTTTTAGTTTAGCAAATACATCATCGCTCACTCCTACAGTTTTAAGGCAGGTCACGCCTAAGGGAAAGTTATCAGGATGCACCTTTTTTGATGCGTCTTGCAGAACATCAATCACTTGATTAATCTCTTCGACATTGGCTATAAAGTCCTGCAGCATGTTGACAATATCCACGATACGAAATTTAGCTAACCCTCTTTCTTTGATAAGGCGCGGGATATCATCGCCGATATGCAAGATAGAGATGCGCTTTAATGTTTCCTTCAATACGGCCAAGGCGTATTCATCAATCAGTTGCACATCCTGATTTCCTATAAAAGCCGACAACGCTTCCTTGATGCGCTCAGTTGACCGCATCCTCTCCTTTTTCAAATGTTCCTCTCCAAAAACAAGCTGCATCATCTCTTCGCCAATAATCTCGGAAACGGCCCGCCAAACCAAATCCCTCTCCACATGAAAAGACAACGGTTTGACTGTTTTCCCCCAACCTGTTATGGTCTCAACAACCTCTTTTGATGTTTCTGTATTTATCCGGCGGTCTATTTCAAGACGACGTTCTTTCAATGAGTTCAAATACCATAACCACTTGTCCTTCACAAGGCGAAGCTTCTTTTTGCCAAACCCGTTGATATTTAAAAGAACATCATAATCGAAATCCAGGAGGTCTTTCATAAATGTCATGTTGTTCTTCTGGCAATAGTTCCTGAACAACAAATAGGTACTATCTTGAAAAACCTGAACTATTAAATCTTTAGCAGCAACAACAAGTTGTCGCGTTTGTTCGTCAACTTTTATACTCTTATTTTCAACATACATAAGATGAGCATCACCGGCAAGCGATAAGATCTCCCCGCTAGGCACCGGGACCATAATATCCATAACTTGACCGACATAATCATTCCAACGCTCAATGATGGCAACCACATCGGAAAACTCAAATCCACCTATATTGCACAGTGAAAAAAAGTCATACCCTTTTAGTTGAAACGTATAAACAATATTATTAGTGTCACAAAAGCGTTTAAAGCCAGCAAATCTTTCTTCAATAAAAACATCTTCTACTCTATCCTTGTGCCAATCAATCCAAATGTGTTTCATACAACGAAACCCATCCAGTCACAATTTATGTTTAGTAGCTCACTGTTTATTCAAATGGATTCCAAATTTGCAGACCGTGATTTAATAAGTGGTCAAAGTCTCCAACATTGCGCGTAACCAATTCTGCGGAATAAACAATTGCTGTAGCGGCACACAATGGCATCGGGCAATTTTAATGCACGCTGATAATTTTTCTTGCTCAAAGCACGTAATTCTGCTGCTTTCAAGGCTATTTCTGAATCAACGTCGATAATTTCTCCAATGTCCAAAATACCTCTAATCTTTTCTCTTTGCTCTTTGTTCAATTCATGAAAAGAAAATAGTTCTGCTTCGACGATTGTTGAATAATAAACTTCAATATCATCATCTTCTAATTTTTCCATAGCTTCGACTGCATTTTTGACCCCTTCAAGAGTATAAACAACTATATTAGTATCCACTACATATCTATTGGATACTGGTTTCTGGTCGATCATCTTCGCCCTCCCTGATTCGCAACATCTCCGCCACTAAGTTATCGCAGTCTTTTAAGATTCCGGCCGCAGCTCTAACGGCCCCTTTAGGTTTTAGTCTTTTGGTCATTTTAATGGTTATTTTATTGTTAGCAGGAGTAATCACTACCCAATCCCCTGGTTGAATTTTAGCCATTGTTAATACCTCCCCAATTGCAATCTTACCATCCAGTTCTACCTTTTTTTTGACTGGCAGCATAATTATCCCTCCGAATTAGATCTAGTTACCAATATTTAATATGATTATATCACGTAAGTTTTTTTTAATCTAACCGTTAGTTTTAGATGATACCAAAGCCTCACGCGTTCGTATCGTTCTGCCCCAATCCCTTGAGGGGTTCAAGTCCCCTATTCGAGGCAACAAAAAAACCTGCCATCGCATTGATAACAGGTTTGTTTTTTTCATCTGGCGGAGAGATAGGGATTCGAACCCTAGAGACCGCTCATCACGGCCTACTCGATTTCGAGTCGAGCGCCTTCGACCAACTCGGCCATCTCTCCGGATACTTTCTTTTCCCTCAATTCCCTGAAGAAACGCTGGATAATAGCCCGGCATTCTTCCTCTAACACTCCGGCAACAACCTCGACCTGATGGTTAAAGCTTGGCTGCCTCAACACATCGATTACTGAATCAACCGCGCCCGCTTTTGGATCAGCTACACCATAAACCAGCATCCTCACCCTGAATTGTACTAAGGCTCCGGCACACATAGGGCATGGTTCAAGAGTCGAGTAAATAATAGAGCCGTTCAACCGCCAATCGCCAAGGTATCTTGCCGCCTCCCTTAGCGCCAGCATTTCCGCATGGGCGGAACTGTCTTTTAATGTCTCGCGCAGGTTATGACCCCGCCCGATAATTTCACCGTTATATACCACGACTGCGCCAACCGGCACCTCACCCACAGCATAAGCGGCCTCTGCTTCTGCAAGGGCTTCACGCATATAGCCGGCGTGATCCAACGTCACCTGCTCCTTCAAAAAGCTAGTGAACTTTCTATTAATAGCAACACCGCCATTATAGCATAATATACGGCTATTGACAACAACAGGCGCTATTATAATAGGGCACTATTGTAACAACCGGTATGTTAGTGCATTTAATTTAAATATTGAATCAGTTAATAAAAAATGGTAAAATAATATTGTTTAAGGAGGGATTTTTATGGGCAGCGGCACGGTCGGCACCGTTAAAGCTTATTTGGGAACAAAGAAAGTTAAGCTGCAACAGGATGTACAGACAAACATCCTGCGGCAGATTATGCAACAAGAAAAGCAGGTAGCACAAGACATATTAGAAACCATGCCTAAAGCTTTGCCGAATCCTCCTCACTTAGGTAACAATTTGGATATATATGTTTAATAAACGGCAAGATATGTTTGCCGTTTATTACATAACATTTTCCCCAACTATCCTCAACCATTAAACCTCTTTCTTAATTATTACGTTATTAATTACGTTTTTCGCGATGGAGCAACATTACGCATTGTTTGCAGCTACAGGTATTGTTATTTTAATAGAAAATTTTGTTAACGGAGGTAAGATATTTAGTATGATCCCGGGGAAAGAGGTAATTACCGTTAAACAGGAAGTCTGGCTGCAAGCGCCGCATCAACCATCCTTCGCGGCTGTTATCAACGAGGTGGAAAAAGATATTTTCTGGACAAACCTACCCAGAGGAGAAGGCCAGGTTTTATTATTGCTTGATAAACAAAAAGTGAAAATAGGTGTATCCTTGGCAAAGGGTTTTTATAGCGCTGAATCTTATGTGGCGGCAATGAGTGAGGACAATAGTAAATTTTATGGTTTTGCCATCCCGGAAAAATTCACCAAAACACAAGAAAGGCAGTTCTTGCGTGTACCTTACGCGACAAACGCATTGTTTACCGCCGGTAATCTTGTTGCCCAGACCGCTTTAGTAAATTTTTCGGCAGGCGGCGTAATGGTTTACCTGGTCCCGGAACTTGAGAAAATCCTGGATTCGAATAAAACGATTACTATTAGCGTAAATATTGATAATATCCCGCTTCAACTGCCGGTGTTTTTTGCTTGGAGAAAAAGCTACGACAACATACCATTCGCCGGCTTTGAGTTCCAAAACATGACTGCATCTTTACAAGATACCATAGCAGGTTTGGCGATAAAATATTCCAAATATAAATAATATGCCGTTCGTTTTTTCATATAAACGGAATGAAACCGTTGCTTTTGAGCTTATTTTACTTTAAGACGTTCAAGTCAAAAATGGAAACTGGCGGCTAGGGCCAGTCTAGAGCTCAGAAACAGCGTACGCCCTTGCTCTAAACGAGTACCAGTCGCCAGTTCTATAACAGGTGCCAAGCCATACTCCCAGACCAGGAGAAATCTAGGAGAAATGGCTAAACTGACATTTGTCGGTCTGCTGGCACCTGTTCTCCTTTGAAGATGGGGTCGAGGTAATTATGCTGCGTGTCGGCACATTCCGCCTCATACTTATGGGGCTTGGTTAACAAGCTGACCACTACCAGCACTACAGCGGTAAACGGCAGGACGGTCAAGGGAATGTCTCCGGCAATAAGCAGGGATTTCGGCAAGACCTTGAGGCTGAAGAGAAAGAAAACCGCCTGACCAAGAAGTATCGAGGAGATTACTCCTGCCGCCGTGCTTCTCTTCCAAAACAAACCGGCTATGGTTGCCGGGAAAAGGATGGCATACCCGGTAAAAGCCCAACTGACAATGGTAAGTATCGCTCCCGGCGGTTTCAGGGCTATAATTGCCGCCATAATCCCCAGGACAGCGATAATCACCCGTCCCACGACAATTTGTTTCTCGGACGTCGCCTGAGGATTCACATATCTTAAATAAATATCCCTGGTAAACATCGTGCTAATTGTAATTAACTGCGAGCTGAGACTAGACATGATGGCGGCCAGTGGAGCCGCTAGGATCAGCCCGGCCAACCAGAGCGGCACGTATGTCGACAGCAAGAGCGGGATAATTGCGTCTGACTGTTTGCCGACCAGATTCGGAATAACCGAGTGCGCGAACGCCCCCATGAATAGCACGGGAACATAAATTATAATCATGGCTAAAGGATACAGATTCATAGTTGTCTTCAGAGAATCAGCGCTTCTGGCGGCAAAGTATTTGGTAAATAACTGGGGAAACATGGGCACACCCAGAGCAATGATCAGACCGAAACTAGCCCATTGCTGGAATGTAAATGCTTCACGCGTGAGCAACTTGGGGTAATTTGTTGCGATATCGGTCGCGACATGGGTAATACCACCCATTTTCCACATTACCAGGCAAAAAGCGAGAATCACGAGGCCTATCATCAGGACGCCCTGGAAAAAATCGGTCCAGGCAACGGCCCGTAGCCCGCCGACATACACATAAACCGCAATAAACAGCGTCGTTATGACTGCACCCACCCAATAAGGTATGGCCCCCTGGCTTAAACCGTTGAGTAGATTGCCTGCCCCAATCGGCTGAACAGCGGCATAGGGTACTGTATAAAAGGCCATAACAATTAAGAATACCAACCCCACTGCCTTGCTGCCAAACCTCTTTTCAAAAAGCTCGGAAGCAGTCAGAAAGTTAAACTTCCTGCTCAATAGCCAGCTGCGATAGCCTATAACGTAGAAGAAAACAGCAGCCATGCTTGTCGTAGTGGCAAGGTAGCCGAAGAACCCCACTCCCAGGTGATAGGCACCTCCGGGAGCTCCCATGTAAGCAAAGGCGCTTATGTTAGTCGCGAAAAGCGTAAAGAACATAACAGGCGCGCTAAGGCCCCTGCTGGCGAGAAAGTAGCCTTCAGCGTTACTCCGGTTGAACCTTCCCGCGATGACCCCGATGAACACCGAAGCCAAGAGGTATAATCCCATGATTGTTAAAGCTCCAGCCATTATATGCCCCCCTCTGTTTTTGTCTGTTTTTTTTGATTGTGTTTCTACAACCTCTCTACTCGCCGGTGTCTTTTGGCCAATGGAATTTGGAAAAAAGCGTAAACGCAACCGCAAGCGCAAGATTCAGCAGGACCTGCCAGAACACGTGCCAGGGCATCCAACCGAAAACCAGGGGTTCAACCTTATTCCATTGCCAATAATCTAAATACAATAAGAATAACACCGTAATAAGCAGGAACCACAGCACACTTCGAGCTATTTTTGACATCACAATCTTTCCCCCATTCAAATTATTCTGTCAAATCAACCTTTTCCAAACTATCATATTTTGAAATATCACCTCCTCCCAACCTACCTCAATTCCCTTTTCGCATTTGATTAAAATATCAAGCTACTTAAAATACAGCAAAATTTATGCCATTAAGTGGTTCCCGTTGACCTTTTAAAATCATGACTCGTTCACCCTCAAATTTTAAATCATGTTACAGATAAATAAACTAAAAACTGTATTTCCTGTTCTTACCACCACATTGCATAATGTCCGCACCAAACGTTCAATCAAATGTCCAAAATAAAAACATTGTATAATTATCGGACGTATAATTATCGGACAAAAACAACTTTATTTTAAGGTAAGTAACTTAATACTGGCAAAAGACCTCAAAAAAAGATGGTTCTATTGGAACCATCTTTTATGACATGAGTTATGCAGTTAAAGGTAAACTTATTTTTTGCCGGCCGCCTTTTTCACGCCGGATGTCGTTATATTATCCCTTAACTCTAACTAGAACTAGCACTAATTTCTTTAGTAATATTTTCTAATGTCTTTCCTTTTGTTTCGAGTCTATAGAACATTGCTATAAGCACATTAAATAACGCGGGAGCAGCAAACATACATAAAGTGCCTGCAAAACCAAAACCTGCCTGCAGCGCAAAACCTGCAGCTATTGGCCCGACTATTCCACCAAAACGGCCGAACCCTTGAGCCCAGGCGACACCGGTATTACGAAATTCAGTTGGGTAAGACTCTGTAAATAACGGCTGTATTGCCGTTGTCGCGAAGTTGGAGAAGAAACCGGCTAATATGGCAAAAAGAATCAGTTGCGATTGAGTTGAAGAATATCCAAGCAAGATTATCATTATGCCAAAAATAGCGAAACCAATACCGATGGATTTCCTGCGCCCGATTGTATCCGAGATATAACCAACAACAAAATTAGCAACAACCATGGCAGAAGTTGTCATAATGGAATATGTGTAGCTTTTCATGATTGAGTATCCCTTGGCCACTAGAAGCGAAGGCAACCATCCCGTAAATCCATAGATTATTACCATGCCAAAGAAATAAAGAAACCAAAGTCTTAAGGTTACTTTGAGATATTCCCGGGAAAATAAGGCGCTACAACCAACAACTTTGGGCGCAGGCGGAACTTCCACACTACCGGGAGCCCACTCGCTGGCCACTCCCTTGGCAGCTTTTTCAATTTTTTGCAAAATTTTGATCCCTTCAGATTCACGACCTTTACTCAGCAGCCAACGGGCAGATTCCGGCAGGTATATTGCCAGCACGATTGCATAAAGGATAGGCAAAAATCCGATAAAGTAACAGAACCTCCAGCCCAGGACGGGAATCACGTTCATGGCTACAGCGCCGGCTACTATCCAACCGGCGGTATAAAATCCAAGGATACCGGACACAAAAAACGCTCTATTTTTTGAAGGCACAAATTCAGAAACGACTGTTAACGCAACCGGGAGGGCGGCGCCAAGACCAAAACCGGAAATGACCCGGCAAATTGCAAACGTTTCAAAATTTCGCGCAAAAAATATTAATCCGCAGAACAATGAATAAAGCACACACGATATGATAATTGTCTTTTTTCTGCCTATGGCATCAGAAATAAGACCCGACAAAAATCCCCCAAGCATTGTACCCACTAAGCTCCACGAAACAAGTGAACCTGTTTGTACTTTCGTCAACGCCCAATCACCGGAAATCTGAGGCATTGTGTATGAAACAACCATGAAATCATATCCGTCAAAAAGAATAGTAACGCCACAGAGAAGAAATATTAACCAGGTAAACTTACTAACGCCTAAATTATCAATAAATTCAGCAATAGATACTTTCACTTTCTTACCTCCTCTTATTAAGATTTTAAAATTGAATAGATTTTTTACCAGTTAAATAGTTATTATTGACTGGGCAGATTCACAAATTCGGTACTCTTCGCCCGGCGGCGGCCCCGACTACTCGCAACAGAGCGCTTCTCAGTTTCTGGTTGCCCTTGTGCGTTCGGCCCGACTTTCGTTTTCCGGCGTTTTCATTGTTGCCTGGAGACAAACCTGCTCACAAACATAAATGAGCAGCATAGCGAAAGTATTCAATTCTTAAAATTTCTTCTCTTTTTTAAAAGGTAATTCTGTGTTTAAATATTCATCCCTGTTTAAATATTCACTTAATTTTTTACATACTTAACCTCCCTTCCAAGTGAATCATATATTTAATACAAGCAATCCAAACATAAATCTGGCAAATATAAACCAAACGTTTGTAGCATAACGATCACAAATAGCCTTTTTTACAAAAAACATTAATAACTTCATAAATAAAATAATAATAAATTCTTTTCTAGGCTTTTTTATATATCAATAAGAATAATGATCTATATCTTTGTAATAAAAATAAAATTTGTAATAAAAATAAATATAGTAAATTAGTTATATAAATTATTTATACCAAACGTTTGTCTCAATTTAAAAAATTTTTATTGTCATAGAATTTTTTTGGAAAAGATGAATTGCTGCATCAATAATTTCATCCTAACGTTTTCAGACACAATCAAATTCCTTTCCGTAACAATCGTTTGGTTCTTAACGAGATATTACCATAGCTTATCCTGGCCTGTCAATATTTTTTGTTTTTTCTGTCAATATTTTTTGTTTTCCTCTTTTTTACATTGTAAATTCCCACTCACAGTTATATTCGTCCGAATGGTTGTTTTCTGGATGGCAGGTCAGACAACGGGTCTTGATACGAGAGTCGATGGTTCTCGCAAAACTGGAGTATTCAATAATACCTACCGGCTTACATGGGAAATCCGGCATGCCTTTCCACTTCCTGGTCGCCTGAACCCGGCAGGTGGTCATTCTGTAAATCATTTTACTTTCGCTTAGTTCAACAATTTCCAAATCGTTGAGAAAAGAGTACTGTCTTAATTGCAGAGCTTTTACCAAGGCAGGTAAGCCTCCGTTTGCCGGAATCTTGTGTAATTTCATGATCCTGGTGGCTTCTATCTGAGCAAATCTATCCCATGCCTGGGCATCCATTTCAACAGCCTCTTCCATACCGTACTTATTCTCCACACACTGGAACCAGACACCATCGTGCGCCAGCCAGCGCTTGGACATATCCTGCACCAGTGCTATTAATTCTTCTTTACTAAATAATTCAAGCGTCTTCAAGCCTTCCAACTTCATCGAAAAAACCCTCCGCAACAATGATCTAGTTAAACAATATTATAACATCTAAGTGATACTATTCCATGAAAATATATTTGATTAAAATTACTTAAAAAAATTCCTCTTGCAATAATTAGTCACTATTGGTGGACAGCCTGCTAATTATGCAAAAGGCGAAACATTAAGGGAGTAAACGCTTGGGAAATTTTGATTATGGGTATAACTTTATTATCATGTCTCGTTATATTTTATGCACGGTATTTCACAAATAACTTTTATGCAATTTTTATACCAGCAACTGACATATAATACTCCTTTCCTAGTGATAAAAGACACTAAACATATTGCTTCCGGCATCAACATTATTAATAAAAATGTCCTATAATCATACGACGTATGATTATAGGACATTTTTATCTGCCACTATCTCTAAACGTTAAATCCGGTTTCCTTAAGTGAGCAACCCAAGAAGCAATGCGTATTAACCGCTGACAACTAGTTATCTTGAATTACACGGTAAACATGCGAGTATATATTTAACCTGTTTTCCCGGACGAATCCCACTACTGTTATCCCTAATTCCTTGGCAAGGTTCACGGCCAGTTCTGTCGGTGCGGACCGGGCGGCAATTAAAGGGATCCCCATTTTAGCAGTCTTGATTAAAATCTCGGAGGAAACCCGTCCGCTAAAAATAAGTATTTTATCCGATAAGGTGATGTTTTCCAAGGTACACCTGCCGAATATCCTGTCTACGGCATTATGCCTGCCGACATCCTCAAAAAAAACGATAATTTTATTTCTTTGACAGAGCGCCGCACTGTGAGAGCCGCCTGTTTGTTGAAAGAGAGGAGAGTTTTTCTCAACTTCCTTACATAAAAAGAAAATCTCACCGGGTATAACTTTAATTTTAGATGAAATAGGAGTAGACTGCCCGGCGTTATTGAAAAAATTAAATGATGGACCTCCTTTGGTACAAGAAGTGGTGGTAAAATGTTTCACAAAGCCGTTCCCAAGCGGGTGTCTTTTGGTTGTATCTACATTTACTGTGGTTTTATTCACGTCAACAGTAATTTTCGCTATATCGGAAGAGTTTTGAATTATGCCTTCGGAGCATAAAAAACCGACTGCCATCTCCTTGAGGTCACCCGGTGAACAAATCAGGGTGGCGAACTCCTGATTATTTAATAATAAAGTGACGGGTATCTCCTTGACTACGAAGTCGTCTTCAACTGAAAAGAAACCATCTCTGTACTTTGTAACAGGTATCCTGGCAAATCTCTCCGTGATGGTAGACATACATTAACTCCCCTTGAATTTATTAATAAAAATAAACTTACATTGGCCTATTCCTTTTTTACTTCTTTTTTGGCCAGCATGACTTCGAGCAAGTTGCTGAGTTGGAGAACCTCCTCGGGGGACAGTTTCTTGGCCTGGGCCAGCAGGCGTTGCAAATGGACGGGCATCTCCTCAGGATTCTCACCACTAAAAAATTGGGGCAATGAAATATCAAGGGCGGCGCATATTTTGCGCAAGGTGCTTATGGAAGGGTTACAGACACCTTTCTCGATTTTACAGATCTGGGACTGGTTAAGACCGACCTTTGAAGCAAGGGCTGCTCCCGTTAGTCCCGCTTGCTCTCTAAGAAAGGCTATTTTATTACCAATATCCAACGGTATTCCTCCTGATGATAGCTTTAATATATTATATCCTAACAATGAATGTAATGCAATATATGATTGACATATGAATTTTATTCATATACAATCATAATATATCAAGTAACTTATAAGGAGTGGGAGTAAAGTGGAAAGCAAAACTGTGATAAGCGACTGCATGTCATGTGTGTGGGACTGTGGCATTAAAGTAACGCTGGAAGACGGTAAGATGGTAAAGGTAGAGGGACTGCCCGAGCACCC
>Ga0067045_1032042_pt1 | contig 10978 bp, 12 predicted proteins | sample TerdegcTABiofilm_FD_59184 | JGI IMG/M metagenome (GOLD analysis project Ga0067045, IMG submission 59184) | Combined Assembly of (Gp0054472, Gp0054536) Wastewater bioreactor microbial communities from Singapore -Terephthalate degrading...
GAAGCTCTTTCCCCATAGCCTGAACCCTGATATTCCTGATCCACGCGGCTTAGTCCAAGTGCGGTTTTTGAGAATGCGCTGCCGCGACTCTCAAAAACCTATTGCTTAGCTCGATTGTTGTGGATAAGAAGGAGTTCGAGTATGATACGCTGACATACGAAAACAGGTTGGTCATGAGACACCAGACAAGTACCGAGACCCCGTGCCGGGCGATTTCTTCTCCCAGCGTTCCAAGATACTCACGACGATCCGATTCTTCATGAAAGACGTTCATGGACCGAACACCACGCTGCGTGACGTGATGCGGATAACCGGGTACCACTATGCGCGACAGACGAGCCATTATCTCATGTTGCGAGACGATCTCATGATTGTCACCAAAAACCTAGTGTATGTCCCCAGAAATCCCACGCAGAAATCCACACGGACCATTCCGTAGGAGAAGAACGATTCGTGACCTTTGGTGTCTCTGGAAGAGGTAGGTTGTTGGTGGTGGCTCATAGTGAAGAAGATGATACTCTTCGGATCATCAGTGCGCGCCTTGCGACCAAGGAAGAGAGAAGAATCCATGAAGAAGAGTAGCCGAATCGACAAAGACGAATTACGTACCGAGTATAAGCGTTCAGACTTCCCCGAGGGCCTAGTGCGCGGGAAATACGCAGAGAGGCTTCGCAAGTCAACCAATATTGTTGTGCTCAGACCAGAGGTGGCGGAGGTATTCCCAAATGAGGAGGCGGTGAATAACGCCCTCCTCTCACTCATTGAGCTCGCACAGAAGGCTACAAGAGCGACAAGAGACTCCAGTCGGAACGGAAAAGGCGGTGGCGCTGATCTCTGATGTGTGCCTGCTTGTGCAACCCTGTCCCTCAAACGGACCCGAGATCGCAGAGTGGATCAAAGACCGTGCTGCGGGCCGGCCCGGACGAGTCCTCGCTGGACGCTTGGCTTTGCGGCAGGCAGCACTGGAGGCTTTCCAGAATGCGATTGACCTCGTTTGAGATCCTCGAGAGACACCAATGAAGTATGATATCCCCGGAGCTCCCACTAGGTCTAGAAGCCATGGCATGTGCTTCGGATCAAATTCTACGAGGAAATCTATATCGCTGTCGGGCCCGAAGTCCTCTCGCAGGTACGACCCGAATATGGCAAGCTTTTTGATGTGATGGCGTTTGCAGAATTCTTCGATCAGCTTCAATATGTGTGATGTGAAAAGAATGCAATCCCCTCTTCATAGGCATGACTCCTCGTGGTTACCTGCCCTTGAACTCCCGAACATTGAGTGCCTTCCACTCAAGAGCCGGGTGCTGGCTGATCCGTTCAGCAAGTCCCTCGTCGGCGGTGAGCAAGGCTGGCTTGATTGCACCATATTCCAGGAGCCTGTCCAGGAATTCTTTCTCCGAATCTGTGAATGGGAGCAACCGTTCCAGAGCCTTCCTCGTCTCTTCCACGAGACGTTCAGCCCAACTAGTGATGGACTGCAACCCATCGGCATCTTTTCTCAATAGAGGCATCATTTCCCTCTTCAACTCACTCTCGGTGAAATCCACGTCGGACACCTGGACGGATCTCCAGTCCTTCCGGTTTATTGCTCCATAGACGACAAAAGCCAAACGCAAACGCCGTGGATCCAGACCGCTCCCTGTCAGCAGTGCATGGACATCAAACAAGTCCCGGCTGGCTCGTCGTGCGAGCAGCGCAGCCAGTTTTCCTCCCGCCAGTTCGTGGATGTCCAGGACAGGAACACCTTCTGCTTCATAAGGACCGATCCGCCGCGAGTCCATTTTGACCACTGACCAGAGTGGAACCCGGAACATAAAGTTCAGGTCAACCTTCAAGTCCCCGCCCTGACCGAGTACACTGTCGTAGCGAAGGAAAAAGGTGATGGCGGCATGCTCCGTTGTTGATCGGCGGACACTCAATCCTTCTCTGCCGGAGACCGCTGTCACCGCCTCCTCTATTCTGGGACGGTCGGAGAGCATGGTCTGTCTATCGGGAGACCCGACGTAGTTGAGGTCAATGTCAACGGAAAGTCGGGGAAGATCAAAAAGAAACAGGTTCAGAGCCGTCCCTCCCTTGAGTGCCAGCCGCTCTCTGAGGAAGGGATGACTGTTGAAGCCATTCAGCAGACCGATAAGGTGAAAAACCTTCTCCAGAATCTCTGGACGAAACCCCGTGGACTCTGACTCGGCAAGGAGGATTTCTTTGGAAAATTTCAAGAAATCTCCTCCCATGACCGGTCAAGGACCTGTGAGGGGACCACCAGGTTCCACGGCTTCACCAGACGCCCCTTGGCATTCCGAGCCAAATACGTGGGCTGTTTTGGGACATGTTGCCGGAGGCGGTCTAAATAAGCGTCGTCCACCATCAGATCCTTCTGGTGCTGTTCCAGGAATAACCCTAGCTTAGCTGCTGTAGAGGCGTTGTCCAAAAGGAGCGTATAATCCAAAACCTTATCCATATCGAAGAATTCAACGCTTTCCAAAGACCTCCAGATTTCTTCCCAGCCTCCTCCGAGATCGGGACGATCCAGGACGTCCACCAGGGTACGTTCCAGGCTCGTGACCCTGATCGGTAGCCCTGCTCTTTCAGCGGTATTCACCGCAACGAATTCCTGTTTCTTTTTCTCAAGCGCCTTGGGAAATCGCACCCCTCGAAACTCGTAACCCCGAAAACTCAATGGGCGGACCGCCTTGCTGGTTAGGAAGACGAATTCTTCTCGGACTGAGTGAGCCTTTCCGTAGAACTCAAGAGCGGTATGGTACGCCAATACGGCATCCTCAGCCATTTTCCCAGCCAGGAGAAATGTGTCCACGGGAAAGGTGTCAGGGGAGGCTCCGAAAGGAACGGAGGCGTATAATCCCCGTCTGATTCGGAGTATGCGCCCGGTCTTGACATGATAAGCGAGCAGGGCTTCTTGCGTCCTGAGACTCCGAGAGCCTTCAGCATCGAAAAAAGACGCGAACTCTTCGTGAGTGAAGACTGGGTGCCTGGCAAAAAAGTCCAAGAGTTTCATGGTAAGGACTGATTTGACAAATTTACGCAATACCCGTAATTCTTTTAGGCGTTATGATTACTATTGTCAAGTGAATTTGTGGTGGGAGGCATCGACCTTCCCATTAAAACGGATTCGTCTCCTTCTACGAAATCGTGTCTTACATCGAATGTGTCAGGCGCTGGACACAAGAGGATGGCCGGAAGGAGAACATATATTCTCCATCAGGTTCTTACAACGAGGACTTTTCGGCTCACCGCGGGTCGAAATTTCAGCTAACAATAGCTAACAGATTTCAAGACGACGTGTCATGAAACGAAACCAAACGAAATGGTCTGATATTTCTAGGAAAGTCCCGCAAGTGCCTGACACTACTAGCCCCTGAAATGCGTTCGCAACGCGGGCGTCGAGGGTTCAAATCCCTTCATCTCCACCAGGAAAGTTGCGGAAAATCGGAGTGTTGAGTTTGATCGCTCCACCCTATATCTGGGGACATACACCTTGTTTCTTCTAAGGCTTAGGCTTGCGAGGTCTTCCGGGCTTTCCTTTGCTCAGGTCTCGACCGGTGATCGTCTCGACCCTTGCCACAAACGCTGCATCTCCTACCGGGCGGCCGCTCCGTACGAGTTTCCGGAGCGCTCTCAATGGACCGTCGTCAGAAGAGAGCAGCAATTTCTCCCAATCCTGGACAAGTCCTAGCAGGGCTCGATCTGTGACGAGCGGGTCGTGCTCCGTAATCCCCGTGTGAAATCGCGCACTCGACCAGGGATAATCCTATGGTACTTTGGTTATACCGGCCAGTACCGGATTCTGTTCCACATACCGCGCTGCTGCCAACAGGTGACTCTCGTTCAGAATACACGAATGGAATCGCCCTTGGAAGAGGTAACCGTGGACCCCGGCGGCGAAGCTCTTCATGCGGGTGTATCGCCAGTGAGCCCGGCCAAACCCTCGTGCCAGAGAGTCTTCTCGATGAGGTACGGCTACAAAGTGGACATGGTTGGTCATGAGACACCAGACAAGTACCGAGACCCCGTGCCGGGCGATTTCTTCTCCCAGCGTTCCAAGATACTCACGACGGTCCGATGCTTCATGAAACACGTTCATAGACCGAACACCACGCTGCGTGACGTGATGCGGATAACCGGGTACCACTATGCGCGACAGACGAGCCATGGTCGCATGGCTGCAAGAAAACTTCACGAATGTCAAGAAAAACGCGTGTATGTCCCCAGATATCCGCTTTCTATAATTCCAAGTACTTCAGGGCATCCAAATCTCCGACGATGAGGTGCCGTATGCCGTTGTCCTCAAGCTTCTTGACCACGAGAGGGGACGGTTGTTGTTTGAACAAGAAGTATGAAATGGTACCTGGATTGAGTTTTTCGTATGCCTTAAGCGTCCCCGCGTCGAGAGCAATCTGGTCCCATTGTGCCTCATGACCCCAGGCCTTGCTCTCGATGGCAAAACGTTTCCCGCCCTTCTCAACGATAAGGTCAATGTCCGCGCGTACCTTCGCTGGATCACCAAGAAAGGTTTTCCTCAACTCTACAACCTTGTAACCGGATTTCTGCAGATTACCTGCTATGCGGAGCTCCTGAAGGGACCCGATGAGCTGTTTGCTGGTCTTTTCCCCAACAAGAAGCCACTTCGCTGTATTGGCAAAACCAGGCACTTCTCGGAGTGAGGCGTACAGTGTCTCTGCCTCCTGAGCTGTGATTCTTCCGTCTTTCGCAGCAACTCGAAGGACTAGCTCCGCTGTCCCGGCATTTCCTAGACGGAGCGATGTGGCGTGTTGCATCAAGCTGTGGTACCCCCGCGCTCCTCCCGACCGAAACACGACAAAGGCTTCCTCCACGACCTTTTCGCCCAGGGCAAATACGCGGGTAGCGGTACCCAAAAAGGGATGCCCAGGACCGGCAGACACAAGCATCCAGACAATTAGGGCCGCAAGACTTGCTGGACAGGCCCATCTTCGATTACAATCGATTCCCGTATTCACGCCCTTCGCCTCCTCCTATAGCTGACAACAACGACGACGAAAACCAGAGCTATCGCGACAAACGCAAGCGTCGTCCACGAAAAGCCCATATTTTTGTAGTACGCGATCCGATAATCGGTGAAATACTTCTTGGCTGCGGCCCCGTTTTCGCCGTGTTTCACGAACGAAGCCTGAAGGCCGGCAATGAGCTTCTTGCCCTCGGGCAGGTCCTTTGATGCTCCAAGGCGTTCGGGTTTGATCATTCCGACCGCCGCAGCCATTTCAGGACATTTCTTGATCAGATCCTCGTACTTGCGGTAAACGAACTCGCAATTTTCCATATTCTTCGGCTTCCGCAAGACTTGATCATTGCCTGCGTTGTCGCTGAAGAACTTGAGGGCTGACCAGTACTCATTAAGCTTGAGATTGCACCTCATCAGAAATACGAGGGCGTAGGCATCCTTCAGTTTTTCGCCAGGAACTTGATCGGCAGACTTCACGAGCCGAGCCATATCTACTCCATTGACCAGATCACCTCTCATCATGAACCGATCAGCAAACACTGCGGCCGCAAGCACGATCATTTCCTTTTTCGTTTCCAGCTCAGATGCCCGAAGGAAATCGTCAACAATCTTGGCAGAGTTCTCGTCGGCCACTCCCAGAGAACAAATGGCTCTCAAGGCCAAGGGGAATGTGAGATTCTTCTTGTCCGTTCCGCCATTACGTGCAACCTGAAGTACTGTATCTGAGAGCCCCCGACACTTCCGGCAATCATCCGCGTTACTTCGCTGGTGATAGAGTAGAGCCAAGAGCACCATGCTCTGTAAGTCCTTGGACGGCACAATCCCGCTTTTTTCAAGCGTGGCGATGGCCTCCGACAAGGCCCGCTGATTGGATTCGGAACTGTGGAGTTCATCCTTGCGATATTGCTTGTCCAAAAACTTAATAGTCTGCTCATACGTCTTGGAACCGCTGGTCTTAAGCGGAAGCGGCAATACCAGCAACTTCTTACTCTGCTCGATGAATCGTGCCTCCTCGAATGATGTCGCAATCGTCTCCACAGCGTAAGTTCCCCCGAGAACAGCGAACTCGAAAAGGGCCGTCAGGACCACGACACCGCCAGCAATTCCAAATCCACCTGCAGCGACCGCTCCCCCTCCCAAGAGAGCAAGGCCGAATTTCGCTGCAGCCGCTCCGCTGAGCCCCCATAGGCCACCGATCCATCCACCAATGGCGGTCATTACGGGACCGGCAGTACCACCGCTTAATATAACGGCTCCGATAGCTATAAGGGCAGCACTGATGCCCAATATCCAAAACCAGATACTGATCCCCTTTGAATAGAATTCATCGAAGGTCAGAACTTCCGCCGCTCCGTAAGCGTTATTCAGAGGAAGAAGCGTGGCTGCCGCGAGTATGAAAAGTACCTGAAGAGCCGCGCCAAATAGCGAGCGAGTTTGGTTCTGCAGACATTTCATTTCTGGCAACCTCCCTATTCAATGGCTATTGGAAATCAGATATTTTTCCGCTAATGAGCACGGCTGGCCTGTTGGGCCGATATCAGTACTAAGGGGTGCGGCGCGTTTGCGTGACAAATCTACCCAGCCTGGGGAACCGGCTACAGAAAATCAGTCGGTTATGGCGCTGGTCGCAGCTTTACCATGAAAAGGCGCGGCACCCAGTACTAAGTTCTCGTAATGCTGCCACTGCTCGACGACAGGTTCGATGTTTTTTCTAAGGACTCCTCTTCTCACAGGTGATCCATCCCCTTCGTGTACCAGGCCTGCCATGAACCCAGCTCTAAATGCAAAGACTTGCAAGAAAGCATTAAGTGCTGTAAGCTGATCAGCAGCTCGATCCAGCCGTGTCTGAAGGTCCTGAACGATACTACCAGTGACTCGGGCAAACTCCGCGTCTTTCTGAGCTTGAGCGTCCAAGAATTTGGAGAAAGCGACATTGGCTTGTTTGAGACATTCAACCGGGGCACCGGCTCCAAGAGCTTTATCTAGATCTTCGGCTAGAAGTCTATTGCCTTCCCTCATGGCTGCCAGTTTTTCCGAAAGGTCAAGATTTGCTCGTTCGAGCCTCTCGATCTCTTCTGCCTTCTCGTCGTTCTGTCTTTGAAGCCTTTGAATTGCACTTCGTCTGTCTCTCAACTGCTCCTCAAGTCTTGTGGTCTTTTCTCTCTCACTCTGCAGGTCCTCACTGTCCTTTTTCCACTGTTTTACTTTCCGGTGGACCAGGTAGACCGTCACTCCGATGGCGGCAAAGCCCACCCCTATACCCACACCCCAGAACCAGAAACTGAACTGAATCGTGTCCATTCCTTTTGCTCCCTTTCGTTAAGCTATTTGTTCATCTTGGTAGCTTTTTCGCCTTGATCTCTTCGGATACAGGGCAATGGATCGCCGTTACAGACTCAGGGCAAAGCCTCGGTAGCACTCTATTCCGAGAGCACCCCATTCTTGTTCAACACCGCTGACTTTCGCCTTAGCACGGCCCCCCTCGACTCCAGCAGGCAGATAATCTCCTGATGGCCTTCGGATACGGCCAAATCCAGAGGGCTTTGGCCAAACCTGTTCAGACTGCTGGGATCGGCACCCCAGTCCAGCAACATCCGCGCAGATTCAAGTTGGCCAGTCCAGCATGCAACGGCGAGCGGCGTCATTCCATCTTCATTCCAGTGTTCAGTGCACGCGCCTGTCTCCAATAACAGCCTCATTGTGCCCCGACGGCCCCCGGCAGTCGGGGTCAGCAGAGGTGTCCAACCCTTCATGTCGCAGGCATCGACGGTGGCTCCAGCTTTCAATAGGGAGAAGACAATTCCTTCGCCCGACGGCAATGACGCTGCTATGTGCAAGGCGGTGCCGCCCGACTTATTCGTTGCATCCACCTCAGCCCCCTGTCCCAGGAGGATGTTTACCATTTCCGCCGAGCTGTTCTCCACGGCAATCATCAATGGTGTCCAGCAATTGTTGTCCGCCGAGTTGGCGTTAGCTTCTTTGTCCAATAGGAGCTTCACCACATCTGAAGCACCTGTTCTGACAGCGTTGCTCAATGCGGAGTGCCCTGCCTTGTCCAATGCGTTGGTGTCAGCTCCATTTGCCAAGAGCAGCTTGACAATCTTTTCGTTGCCGTAGTACGCCGCCACCATTAAGGGGGATGTCCCGTCGTCGGTGGAGGCATTTACCTCGACGCCACCAGACAAGAGGACTCTGACAACATCCAGTTGATCGCCAAGACACGCGGCAACTAAGGGTCCCACTCCTCTCTGATCTACCGCCTCAATGCTGGCCCCTCTTCTGAGCAGAAGCTGGACAACGTCTATCTGGCCGCTCAGGGAAGCAAGTCCCAAGGCCGTGTAGCCGTCGCTTTTCACGGCATCGAGTTCTTGGCCGGAGTCAATCAGGAATTCTGCAACATCCCCGTGCCGTTTGCGAATTGAATACATGAGTGCGGTCACTCCTGATGAGCAGAGACCGGCCGCTGCCTCGAAATCAACGAGTGCTCTAACATGGTCACCGGTTTTGAAGTGCACCAGACCGCTGAAGTAGTGGCCGTCGGGATCATTCGAGGCCTTTCCGACATATGTGTCGAAATCGGAAATCGCTTCGCCGTAGGATCTCTTTCCGAGGAACGCCTGACCACGGAACAGGTATGCTCTTGCTAAGGCCGGAGACAATCTCATTACTGTCCCAAAATCTACTATCGCTTCCTCATAAAGTTCTTGGCTCAGGTATACCTGGCCCCGACTCAAGTAACCCACAGGATGCCCTGGATCAAGCTCGATAACCTTCTGGAAATCCTTCATGGCGAGGTCGTATGTCCCCTGCTTCAAGTACTCCTCGCCCCGGAAGCCATATGCCACGCTGATGCTTGAGTCCGCGACGATCACTTTGGTGAAGTCGGCTATCGCTCGTTCGGTGTTGCCCAGGGCCGAGGATGCCTGCCCCCTGTACAAATATGCGGAGAAGTCGCCGGCATCCAATTCGATGACTTTCGAAAAGTCCAAGCGAGCTTCCTCATACAGTTCCCTGTCCAAATAGGCCACCCCGCGATTGAAAAGAGGATCGGAATAATTCGGGTCTGCCTCTATTGCCTTCATGTAATCGGCTATGGCCCGGTCCAAAAACCCCTGATCCTTGAAGGTCAGTCCTCGATTGTTGTATGCTCTTGCGTATTTGCCATTCAGCTCGATAGCCTTCGTGTAGTCGTCCATCGCTTGGTCGTACTGACGTTTCCTCCTGTCGTGGGTGATATCTGGGGACATACACCGGGTTTTCCTACGCTGGGTGCTGACGAGGTCTTCCGGGCTTTCCTTTGCTCGGGTCTCGACCGGTGATCGTCTCGACCCTTGCCACAAACGCTGCATCTCCGGCCGGGCGACCGGTCCGTACGAGTTTTCGGAGCGCTCGCAATGGACCGTCGTCAGAGGAGAGCAGCAATCGCTCCCAATCCTGGACAAGTCCCAGTAGGGTTCGATCTGTGACCAGCGGGTCGTGCTCCGTAATTCCCATGTGAAATCGCGCACTCGACCAGGGATAGTCCCATGGTACGTTTGCCATACCGGCCCGTACCGGATTCTGTTCCACATACCGCGCTGCTGCCAACAGGTGACTCTCGTCCAGAATACACGAGCTGAATCGCCCCTGGAACAGGTAACCGCGGACCCCTGCAGCGAAGTTCTTCATGCGTGTGTATCGCCAGTGAGCCCGGCCAAAGCACTTTGCCAGCCAGTCCTCTCGGTGCGGTACTGCGACAAAGCGGACATGGTTGGTCATGAGACACCAAACAAGTACCGAAACTCCGTGCCGGGCGATTTCTTCTCCCAGCATTCCAAGATACTCACGACGGTCCGATTCTTCACGAAACACGTTCATAGACCGAACACCACGCTGCGTGACGTGATGCGGATGTCCGGGGACCACTATGCGCGACAGACGAGCCATTATCTCATGTTGCGAGACGATCTCATGATTGTCAACAAAAACCCAGTGTATGTCCCCGGAAATCCCGTGTCCCCGGAAATCCCCGGCATCCTCATGATTCAGCAGGTCGAGAAACAAGCGTGACCCACAGGATAGATTCAGGACGAGTCAAGACTACCCAGATTTGATTCTACATTTCCAGTAGTTGGGGTCGCGGCTCATGTGCATCACCGCGTAGATCATTATACGGTCATCCTCGATGGAATAGTAAATGCCGAATGGAAAACGCCTCATGAGATAGCGGCGCACATCTCCTTCGATGGTTTGCCAAGCCTCGGGATAGATGCCGATCTCCTCGACACCGGCCTCGAAAGACTTGATAAAGGACTCGGCCAGCGTAGAGCTGCTGTCTGCATAATATGAGACAGCGCCCAAATACTCTTCAAGCGCATCAGGATGGAAGGAGTGATTCACTTATCGATGATACGGTGCGCAAGCAACGAAGCTTCATGACCGTCGATGGGCCCCACTTTTCCTGACTTCATTTCGTCCCTACGCCGCCTCACAATGTCAAAGTGAACACGTTCCAGATCAGGAGTCACATGCTTCTCCAGGTATTCAACAATGCGTTCGACCAAGAGGACCTTGGATTCATCGGGAAGCCCCAAGGCTTCCTCGTAGATCTTTTCAAGGTTCGGTGACATCGAATCTCCTCAGATCTCGAAAGGTCGGAATCGCTGTTAAATCACAACCCCAAAGAACAGCGCCGTCTGCCCGCAGTTGGCAATCACGAGCATTCCTGGTCCGGAGTTATCGGGAACCACAGAGAAACCGGCCTGAATCTTCTGCTTCCACAGACTGTCTCGTCCGCGCTCCGTCTTGGTTCAGCCCCCTTTTCCGGGGCATTCAGTGCTCTCCATTTTCAAAATGCCCCACGGACTGTCCGCTGTCAAGGAGAAGAAGGTCCCAGAATCCACGGTCTACGATGACGTGTGGGTCGTGTGGACCCTGTAATGTTCTCATGCAAGCGTCTGTGGCCTACGCATGAGGTCGTTTTTGGGTCGTGTGGCACTCCCC
>Ga0067045_1032045_pt1 | contig 10971 bp, 19 predicted proteins | sample TerdegcTABiofilm_FD_59184 | JGI IMG/M metagenome (GOLD analysis project Ga0067045, IMG submission 59184) | Combined Assembly of (Gp0054472, Gp0054536) Wastewater bioreactor microbial communities from Singapore -Terephthalate degrading...
TTTTCCGTCCTGCGGATATGGGTTTTGAACATGGGGTATTCATCTTGTTTGTCCAGCCATTCTTCACCTTGAAGGTTAACGTCATTCTTTTGGTAGCAAGTAATAAAGCAGCCTGTAAAGCATAGCCCTGGGTTTAGTTCCTCCCGCGTATTGTCAATTTGTTCCTTTAATTCCTCTAGGCCGTCAAAGGCGAATTTATCAATCTTGATCGGTATTAAAACATCATCGGACGTGACCAGGGCATTGATGGTGGAAATATTAATATCCGGCGCGTTGTCGATAAAGCAATAATCATATTCATCCGCTATGGTTTTCAGGGCCTTGTGAAACCTGGTTTGCTGCGGCCTTGACTGGTCAAGCATTACTTCCAGATTCGCTTTAAGCAGGGTCATATTTGCCGGGATAAGATCAAGCCCAGGGTATTGTGTTGGGCGAATAATATCTTTAATGTCCGCGTTTTTATCGGTCAAAACATCGGAAATACTGGGGTTGCTATAACTGTGCAGGTTAAACATTTTGGAGGCGTTGCCTTGTTTGTCGTTGTCCAGCAGCAGAACGCGCTTCCCGTGGACAACCGCCAGTATATGGGCTATGTTCGCGGCGGAAATGGTCTTTGCCACACCGCCCTTTAGATTAATAATGGATACAGTTTTCATCATTATTTAAACCTCTCTTTCTTTTGGTTTTAGGCCATGTAATGGCAAATTTACTTACACCTTCGGGAACTCAATCCTAATGTATTGCCCGCTTCCGTCCAATTCATACCGGAATTCAATTTTTCCGGCTTTAACATAGTGGATGCAAGTAATATCTGTTATGGTGGCAACCCGGCCCGTGTTCGCGTCTTTAATCACGTCTCCAATTTCCACGGGGCATGTAGCATTAAAAGCGGCAAGCTGCATTTTAAACCCTCCAGTCATTTAATCTTTTCTGCAACCGTCACAATGACAGCCGCGCGCCGAACTTCCTTCATTCTCCGAATCATAAATACATCCGCATGTTATGCACCGTTCATACTTATCCGGCAAAACGCCCATGATTTCTTGCAAGTAATATATAATCCTGAATGCCATTGCTCCCGATAAGTGCGGGGGACGCTTCATGTATAATTGTGGCGGCACTTCACCTTGTAAAAAGTTGTAAAACTGCTCCACGGTTTCTAAACTTATTTCATCCCGTGCCATGCGTATAAATTGTTCTTGCCGCGGGCATTCTTCCCAGCATCCGCTATTAATCGTTTCCTGTATCGTCGGCATCCTTATTCCTCCAGTTCGTCTAAATAAAACTCACTCTGCGGGCAACCTTTGCACATGTCGGCGGGTTCATCGTCCCATTCCGCCCGCTGATAACCCCGGCATGTTCCGTCCTGGTTCCGCTCCGCCGCATTGCAACGCTGTTCGTGTCCCGGTGCTTCGTCAACCCATTTTCTTAAAGCATCGTATAGAAGGTAATTCAGTTCTTCGGGGGCAATCTGCCGCATTTCACTTTCACGCTTTACAATCATGTGCCCGCTATCTTGATAATAGGCAATGATTCCGATGCCTGGGGGCACATCATCTTTTATGCTTTCGTAGATTTCAACCGGGACGGCATAATAATTCTTGTTTCCGCTGAAATTGTGCCCGTTCTTGCTTTTGAAGTCGGAGGCTGTAATTTTCACTTCAAAGCATGTTGCTAAGATTCCTAATTCGTAAATATGTTTGTGATATACGCACCCGCGACATTCCTTGCATGGAAAAGCGTTGCCGGGTATCTTGCAGGATTGCGCCGGAATATATTGTGTTAATGGATTTTCGCGGAAACAATAGCTTTTGTTGTTTGCAATGTAATCTTCGAACCGTATTACATCGACATACCCGGTGGCCGTTCTTACCTCTTCGGCCCAGCGGATTGTCCGCATACTGCTGTTCATTGCCGGGCGGAAGTAGTGAAGCCGCCTTTTAATGTCCTTTGTCAACTGCGTTTCCATGCGTCCCGCCCCCTTCATTGCCACTTGCCGCTTCAAACAGTACGCAAGCGATTTCCTGTTTTGTGATCTCCGTTTCCGGGCCGTCAGGGTGTTCGCAATTTCCGCCCTTCAAAAACGCATATTCGCATTCGCCGCAAGTTTTGTTGTCCCAATTCCACCAGCCTTGCTTTCCTTTTGCCGGAATCGGCTTTTCAAACATTATCGGGTCTTTAAGCACCCACACGAACCGCCCCGGCGAATAGTCGCCCAGCAACCGCTCCCGCTCTGTCAGCGTCGGCAAAACCTCTTCAACGGGCTTGCAATCGACAATTTCAACTGTCCCGATCACCGCGCCGTAATCCAGTTTTGCGGGAACGGACGGCGGCAAGCCCTGGCTTTCTGACAAGATCGCTTCAATCTTTATTAAATCCTCCGGGGCAATTATGTTTTTCCATGCGTCCCGTTTCGCCGCGTGAATTGCAACCTGCCCCCGAATGTTCGTCCTTCTCGGCCTTGTTTCATTTCCTTTTAAACCTACAACGGCAGCATATGCCCACGGCTGGTAAAGCGTAATTGCCTTCATCACTTTGAACCCCTCCCTTTATTTCACCCGGCGCAAGTTCATTTCTGAAAATAGCGTTGGCGGCCCCTCTATGCTATCCCAATCCACAATTGCATCATCCAATAAATCAGGTATTTGCCGCTTGGCTGCATTCCAGTTAGCCCCCAGTTTTTCAATCATCTGTGTCCAGTCCTCAATGTCATGGCCCACAATTTTAATATCTGCGCCATCATCTGTAACAACTAACTGTATATGCCTCATTTCGTGGTATAACAAGGCCACTATCTGCGCCCTGGTCATATAGGATGTATTAGCCTTGAAAACCTCGATCATGAAGGTAAAGTTTTGCCCGGTCAACTGATAGATAATATCCTGAAAACGGGTTGGTATTTTGCTAACCTGGGCGCACACAATTTTATTGGCGTGTTTTTGTTTCTTCTCTTGCCGGTCAATGAAAAGAATGCTATCAACTGGCACATGCTCCAATTCTTCAAACTTTTCTTTAAGCCGGTCTGCTATGGGGCGGTATGCTTCGTTAATCAGATATTCCCCCCCCGTATTCGTCAATAACGACAGGGTTTATTACTTCTCCCGTCTCCTTGTCTATCATCTTGGCAACCCTCCTTTCCTTTAAAAATTACCAGCATAGAGGGGAAGGGGGCGGCGGCCTTGGTATTGCCTTCTTCATCGGTAAACTTTAGCCGTCCCCGTATAAACCGCACTTCCGCTTTCCCATAAATGTAATCATGGAAGTATGCCGTATCCGTCCGGGCCGGAATAAGCATAACGACGGTTATATTGTGCTTCTTCGCTTCCTGGTACGCCTTTTGAACCCATTTCCCAATTTCCCGGCCATAGGGAGGGTTGCAAAAAACAGTACCCCCCCCCACGAATTTTTCAGGCCGTCATTCTCCGGCGTGAAATACCTGCGGCATTTTGCCGATTTATCAGTTGCCGCGGCGTCAAGTACAAAAGAAAATTCCCGGTTAAGCTGGTTGAAAAAATCCCAGGGCGTACACCAATCAAGGTTTTTGCTGCTCAATAATGCTTCATTCATGCCCGGCCCTCCATAAAGGCCCGCAAGTCCGCTTTTAGGTAATAATTCCTGCCGTGATATTTGCAAAGCCTTTCGCATTCATCCCCGAACGCGGCCCAATCAATAGGGGAAGGGTGGTAATTCAGCTTCCCAATTTTGAATAAGTCAATATAACTTCCCGTTTCAATCAGTCCAAAAACCAATTCCGGGTTATACACCGGTTCACAGGATACCCATGTTTTTATCCCTCGCTTTTTCGCCCTTCCAAGTGTCAGAATTCTTTCAATATAATGGGCGGCGTTTGGTTCATTTTCCTTTATAAAATCCTTATCCCCGGCAATCGTAACCCCGAAATTATCACCGCTATCCAAAAGGTCAAAGTCTCTTTCCGCCCGGAATCCGCCTTTAGTTAGAATTTGAATATGATTCCCGCTGTTTTTAATGGCTTCTATGATCTCCCGCGTAGGTGTCGTGTCTACCTCTGCCGGGTAGGGGTCACAGGTAAAGCAAAGATGAATAGTTTTCCCGCTGATCGCTTCCCGCTTTAACTGCCGCTTGACCGCTTCAATAATGCCTTTTCGCGGTTGAACCTCCCGGAACTGTTCACGGGATTTCTTTAATACCATTGGGGCATAACAATAAACGCACCCATGGTTGCAGCCGGTATAGATATTTAATGCAAGGTCGCCGTATTCTCTAGCCTTGGTTTTGGGTTCATAAATTGGCTTATTCGTTTTCCCCAGCTCCTTTCTTTGTGTTTTTTGGCGGCGGCCTCTCACCGCCTGTAAAATAGCCATTCACAAATTTTCAAAACTATTAATATGGCGATTCCTAACGCCAAAATCAATACGAATAACACAAATGCAAGCCATAAAAGCCCCGAAATATCCCACATATCCGCCGCGCCTCCCCGCTATCGGCTTTCCTCCTGGACAGTCCCTAATTCCTCAACCTGGGCTTTATCAAAACAAAGCGCGCTTCCTGGGTCATACTCTTTGGCCTTCCAGTCTTTAATAAAACCCTCCAGGTTGTCTTTATATTGGGGGAAGGGGTGTACTTGCTCCATGAAGTAAATGCCCATCATCATTTTTCCATCAACATCATCTTGCCAGCCGTAAAGGTGGTATGCTCCGTAATTGTCATAATCCCATAGCGATAAATAAAGCTGTACGCCGTCAAACTGTTCATTGGCTTTTTGAATGTTTATAACGTCCTGGGGTGTTAAGCCCTGGCCCTCGCAATCCCTTTGAATCTCTTCAAGGCTTTTCCCGCCAGTATGCAGGCGGGCCAGTATCACTTTTGGTTTATACATTTTCTTTATCCCTCCCATGTAATGGGCTAAAATAAGCCGTTAATTTTGCCCCTTCTTTCCAACCTGTCCGCAATGTTCAGAATGCCTTGCAGGGCCGCCTTAATATTGGTGTCCGTTCCTGCGGTGATGTTTAATATAGCGGCAATGTCCCTTAACTGTTCAGCGTTTTGCAAATCCTCTTCACTTACGGCGGTTTCCGCGTTCTTTATGCATGTAGTGCATACCTGCCAGCCCTCCGGGACATACTTCCCGCACATTGCGCAAATATCATTGCTCACAGCTAATCAATCCTTTTTCTAATGCAAACTCCCTGATTTTCGTTGCAGTTGCCCCTTTGACGCCTTTACACTCTCCCGAATTAAGGGCATTGATTAAAGTTTCAATACCTTTGCCGCCTTGTTTCGCGGCTGATTCTTGCCCGTCATTAAAGGCTTGATGGTATAAGGCCCTTAAAAACTCTTCAAGCTGCCGGTGATCATATTTTTTGATTTCTTTGTACCTCTCCCGGTTAATCATGTTTTTGGTTTCCCGTAATTTCACCGCTTATCCGGCCTCCCTTCCTGTTTCAGCGACAACATTTTTTCTCTCACCAATTTGTCAACCACTCTTCCGGGGCTTTTGGTGCCTGCTATTTCCGCCAGTCTTTCCAGGTTGAAGGCCGTTTGCAATGTTACCCTGATTGTTCTTCTGGTGTATTTCCTTTTCATCTTCTGCCCTCCAGTCCGTCTTAATTTCACGTTCAAGGCGGAAGCATTCTTGTTGGTGGATGTAATCAAGGAACATAACCGCCCCGGTAAACCGCACGCGGTAGGGGTCCGCTTCCGCGGCGGTGATGTATTGCCTTCCAAAAACTCCTTTCATGTCCCGCCAAATTGCCCATGGGATGAAATAGAAAAGGTCTTTGATTCCCGCGCATATTCCCGCAACCGCGCCCAATCTATGATGATATTCCAGCGCGTCCATTTGTTCAGTCGTTAGCACGGCCCTTTTCAGCCTGTCGGTGGTGGTGTATTTTGCTTCAAAAACTATCGAACGCCCGCCCGCAAGGGTCCCTTGAAAATCCGGCTGGGCCGGGGCCGTAAACCTCCCGGTAAAAGTCCCGTTCTGGTGTTTGGCTGTTACCCTGAACGGTTCCGGGGTCTTTTTGATCTCCGCCCGCTCCTGGGCCTGATAGGTAATACAGGCGGCCTTTATATAATCCTCAAAGAAATGGCCCTGCGCGTTGTTTACCGCGTTTTGCCACTGTTGACGGTCCCGGCTTTGCCTATCCATCAATAGGCCCTCCAATCATTTTTCTTAAACTGTGCCGCTCCATGCCTTTCATCATGAAAGAAAGCTTTAGAAGGTCGTTTTCATCCAGTTCCCTTTCCTCCGGCTCTTCTGTTCGTTTTTCTGGAGGGGGGAATAACCGGTTTTTGATCGCAAAGGCTTCAAAGAATCTATCTAATTCCTCCAGTAAGGCCCGCTTGAAAAAATCAAAGGCAATTTCAATTTCTATCCGCTCCGCGGCAGTGCAATATACGGCCATCATTTTTCCTCTGCCGTCTTTGCGCTTATAGGTCTTTCCATCACCCAGCACCATGTAAAGCACCTGGCAAAGCAATTGTTTTTGTAAATCGTCTTTGTATCTGAACCATTCAAGGGCCGTCTTTTCTTCCTCCAGGTCTGAATCTGTAATGCCATGCCCATTCATAAGGCGGTCAAGCAGCAGGGCGGCGGCGTCTTTTTCTCCGCCAAAACCCTGATCTGCAAGTATGGCAAGTTTCTTGATTTTTTTAATCAGGGCTTCCCTGGTATTGTTCATTTCCATCCCTCCAGTCTGTGTTTTTTCATTCCTTCCGGTGCATTTTCAGATATATGGACCATCCGCTAAAATCGTTGTATTCCGGGCTGCACTCTGTTAGCCTATATCCTGGGTATTTCCTTTCCCAAAATTGCCTATCATCTGAAAGCCGGGCCGCGTCCTGAACCTTTCGCCTGCTGTACCTCACGTCATTATTCCGGCTCCATGGCTTGATAAGGTTCTGTGATGAACTCCACCGCTTTTTCCCCTGGGGGTCTTTGGTAAGGTAGCGGCACAGGGCTTCTAATCCGTATTCATCTGGCTGTAACCTGTCCGCATTCACAAACCCGATCTTTTCACCCTGTTTTTCTCCCTTTTTCTTCCTCTTACTCCAAAGGGATTCTATTGCATCCCTATCCAGGCCCCCGTTCAAAATAATGTGATGGTGTATTCGTATTGGCTTATCATCTTGCTTCTTGAATTTGCACTCAGTCACAAGAATATATTTCAGTGGGGGCAGCCCTTCTTTTTTCATCCGGTAGGAAATGCGGCGGATGTAATTGACCGCTTCCCGTTCTGCTTCCTCTATCGTCTCCGGCAAATGTTCCGGGGAATAGGTGGCTGTGACATGTAAATCTCCCTTTCCAAAATTTGAATTCGCAAGTTGAACAAAGTACCTTTTGGCGTTCTTGTCGTTCAGGTTTTTTTGCTTTGGGGCGGATACCTTTTCCTTTTTGCTCCGCCTCCCCGGTATCCGGTCTTTTTCCTCAGTCCGGGGAATTATATCTACCTCCAAGTAATCCTGACCGCAATAAATTTTCTTCTCTCTTACAAAATTTCTCACGGCTCTTTTCTCCTTCTGGTGAATTAAGCCGTAAAGGGTATTACTTTTTTCCTTTTTCTGTATAATCAAAGATCAAAAGGGGTAGGTTATGAATAACCCTCTTATTTCTATTTTTTTACAGTGGCGGGGGTGTCTTTCGTGAGAAAAATAATACCCATTACAAGCCCGAAAACCCACTCAACGGCCCATGTTTTCTTGACTTTCCGCCGCGTTTCAACTACAATATGAGTAACAGTTTGTTGTTGTTTAAGCGGCTCAGATTTTTGGAACGGCCCCTTTCGGATGTTGTGAGATAGCACCCGAAAGGGGTTTTTCTTTGTCCCGCTCCAAGCGCGTTTTCACGCGCTTTTCAGTTTCCCAGTCAATCAGTTTCCAGTTTTCCGCCGATAATAAGCGGCGCGGAACCCAAAGCGGTCGTTGGAGTCCGACCGCGGGTAATTCAAGTTGAGCGCGGGCAGCCCGGCATTCGTGGTGCCGTTGAAATCGCCCCCGCGGAACGGCAAACGCTCTCCGTTGGTGTCCGCGAATATCCAGCCAGGCCATTCCTTGCCAGTGGGCGGGCAAAGGGCCAGGGCCAGCATGGTTTCCGGCACTTCAATTTCTATTTCAAGATTTCTCCAAGGGCAGCCATCCCAGCCCTTGCCTGCTTCTTCCGTGGTTAACTTCACTTCATCCCCGGCAGTGCTGAATTTAACGGTTTTCCCGCCTATTGTGATCGGTTTCCATAGGGGGCTTTCTTTCGATGTGTCAATTTTATTGGCCGCATCGTTATTGTCTATAAGCTGGATTTCCCCATTAAGCAGGCGCAACCCGGCAACCCATTCCAAAACGTTACCGGCCACATCATGCACCCCATAGGGCGTATGGTCATGCGTCCAGGTGTCCGGGCCGCTCCCGGTCAAGGTCCTGGCCTGGTCGTAAAGAATGCCTTTTTCCTCCGGGTGGTTAAAATCTTTACCCCAGTTTGTATTTCCGTGGGGCGGGGTGTTTTTGAACTGGCTTTCAAGGATTAACCCGGCGTGTTCCGCTACGGTCAGCAGGTGCCAGCCTTCACCTTTGGCAAAGCAAGCGGCTGCGGCTTCCTCCAGGGTTATGTTTGTGGCAGGCTGCATAAAGGGCAGGCTATAGGCCCTGCCGTTTATAATGGTGTTATGGAATTGGGAAATATAGATTGCGTCAACCTCTTCACCGGCAATATTAAACATGGGGTGTACTGCGTCCGAACCTCCGGGCAGATAGTCATGATTCCTGAACTTGTCGACCTTTACCATAATTGAGGGTTTGCCCGCGTTGTCAAAGACAACAACATTTCTTGCGTTTATCATTTAATTCATAACCTCCTTAATTTTTTGTTACCGTAATAATGCAGCAATAAAGCTTCCCGCTGGGGATACCGCGCTTTGGCTGTTTTTGTGAAGCGCGGAAGGTCTTTTTTTGCCTCCTTTGGGTTTCGGTTCAATTACTCCCGGCACGGAATGCGCCCGCCTCAGTTCGTCAATCCTTTCTTCTTCGCGTATTTTCTGGCGTTCTTCCGCCCGGCTGCGTTCAAACTCCGCCAAGGCTCCCCAAAGGTCCCCAGTTACAACGCCGTCCGCGGTGACATTGAGGATTGTTTTAAAATCCGTCTGCGTCATTTTGGCCCCCTTTCTTTCCTAATGTAATGCCGTCTTTTATGGCTGTTTCAATCAGCCTCCAGAAGAGGGGCAGGAATAACAGGAATACTTCACCGCCAATTGCTTTATAGCCCCGCTGGGCGTAGGCGGCGGCTTGTCCCCATTTGAAAAGCAAAATTCCGCAAACTGTGATCGCCGTCCATTTCGCAACTACCGTTGCTATTTGTTCCGGGTTATCAATCTTCAATCTGCGGAATCCTATTTGCAGCTTCATATTTCCTCACTCCCCTAATGTTTTGGTTTAAAACCCTCCAGCGGTGGCATTCCCTGTGTTACTAGATTCGGTCACCGGTAATGCTTTTAACTCCCCAGTTGCCTTTTCTCCTGAACAACTCCACCGCATGAATGAAGTCAACTGCTTCAATCTCCGTTTCTTCCCCTGTATCCTCGTTGCGGATTTTATATAAATGCAATTCTTCCCCTTCTCCAATTTCGGGGTGGCTAATCGCCAGGCAGCCCATTTCCTCCGCAAAGTTCATACAGCTTGGTTCTTCCCCGGTCCATGTTACCGCCTCGGTATTGGTGTTTCCGCAATATGGGCAATAACATCCGTCGCCTGGGTATTCTTTGTCAGTCTTTTTCTTTAAGACATATTCACTAACAAGAAACTCTTCCGCGCACGAATGGCATTCAATCTTAATAAGCCTGTCATGCACCCACATGGTTTACCTCCTTAAAATCAGTTGAGATTTAATAACCCGTGCTAATCAGGAAATCACGGGCCGCGTTCTTAATCCTGCTAAAATCAGCTATGGGCATGTTCTCCAGGGCGTCACTGCCGATTCCTGCCGCTCTTGCGGCCATGCGGCACAGGAAGCCGGATGATATTTCTGGGGCCAGGGCGTATTCATTCATGGCCTGCATTTCGTTTTCAATGGCGATCATGTCACGCCCGGTCAATCGGTCCCAATAGAAATTCAGGGTTTCATATTCCTTGCCTTCCCATTTAAAGGGCTGTTTGAAGGCGTGGACATAGGTCCCTTTGGTTTCCTGTTTTACGGGCTGCTTTACTTCCTCCAGGGCCGCCGCCTGGGTGTCTTTATCTTTGTTCATGTTCTTACCTCCTGTTTTGATGGTTTAATATGGGTAGCGAACTCTGACCGCTTCTAACATGTAATGGGCAAGTCCGCAATCAAAAAGGTTGTATGGCGTGTAATTCCGGGGCTGCTCTGAATCTTCATCCTGGCCGCAAGTTCCGTTGTAAAGGTTGAAGGCCAACCGGCAAACTCTGGTCGTGCCTCCTGTCTGCCACGCCCCCTTTAAACCCTCCGGCCTGATGCAGTTTTCTTTGAAGTCATAGAGCTGATTGATATTGTTTCTTGTCTCGGCGGTAAGCCCCAGCGCATAAAATAACGCTTTTCGTTCCGTATCCCGCTGGCTGCCGGTTCTTTCAACGTTCCTAATGAAAAAGTCTTTATGCTTTTCGTCTTTGAAGTCCATGCCAAGCCTCCTTTCTTTGTTGTGGTTAACACGGGCCGCCTTCACTGCCGCCAAATGCCCCGCTAGGAAACTTCCATCCCCCTTCCTGAACGAAAATTTCATCTGGCGTAAACTCTCCTGTTTTAAGCTGCCTGATAGCCTCCCGATCTTCGGTCTTTAGGCAACTCACTGCGCCCGCGGTATATTCCTCCAGGTTCTTTTTGTTGTCCAAGGTGAAGCCAAGTATTTTTTCATCCCGGCAAACCTCTTCAAAATGGTGGGGGTATAATTCTTTAATGCCCGCCCAGTGTTTGGGTAGGGAGAATATACACATCATGCAGCTACAGCGATTCCAACCCGCTCTATAGCATGGGTGGGGGTTGCAATTATGCCT
>Ga0067045_1032047_pt1 | contig 10969 bp, 8 predicted proteins | sample TerdegcTABiofilm_FD_59184 | JGI IMG/M metagenome (GOLD analysis project Ga0067045, IMG submission 59184) | Combined Assembly of (Gp0054472, Gp0054536) Wastewater bioreactor microbial communities from Singapore -Terephthalate degrading...
CTGGGACGGAGGCAGGCTCCAGCGCGCGTTCTGGTAGGCACGCAGCTGCTGGCTGTCGCTGTAGTTCAGGCGGTAGAACATGGCCGTCAGGCCCTCGGGCAGACCCGGAGCCTGGACTTCGGCCAGCACCAGCGGCACCGGCGCCACCGAAGCGGCGGCTGCATTCGCGGCCGGCGCGGCCAGGTCGGCCACGCCCAGGTCATAGCGCACCGGCTGCGTGGGTGCCGTGGGCAGGCCCGAGCAGGCGGCAAGCGCCAGCACCAGCGAAGAAGTGCCCAGCAATCGCCATGCTCCACGGCCGGTGAATGAAATCTTTGTGTCTGCCATATTGATTCCTTAGGGACTTAGGCCAGCCAGGATGGATGAGCAGCAGGCATTTCCATTGAGAAACCGCCTACCTGGTCCGAATTTTCGCAAGTCGTGTCCTTGTTGCCGCTTCACTTGGCCGGAGCCACGAAACCGGGCTCGCCGGGGCCCGGCTGGCCCAGGCCCTGGCCGTAGATGACGGATTGCGGGTTGTCATTGAAGCGGCCTGCCGCCGCGCCCATGGTGCGCGCAGCGCGCGAGACATCGTCGGCCGCGCCGTTCATGCGCGGCAAGGTGCTGCGCCCCAGCGATTCGGCCGCCTGCGACAGGGCCTGCGTGCCCTCGGCAATCTGCTGCAGCGGGCCGTCGGGCGCATTCACCTTGCGCACGGTCTGCTGCAGATCGGTCGCCACGCCCGTGGCGGCATTGCCGGCCTTGGTCAGGGACTGCAGGGTCTGGTGCGCATCTGCCGTGAGCTGAGGAAAGTCCTTGGCCGTCTTGTTCATGGTCTCGGCCAGATCCTTGATCCCCCCGGATGCGGCCGCGATATTGTCCAGCGCCGCGCTCACGCGCTTCTGGTTGTCCTCGCCCAGCATGGCATTGAGACGGCGTGAAATTTCGTCAACCCGCTCCAGCAGCACCGGGCCCTGGTCGGCCAGCATGTTCAGCGGCGAGGACTTCATGGGCAGGCGCGGCAGGCCGCTGGGCCCGGGCTTGAGCGGCTGCGAAGCCCGGCTGTCATCGTCGAGCTGGATATGGGCCAGCCCCGTCACCCCCTGATAGCCGAGCTGTGCATAAGTGGCCGGAGTGACCGGCGTGTCCTCACCCACGGCAATGCGAATCAGCACATTGCCGGGAATCTGCGGGTCAAAACCGATGCGCACCACCTTACCCACGGGTACGCCCTTGTAGCGCACCGTGGCCTGGGGCTGCAGACCGCTGACACCATCCTTGGTGGACATTTCGTAGAGCTGGTATTCGCGGTTGTCGCGCGTCAGCCAGACGGCCAGCCCTGCCAGCAGGGCCGCAACCACCAGCACGAAAATGCCGGCAGCCATGGCATGGGACTTGTTTTCCATCAGCTTTCCTCTGCGGCCGCGCCGCCTTGCACCGGGGCCATGGCACGGCGGCCACGCTCTCCCTGGAAGAAATGTTCGATAAACGGGTGCTTGATCTGGGCCACGTCGCGTGGGGCTCCGGTGAACAGCACTTTTTTCTCGGCCAGCACGGCCACACGCGTGGACAGCGCAAACAGCGTATCCAGGTCGTGAGTGACCATGATCACGGTCAGGCCCAGCTCGGCATGGATATCGCGCAGCAGCTCGCAGAACTCGTCAGAGCCCTTGGGATCGAGTCCGGCGGTGGGTTCGTCCAGCAGCAGCAGCGGCGGATCCATCATCAGCGCACGCGCCAGCGCCACACGCTTGATCATGCCGCCCGACAGGTCTGCGGGCATGCGCGAGGCATGTTCCGGCTTGAGACCCACCATCTGCAGCTTGACCATGGCCGCATCGCGCACCACGGCATCGGGCAAGGTGCCCTGCTCGCGCAATGCAAACGCGATGTTGTCCAGCACATTGAAGGCCGAATACAGCGCCCCCTGCTGGAACAGCATGCCCACCTGACTCGCCGCCAGCTCACCGCTGATGACCTCGCGCGAGGGCCGGCCATCTACGGTCACCGTGCCGCGCGAAGGCGAAAGCAGGCCCAGGATCTGGCGCAGCAGCACGGTCTTGCCCGTGCCGGAGCCGCCCACCAGGGCCAGAATCTCGCCCGGGTAGACATCGAAATTCAAGTCCTGGTGCACGGCAAAGCGCGATGCACCCTCACCAAACTCGGTCCACAGGTCCACCGCCTGCACCAGGGGCTTCACATCCTGCGGCGGCTCGTAAGCACCTACGGCGCCCTCGATACGGCGGTTGTGCATCACCTCTGTCATTTGCGCCCCCCCCGTTCCACGAGGCTGGCGCAACCCAAGCCAGAGACGCCGAGCAAGGGCCGCCCCGCAGCGAAGGTGTCGTCCCCTTGGGGGGAGGCGGCGAAGCCGCACAGGGGGTAGTTCATCCTAAAAGCCCACGTTTCTGAAGAGGATGGCAAAGATGGCATCCACGATGATGACCATGGTGATGGAGGACACCACCGCCGCCGTGGTGCCGCGCCCCAGGCTCTGGGTATTGGGCTCTACCTTCAGGCCCCAGTGGCAGCCGATCAGGGCAATCAGCACGCCAAACACCACGGACTTGCCCATGGCCAGCACCAGATTGCCGATCTTCACGGCCGCAGGCAGGCTTTGAATGAAGTAAGACGGCGTGATGTCCATGGTCAGGTCCGCCGCGACCATGCCGCCGGCGAGTGCCGCCAAAATGGTCCACAAAGCCACCAGCGGCATGGACACGGCCAGCGCCAGCGCACGCGGCAGCACCAGCCGGTAGCCCTGGGAGATGCCCATGACCTGCATGGCATCGAGCTCTTCGGTCACGCGCATCACGCCGATCTGTGCCGTAATGGCCGAGCCGCTGCGTCCTGCCACCAGAATCGCCGCCAGCAGCGGCCCCAACTCGCGGATCAGCGAAATGCCCAGAATATTGACGATAAAGGACTCGGCCCCGAACTGGCGCAGTTGCAGCGCCATCAGATAGGCCAGCACCACGCCGATCAGAAAGCCGACCAGTGCCGTGATCGGCAAGGCTGTCGCCCCCGTCGCATAGAGGTGGCCCGAAATATCGCGCCAGGGGCCACGAAACGGATTGCGCAGCAGGCGCAGACAGTCCAGCAGCAATTGACCGACCAGTTGAATCAAGTTGGAAAAGTGCCCGCAGGCGTCGATCACCATCTGACCCAGTCGATTGACCTCGCACATCCATCCCGAGGGCTCGGGCTTGGCCTCGGGCACTTCGCTGAACCTGGCCACACGCTCCAGCATGGAACGCTGATTCTTGGTCGTCAGCAGCCGGGCCGGCCAGGTCCTGCCCCATTGCTCCCACAGCAGTTGCGCGCCGATATGGTCCAACCAGACCATTTGCTGCAAATCCCAGGCCACGCCCTTGGGAACCGCCCTGATCTGTGGCGCCAGCCGACGCCAGATATGGCGATCGCCCAGCTCGGCAGCACTCCAGCGGCCCACAGGCACGGCCCATTGCTGACCATCGCGGGACTGCAGCGGGCATTGAGGTAGTTGGTCTGAGCTGGGCAAAGAAAAGCTTCCTAGGACATGAGGGAGACGGGCTAGCCGCAGGGGCCAGCATAACGCGCCAGGCGAGGAGCATGCCAAACGCAGCACGTAGGTCACTGCCGCATGCCACGCAATGATAGCGTTGCAATTTTTATCAAAAACCCGCCAAAGCCAAAACCAGCATTGCATCGGCAGCTTCCAAAACAGGAGTATGCGAGCGCTTTCCCTATCGACACCGACAAGGTCATCGCACCTAATGAGTTGGCCTTTTTGCCCATGACTGCCTCAAGGTTTGGCCTGCCCGCCAAGCCTTACCCGGCCTTTTGATCTGCCCATGAGTGACACCCAGTTCGACTACATCGTCATCGGCGGCGGCACAGCAGGTTCGCTGCTGTGCAACCGTCTCACCCGCAACAAGAATCACCGGGTTCTGCTGATCGAAGCCGGCGGCAAGGATGATTACCACTGGATCCATATCCCTGTCGGCTATCTCTATTGCATAGGCAACCCGCGCACCGACTGGCTCTATCAGACCGAACCCGACCCCGGCCTCAACGGCCGCAGCCTGCGCTACCCGCGCGGCAAGACCCTGGGCGGCTGCTCCAGCATCAACGGCATGATCTATATGCGCGGCCAGGCCCGCGACTACGAGCAATGGGCGCAGCTGACCGGCGACGACACCTGGCGCTGGGAACAGGTGCTGCCGGCCTTCCGACAGCACGAAGACCATTGGCGTCTCGACGCCGGAGGCAGCGCCAGCGAGGAGTTCAAACGCCTGCACGGCAGCAGGAGCACCGGCGGCAGCGGCGAATGGCGGGTGGAAAAGCAGCGCTTGCGCTGGGACATACTCGACGCCTTCGCCCAGGCTGCGCAGCAGGCCGGCATCCCGGCCACCGACGATTTCAACCGCGGCTGCAACGAAGGTGTGGGCTACTTCGAGGTCAACCAGAAATCAGGCCTGCGCTGGAATACGGCCAAGGCCTTTCTGCGCCCTACCTGCTATGGCCGCCCCAACTTCGAGATGTGGACCCGCGCCCAGGTGCGGCGCCTGATTCTGGAAGATCTGCCGGACGGCAGCCAGCGCTGCACCGGCGCCGAAGTCTGGACCGGCGATGGGATGGTGACCGTGCAGGCCGGGTGCGAGGTGCTGCTTTGCGCGGGCGCGGTGAACTCCCCGCATATCCTGCAGCTGTCGGGCATTGGCCCTGGCGACCTGCTGCAGCGCCATGGCGTGGCCGTGCGCCGCAACCTCCCCGGCGTGGGCGCCAATCTGCAGGACCATCTGCAAATTCGCTCGGTCTACAAGGTGCACAACGCCAAGACGCTCAACACCATGGCCGGCAGTCTCTGGGGCAAGGCGGCCATCGCCCTGGAATACGCGCTGCGGCGAAGCGGCCCCATGAGCATGGCGCCCTCGCAGCTCGGAGCCTTCACGCGCAGCGACCCGGCACAGGCCCACCCCAATCTCGAATATCACGTGCAGCCGCTGTCGCTGGACGCCTTCGGCGAGCCGCTGCATGACTTCGCCGCCTTCACCGCCAGCGTCTGCAATCTCAACCCCAGCAGCCGCGGCACGGTGCAGTTGCAGGGCGCTGACTTCCGCCAGGCTCCGGCCATCGCGCCCAACTACCTCTCCACGGCCGAAGACCGGCGGGTGGCAGCCGACAGTCTGCGCGTCACGCGCCGCATCGTCAGCCAGCCCGCGCTTGCGCCCTTCCAGCCCGAGGAGTTCAAGCCCGGACTGCAATACCAGAGCGACGAGGATCTGGCACGCCTGGCCGGCGATATCGCCACCACCATCTTCCATCCCGTGGGCACGACCAAGATGGGGCGTGCCGACGACCCGATGGCGGTGCTGGACAGCCGCTTCAGGGTGCGCGGCGTGCAGGGCCTGCGCGTGGTCGATGCTGGCGCCATGCCCACCATCACCAGCGGCAACACCAACAGCCCGACACTGATGATGGCCGAGAAGGCTGCGGAGTGGATTCGCGCAGCCGCCTGACGCGCGGCCGCTCAGAAACCTAGCGATTCACTCCGAAAAGCCTGTCCGGGCCTGAAAGCAGTCGCGGCGGCCCAAAGTCCATCCGCGCGGGAAGTTTCCGTCCGGCCTCCTGCCCCAAGCACCGAAGTCTGCTGAGATCTTTTGCTTATAAGCAAATGACGCTACTGTTTTTGAAAAATCTCAAAACTCATAAGGATGTCACAAAACTTTCTGATTCATTTGTCAGACGTTTTTGATATAACCCAAGGGAATTCCCCAATGCACCACACAGGTGCAGCCCTTACATTCTCGTCACTCTCGCTGCTCCACGAAGCAGCATGGAGGGCCGAGGAGACAACTCGACACAACCAGACCAATACACATAAAAAGCATCAAAGATGCGTTCAAAAGCGCCCCTCAGTGGGCGCTTTTTTTATGCCTGCGCACAAGCTTGAGGCGGCGGTGCGACAATGCCGGCGCCATCTTCGGGCATTCACGCCCGCTCTCCCCTGGCTTCTTCATCCCGCCTTCTGCAGCGCCGCCCCAGCGGCAACGCGCGCTGTTCACGGCATGCACCAATTGCAGGCATTTGCTCCATGGAATGGATTCTTGTTTCCCTCGCCTCGGCCCTGGCCGGGTTTGTTGACGCCATCGTGGGAGGCGGCGGACTGATCCTGGTGCCAGCCATGTTTGCGGCCTTCCCCACCACCACGCCCGCCACGCTGTTTGGCACCAACAAGAGTGCCGCCGTCTGGGGCACGGCCATTTCCGCCTGGCAGTTCAGCAAGCGCGTGCATATCACCTGGGCCACGCTGCTGCCCGCCATCGGCACGACGCTGGTGGGCGCTTTTCTCGGCGCCTGGGCCGTCACGCTGATCTCTCCCGATTTTCTGCGCAAGCTGCTGCCCTTCATCCTGCTGGGCGTGCTGGGCTACACCCTGGCCAAAAAAGAGCTGGGCCGTGACCACGAGCCGCGCCTGGCGGGCCGTACCGAGATGCTGACCGCCTGCGCCATCGGCCTGCTGATCGGTTTCTACGACGGCTTCTTCGGCCCGGGCACGGGCAGCTTTTTCGTGTTCCTGTTCGTGCGCCTGCTGGGCTATGACTTCCTCAACGCTTCGGCCAACGCCAAGCTGCTGAATCTGGCCTCCAACGCTGCGGCACTGCTGCTGTTCACGCTCAAGGGCCATGTCTGGTGGCACTTTGCCATCCCGCTGGCCGTGGCCAATGTGCTGGGCAGCATGCTGGGCACCTGGATGGCCTTGCGCCACGGCACGGGCTTTGTGCGCGCGATTTTCATCGGCGTGGTCAGCCTGCTGATTCTGAAAACAGCTTATGACGCTTTTCTGCGTTAAACCATTACACAGCAAGCGTTAAAAGCTATCAATTTTTCAGGGTGCTGTTTCGTCGTCGGACAGCACCGAGATATCTTCCACACGGCGCGGCGTGCCAATCGGTGCGCCCGCCTTACCCTGGCGCACGGCAGCGATATCGGCCTCGCTGGGGTAGTTGCCCACCAGCCAGTAGTCCAGGATGCGGCGCGCGATAGGCGCGGCAGCTGCCGCACCGAAGCCGGCGTTCTCCACGATCACGGCCACGGCAATCTTGGGCGCTTCGGCGGGACCGTAGGCGATATAGAGCGAGTGGTCGCGCTGGTACTCGGCCAGACGCGCGGCGTTGTACTTTTCCTTCTGGCCCACGCTCACGGCCTGGGCCGTGCCGGTCTTGCCGCCCGACAGATAGCTGGCACTGCCGAAGACGCCGCGCCCCGTGCCGCCGGTCACCACCCCCACCATGCCGCGCTTGACGGCATCGACATTGCTCTGCTTGAAGCCCAGATTGACGGGCGCCGGCTGGACAATGGCCGTGCGCGTGCCGGTGACCGAGTCGATCAGCTCCTTGCCCACATGGGGCGTGAAGCTCATGCCGTTGTTGACCAGGGTGGCCAGCGCATGCGAGAGCTGGAGGATGGTGAAGTTGTTGTAGCCCTGGCCGATGCCCAGGGAAATCGTCTCGCCCGCGAACCATTGCTGCTGCGCGGCGCGCTTGTAGGTCTTGCGCTTCCACTCCTTGCTGGGCAGCACGCCGCGCACCTCGCCGGGCAGGTCGATACCGGTGATCTGGCCAAAGCCCAGCGGCTTCATGAAGTCGTGAATCGCATCCACGCCCATCTCGTTGGCCAGCGTGTAGAAATAGACATTGCTGGAATGCTGGATGGCGCGCGCCAGATCCACCGGCCCCAGCGCGTGGCCGGAGCGGAAGGTGTGGCCGCCAAAAGTCCAGGAGCCGCCGTCCTGAATCACCGTGCCCGGCGTGCGCTTGCCGGTCTCTATGCCCGCAAGGCCCATAAAGGGCTTGTAGGTCGAGCCCACGGGATAGGTGCCGCGCATGGAGCGGTTGAGCAAGGGGCGATCCAGCGATTCGTTGAGCGCCTTCCAGCTCTCCTGGTCGATACCGTCGACAAACAAGTTCGGGTCGTAGGTCGGCTTGCTGACCATGGCCAGCACCTCGCCATTGCGCGGGTCCATGGCGATAGCCACGCCGCGGCGGTTGCCGTAGAGCTCTTCCACCATCTTCTGCAGCTTGATGTCCACCGACAGTTGCAGGCTGTGGCCCGGCGTGGCGGGGCGACTGCCCAGACGACGCACGGCATGACCGCCAGCCGAGGTTTCCATTTCCTCCCAGCCGGTCTGGCCGTGCAGCTGCAGCTCATAGCTCTTCTCGGCGCCCAGCTTGCCCATGACCTCGGTGCCCCGGTAGTTGGCAGCATCATCGGAGTCGTCGATCTCTTCCTTTTCCCTTTGATTGATACGACCGATGTATCCGATCAAATGGCTGCCGGCTTCCTTGAGCGGGTAGGTGCGAAACAGCCGCGCCTTGATGTCCACACCCGGAAAGCGATAGCGCTGGGCCGCGAACTTGGCGACTTCCTCGTCCGTCAGGCGCGAGCGGATCGGAATGGACTCAAAGCTCTTGGAGTCATCCATGAGCCGCTTGAACTTGCGACGGTCGCGCGGCGTGATCTCCATGACCTCGGACAGCCCGTCGATGGTCTCGTCCAGATCCTCGACCTTGGAGCGCGTGATCTCCAATGTGTAGGCCGAGTAATTGGTGGCCAGCACCACGCCGTTGCGGTCCAGGATCTGGCCGCGATTGGGCACGATCGGCACCACCGCCGTGCGGTTGCTCTCGGCACGCTCGGCAAACTCCTCATGGCGCTCCACCTGCAGCACCAGCAGGCGCCAGACCAGCAGACAGAACGCCAGGAACACCACGCAGCCCATGACGACCGCGCGCATGCGAAAGCGCTGCAGCTCGACTTCGGTGTTACGAATCTCCATCATGCGACGACACCCGCAGACAAGGCCGCCCCGCATGAGCTGCGCCACCGGCGTGCCTCACCCCAAGGACAGCGAGCAAGGGCCGTCCCGCAGCGAGGCTGTGGTCCTCCCCCACGAAGCGAGAGGAAGGAAGGCGCAAAGCGACTCAGGAGGGAATGCATCTCACAGAGGGCGGTTTTCATCGCTGTCGGGCGCGCGGCGCTGCGGCGCCAGCAGCAGCACGCTGACCACCGGCCACAGCAAGGTCTCGATCACCGGAGCGATCAGAAACTCCAGACCGGGGAAGATGCCGCCCGTCGCAATGCGCAGCAGCACCTGGATGCCATGCGCGGCGGCAAACACCGGCAGCAGGTGCAGAGCCTGCACCGGGCTCGAGAACCAGAGCAGGCGACGACTCATCCAGCCCGTCACGAAGACCAGCAAGGTGTAGGCCAGCGCATGCTGGCCCAGCAGCGAGGCCCGGTCCACATCCATGACCAGACCCAGCGCAAAGGCAATGCCCAGGCCCACGCGCTGCGGCTGATTCAGACTCCAGAAAGCCAGCAGCAACATGAGCATGTCCGGCAGCCAGACGATGCGGCCCAGCGGCAGCATATTGATGGCCAGTCCGATCACCAGGGTGACGACGATGAACAGAGGGTTGACCGGCAGCAACAGCTGCTGGCCGCGCGGCATGATCATGCGGGATCCTTTGCGGGCTTCGCGGCCTTGGCACCCGCTTTCTCAGCGGCGGCCTTCTCCTTTTCGGCAGCGGCGGCTTCCTTCTTGCCGCGCGCCTTGGCTGCGCGGTCGGCCTTCTCGGCATCGGCCTTGGCCTGCATATTGGCGGCCTCGGGATGCTCGGTGCGCCCCTGAGGCTTGAGCACCATCACATGGCGCACGCCCTGCACGCGGCCCACGGGCTCGCAATAGATTCGGGTGAAGGCGGAGTCGGCACGACGGTCCACCGTCACCACCTTGGCCACGGGCAGGCCCAAGGGGTACAGCCCGTCGATACCGCTGGTGGTCAGTAGATCACCCACCTGCACATCGGCATTGCTGGGCATGAAGCGCAGCTCCAGGCCGCCGGCGCGTGTCGAAGACGCATCGCCATAAGCTACGCTGCGCGCACCGGTGCGCGGGTTGAAAACGGGAATGGCCTGATCGCGATCGATGAGCAGCGTGACCTCGGCGCGCGTCGGGTAGACACGCGTGACCTGACCGATCACGCCTCTTTCATCCAGTACGGGAGAGCCCGGCTCGATCCCGTCGGCCTGCCCCTTGTCGATCACCACGCGGCGCGTATAGGGGTCGGGGCTGTCATAGACCACCTCGGCCACCTGGCCCGGCGTCAACGAGCGCTCGCGCAACTCCAGCATGGCGCGCAGATGTTCGTTTTCCTTGATCAGCTCATCGGCCAGCTCGGCACGCTGAGCCATGACGACCAGCTCCTTGCGCGCGGCATCCTCGCGGGCCACAGCCTGCTGCTGCACTTCGGCATAGCGGCTGGCGTTCTGATAGGCCAGCACCGGCTGGGCCACCACCCATTGCACGGGCGACAGCGCCGCCGACAAGGCGGAGCGCACGGGGGTGGTAATCTTGAAACGCGCGTCGGCTACCATCAAAAACAGCGCCAAGGCGCTGTAGAGGGCAAGCTGGGAAGTGCGCGAGGCCTGTTGCTTGAACAGCGATGGAGCGCGGTGGTCCAGAGTGTCCAGGCTCATGTGCGCTCCCTGGGCATGGCCGTGTGCGCACGGCCTTCCCATTCAGAAGGAATGCAATAAGAGAGCGCGGTATGCAGGCGTATCACGGACTCAGGCCTTGTTCATGGAAGTGGCTGCGGTACGCGCACTATGCAGCGCGCCGCAAAACACCACATTGCACAGCGATTAATCGCTGGTGAAGATGCTGCCCTGGCGATCCATGGTCTCCAGTGCCATGCCGCAGCCGCGCACCACGCAGGTCAGCGGTTCTTCGGCCACCAGCACGGGCAGACCGGTTTCTTCTGCCAGCAGACGGTCCAGGTCGCGCAGCAGCGCGCCGCCGCCGGTCAGCATCATGCCGCGTTCGGCAATATCGGCACCCAGCTCGGGAGGCGTCTGCTCCAGCGCGTTCTTCACGGCGGAAACGATCTGGTTGAGCGGATCGGTCAGCGCTTCCAGCACTTCGTTGGAAGAGATGGTGAAGCTG
>Ga0067045_1032044_pt1 | contig 10967 bp, 7 predicted proteins | sample TerdegcTABiofilm_FD_59184 | JGI IMG/M metagenome (GOLD analysis project Ga0067045, IMG submission 59184) | Combined Assembly of (Gp0054472, Gp0054536) Wastewater bioreactor microbial communities from Singapore -Terephthalate degrading...
CCGCCGCTCTGGGCTTCGGGGTTGACATGGATCGCGGCGGGGATCTTACCCGACGCGCCGGACATGCGCCCGTCCGTTACCAGCGCCACTTTGAAGCCACGGTCCTGCAACACGCCGAGGAACGGCGTCATCTTGTGCAATTCGGGCATGCCGTTGGAGCGCGGCCCCTGGAAGCGCATCACCGCGACAAAGTCTTTTTCCAACTGACCGGCCTTGAACGCATCGGCCAGATCTTGCTGGTCCTGGAACACCACCGCTGGGGCTTCGACAACCTGGTGCTCGGGGGCCACGGCGGAGACTTTCATCACGCCACGGCCGAGGTTGCCTTGCATCACGCGCAAGCCACCTTCGGGCGAGAACGCGCGGGCCACCGGGCGCAGGATGGCTTCGTCGAGGCTTTCGATCGGGCCGTCGCGCCAGATCAGTTCGCCGTCGACCAGGAACGGTTCCTGGATGTAGCGGCTCAGGCCTTTGCCGGCCACGGTGTTGACGTCTTCGTGAAGCAGGCCGGCTTCGAGCAGTTCGCGGATCAGGAACGACATACCGCCCGCCGCCTGGAAGTGGTTGATGTCGGCCTTGCCGTTTGGATACACGTGGGACAGGGTCGGCACCACCTCGGAGAGGTCGGCCATGTCTTGCCAGGTCAGGATGATCCCCGCCGACATGGCGATGGCCGGCATGTGCAGGGTGTGGTTGGTGGAACCGCCGGTAGCGTTGAGCGCAACGATGGCGTTGACGATGGATTTTTCGTCGACGATCTCGCCGATCGGCGTGAAGTTGCCGTTGGCCTTGGTCAGGCGCGTGACCTGATGCGCGGCTTCGCGGGTCAGCGCGTCACGCAGCGGCGTGTACGGGTTGACGAACGAGGCGCCGGGCAAATGCAGGCCCATCACTTCCATCAGCAACTGGTTGGTATTGGCGGTGCCATAGAAGGTGCAGGTGCCGGGGCTGTGGTAGGACTTCATCTCCGACTCCAGCAGCTCTTCGCGGCTGGCCTTGCCTTCGGCGTAGCGCTGGCGCACGTCGGCCTTCTGCTTGTTGGAGATGCCCGACGGCATTGGCCCGCCAGGAACGAAGATCATCGGCAGATGGCCGTAGCGCAGGGCGCCCATCATCAGGCCGGGGACGATCTTGTCGCAGATACCCAACATCAGCGCAGCGTCGAACATGTTGTGGGACAGCGCTACCGCCGTGGACATGGCGATGACTTCACGGCTGAGCAGGCTCAGCTCCATGCCCGGCTCGCCTTGGGTCACGCCGTCGCACATGGCGGGCGTGCCGCCGGCGAACTGGCCGACCGAGCCGACTTCGCGCAGGGCTTTTTTGATCTGGTCCGGGAAATGTTCATACGGCTGGTGCGCCGAGAGCATGTCGTTATATGACGAAACAATTGCCACGTTGGCGGCATTCATCATACGCAGACTATTTTTATCTTCGGTGCCGCAACCGGCCACGCCGTGGGCAAAGTTGGCGCATTGCAGCTTGCCGCGCATCGGGCCGTCGCTGGCGGCGCCGCGAATGAGCGCAAGGTAAGCCTCACGGGTTGCACGACTGCGGGCGATAAGCCGATCGGTGACCTCAAGAACGCGGGGATGCATGTGTAGAACTCCAGGCTAACGGATGTGGCGACCTGAGTGTCTATGCTGATCAAACGCCCGCGGCACATGGGATGGCAGAGAGTCGTTTGGATCATCGGACCAGTTGATTCAGGTCACTCGTTGTAGATTGAACAAAATATTGCCACTAAAAAGGCTTGTTTTCTATTTTTATGCGAATAATCTTGTAATTCTTACAACAAATCGACGACAGGCACTCTTCAATGACTCTTCGAATCGCAATCAATGGTTTTGGCCGTATCGGCCGCAATGTCCTGCGCGCACTGTATACCCAAGGCTATCGCCAGGATTTGCAGATCGTCGCGATCAATGACTTGGGCGACAGCTCGATCAATGCCCACCTGCTCAAGTACGACACCGTCCACGGTACTTTCGATGCAGAGGTCGCGCACGATCAGGAAAGCCTGACCGTCAATGGTGACCGGATCGCCGTCAGTGCCATTCGCAACCCGGCCGAGCTGCCCTGGGCTGCGCACAATATCGACGTGGTGTTCGAATGCACCGGCCTGTTCACCGACCGGGCCAAGGCTGCTGCCCATATTAGCGCCGGCGCGCGCAAGGTGATCATCTCTGCCCCGGCCAAAGGCGCGGATGCCACCGTGGTCTACGGGGTAAATCATGACATTTTGCGTCAATCCCACCAGATCATCTCCAACGCTTCCTGCACCACCAACTGCCTGGCACCCGTGGCCCAGGTGCTGCACCGCGAGCTGGGCATCGAAAGCGGCCTGATGACCACCATCCATGCCTACACCAACGACCAGAACCTGACCGACGTCTACCACACCGACCCCTACCGCGCGCGCTCGGCCACCCAGAACATGATCCCGAGCAAGACCGGCGCCGCCGAAGCGGTCGGCCTGGTGCTGCCGGAACTGGCGGGCAAGCTGACCGGCATGGCCGTGCGGGTGCCGGTGATCAACGTATCGCTGGTGGACCTGACCGTGCAGTTGAAGAAAGACGCTACCGCCGAGGAAGTCAACGCGCTGCTCAAGGAAGCCAGCCAGCACTCGAAGATCCTCGGCTACAACACCCTGCCGCTGGTTTCCAGTGACTTCAACCACAACCCGCTGTCGTCGATCTTCGACGCCAACCACACCAAGTCCAGCGGCAAACTGCTGAAAGTGCTGGCCTGGTACGACAACGAGTGGGGCTTCTCCAACCGCATGCTGGACAACTGCCTGGCGCTCTGCAACGCCGAATAATCTTTTGTGGGAGGGGCGGCTCGATGGTTCGACTTGCTCCCGATGGCGGTGTATCAGTCATGCATGTGTTGACTGACATTCCGTAATCGGGAGCAAGCCGCTCCCACATTTGATCGGTAGAGGCCCAGAGAAACAGCCACTTGCCATTTGTGCTGATGATACGCATTATCATTAACTACAAATCGGTCCGGTATCGCTGTGAGCCAATCTCGCTTCAACCAAGTCTTTCTCACCCAACGGGTGATTCTGCTACGCACCTTGCAGCGGATGGTGAACAACCACAGCACCGCCGAGGACCTGTTGCAGGAAACCTACCTGCGCGTGACCCGGGCCCTGGGCGAGCGGCCGATCGATCACCTCGAACCCTTCGTCTACCAGACCGCGCGCAACCTCGCGCTGGATCACTTGCGTTCACGCAGGATACAGGCGCGCACACTGCAGGAAGATGTCCCGCTGGACGTCCTGCAAAGCGTCGCCGCCCCCATCAGCACGCCCGAAGACGCGACCCAGGCCGAGCAACTGCTTGAGCACCTGAGCATCAGCCTCGGCCAATTGAGTGCCCGCCAGCAACGGATTTTCATCCTCAGCCGCCTGCACGGTTGCAGTTACCAGGAGATTGCCGATCAATTGGAAGTGTCCTTGAGCACGGTGCAAAAGGAACTGAAATTGATCATGGCCATCTGTGTAGGTGTGGCCGAACGGCTGGATCAGCCTTAAGCTTCACCCGACAGAAATGTCGACCCAGGCTGTAGGAAAGATAAATAGAACGTGGCGAAGACCCGAGGCACACCGTGACCGACCCGAATAAACTGCGCCCCCATGCGCTGGCTCATGAGGTGTTGCAAGACCCGGCGATGGACCAGGCCCTCGACTGGCTGATCGCCTTGCAGTGCCCGCAACCCGGGCAGCAGGCCGCGTTCGAAGCCTGGCTGGCCGGCGACCCGGCGCGCGTCCAGGCCTTCGGCAAAGCCCAGGCCGCCTGGGGCGGGGCGCCCGTCCACAGCGCCGCCGTCGCGCTGGCCGCACCGCGCAAACCCGGGGCCTGGCGCCGTATCAAACCGCATTGGAAACCACTGGCCACCGCCGCCGTGTTGATGCTCGGGCTGTTCAGCTTCAGCAACCTGCCGGTACGTCTGCAAGCCGACCACCTCACCGTGGTGGGTGAGCGCCAGCGCCTGCAATTGGATGAGGGCTCGAACGTCCTGTTGAACACCGATTCGGCGTTCTCCAGCACCACCCGGGATCACCAGCGCATCGCCCGCCTCTACCAAGGCGAAGCGTTTTTCGAGGTAACGCCCAACCGCGGCCTGCCCCTGGAAGTCGACGCCGGCCCGGTGCGCGCCAGCGTGCGCGACACCGCGTTCGCCGTGCGCTACCTCAACGGCGAAGCGCAGGTGCAGGTGCAGCGCGGCGACGTCGACCTGAGCAACACCTTCGACGATGCCCGCGTGCGCCTGAGCGCCGGGCAAAGCATCCGCATCGGTCCCAACGGCTTCGGTCAACCCGCCAGGCTCGACGCCAACAAGGACCTGGCCTGGGTCCAGGGCCGGTTGATCTTCGAAAACCGCCCGATGAGCGAAGTGCTCGCCGAATTGCGCCGCTACTACCCCGGCTGGATCGTCAACACCAACGACCAACTCGCCAGCGTCGCCGTCACCGGCAACTACCGCCTCGACCAACCGCTGGACGTAGTGCGTTCCCTGGCCCACATCACCTCGGCCAAGCTCTCTGAATACCCGGCATTGGTGATCCTGAACTAAATGAGAATTATTTTTACTCGATAGACCTCGGCTGTACGTCTCGTCTTAGCCAATGCAACTGATTCCTATTTGAACCAGTGCGCAACTATAAGACTCGTACTTCCGGAGCGCTCTCGATGTCCTCTCGTTTCAATCGCCGGTCTTCTTCACCCGTGCTGTCCTTGCTGACCGCCGCCCTCCTGCTGGCCGGTACCCCGCTGACGGCCGCCGCCGCCGAACCGACCGCCCGCAGCCACGGCAACTACAGCTTCAGCATCGAACAGCAGCCACTGGTTTCGGCACTCAATGCCTTCACCGCCGTGACCGGCTGGCAAGTCGGCCTGCCGGCGGAGCTGGGCCAGGGCGTGTCGTCCCCTGGCGTGCGCGGTGCGCTGTCGCCGGAAAAAGCCCTGGAGCGCTTGTTGGTGGGGACCAACCTGGGCTACCGCAAACTCGGCAACAGCAACATCGTCCTGGAAAAGCACGCTGGCGGCGGTGTCCTCAACCTGCAACAGGTGACCATCAGCGCCACCCGTAACGAGCAGGACGTCAACAGCGTACCGAACACCGTCAGCGTGCATGATCGCCAAACGCTGGACCGCCAGAACGTCAACACGATCCGCGAGCTGGTGCGTTACGAGCCCGGCGTCTCGGTCGGTGGCGCCGGCACCCGTGCCGGCAATGCGGGCTACAACATTCGCGGTATCGACGGCGACCGCATCCTCACCCAGGTCGATGGCGTGGAAGTGCCGGACAACTTCTTCAACGGCCCCTACGCCAAGACCCGTCGCAACTACGTCGACCCGGAAATCGTCAAGCGCGTGGAAATCCTGCGCGGCCCGGCGTCGGCCCTGTACGGCAGCAGCGCCATCGGCGGCGCGGTGAGCTATTTCACCCTCGACCCGGACGACATCATCAAGCCCGGCCAGGACGTCGGCGCCCGCCTCAAGACCGGCTACAGCTCCGCCGACGAGAGCTGGCTGACCTCCGCCACCGTCGCCGGTCGCGTACAGGACGTCGACGGTTTGCTGCACCTGAGCCAGCGCAACGGCCATGAAACCGAAGCCTACGACGGCAACAATGCCACCGGCCTGGCCCGCACCGGCGCCAACCCCGAGGAGGCGCGCACCACCAACGTGTTGGCCAAACTGGGCTGGAACTATGGCGATGACAACCGTCTGGGCCTGACTTACGAGAAGTACAAGGACGATCGCGACGTCAACCTGAAGAATGCCGTGGGTGGCCCGTTCGTCGGTGGTCAAGGTTTCAATCTCTACCGTGATCGCCGAGGCAACGACACCATCACCCGCGAACGTTTCGGCCTGGAAAACACCTTCGCCCTCGACTCGCCCGTGACCGATCGCATCAAGACCAGTCTCAATTACCAGATCGCCAAGACCGACCAGAGCACCGCAGAAATCTACCAGGCCGGCCGTCGGGTATTGCGCACCCGCGACACGCTTTATGAAGAAAAACAGTGGGTATTCGATGCCCAGCTGGACAAGGCATTCAGCGTCGGCGAAACCGATCACCAAGTGACCTACGGCACCACGCTCAAGCAGCAGAAAGTCACCGGCTCCCGCGAGGGCTCGGCCACTTGCCTTGCCGTCGGCGCCGGTTGCACAGCCATTGGCGCGCCCAGCCCAACGGCCAGCGACAGCGTGAAGAAGGCCAGCGACTTCCCCGACCCGACCATCAACACCTATTCGTTGTTTGCCCAGGACCAGATTGCCTGGGACAAATGGACCTTCCTGCCCAGCCTGCGTTATGACTACACCCAGCTCAAACCCAAGCTGACTCAAGCGTTCCTCAGTACCGTCAACCCGACCGGCCAATACCCGGTGAGCGACAAGGAAAAAACCTGGCACCGTGTCACCCCCAAGTTTGGCCTGACGTATGCCCTGACCGATCACTACACCCTGTTTGGCCAATACGCCGAAGGCTTCCGCACCCCCTCGGCCAAGGCGCTGTACGGACGCTTCGAAAACCTGAACCTGGGCTACACCGTCGAGCCCAACCCCGACCTCAAGCCGGAAACCAGCAAAGGCATCGAAACCGGGATTCGCGGCAAGTTCGCCGCAGGCTCCTTCGACATCGCGGTGTTTTACAACAAGTACCGCGACTTTATCGACGAAGACAACGCGGTCGTCGGCGGCACCGTCGAACAGTTCCAGGCCGTCAATATCAAGCGCGCAACCATCAAGGGCGCGGAAGCCAAGGGCCGCTTGAACCTCGACGCCTTCGGGGCGCCTCAGGGCCTGTATACCCAGGGGTCGATTGCCTACGCCTACGGGCGCAACGACGACAGCGGCGAGCCGCTGAACAGCGTCAACCCACTCAAAGGCGTATTCGGTCTGGGTTACGAACAGGACAACTACGGTGGCCTGCTGAGCTGGACCCTGGTGAAGAAACAAGACCGTGTCGACAGCAAGACCTTCTTCGCGCCCGACGGCGACAGCGCCAACGGCCCGTTCAAGACCCCAGGCTTCGGCATCCTCGACCTGACCGGCTTCTATAAAGTCACCCACGACGTGACCCTCAACGCCGGCCTCTACAACCTGACCGACAAGAAGTACTGGAACTGGGATGACGTGCGCAGCTACGACAGCGTCGGCGAAGCCGGTGTCACCGGCCCGGCCAACCTCGACCGCCTGACCCAGCCCGGTCGCAACTTTGCGATCAATGTGATCTGGGACATCTGATCAATCCGCCTCGCCTCGCCGGAATCAATCACCGGCGAGGTGAGGATTTTTTACTGTGCCGCGTCTTCTTGTTCGTCTAGTTACTAACCGCCCAGCCATGCCTCAGGGCAACACGGCGCTCCCTTCACAAGGACTTTGTCATGACCGCTTCGCCTTCCGCAGAACGCCCAAGCCTGCGCTCCCAGCGCCTGAACCAGATCACCAGCGAGCCGCACACCCGGCTCGATGCGCTGGTCAAGGCGCACGCGCCGTTTGAAACCCAGCCCAACTTCGCGCGCTTCGTGGTGGCGCAGTACCTGTTCCAATCGGAACTGGTGGCGCTGTACAACGATGCCGCGCTGATCAAGATCGTCCCCGACCTGGCCGAGCGCTGCCGCGCCGACGCCGCCAGACTGGACCTGGCCGACCTGGACACTGACGTGCCGGCCGCCGTCCCCGGCGCCGTGCAGAACCCGAGCCAAGCCGAAGCCCTGGGGTGGTTGTTCGTCTCCGAAGGCTCCAAGCTGGGCGCGGCGTTCCTGATCAAGCGCGCCGTGGCCCTGGGCCTGAGCGAAACCTTCGGCGCCCGCCACCTCGGCGAGCCGGCCGGCGGCCGCGCCGACGGCTGGAAGCGCTTCACCCGCACCCTCGACGGCCTGGAATTCAGCGCCGAAGAAGAAGCCGATGTGGAAAAAGGTGCGCTCAATGCGTTTATGCGCTTCACGGTGTTGCTCGAACAGGCATACGCTACCGCCCCTGAGCTGGCCTGATATTCGATTGAAATGCGTATTCGGTGGGAGGGGCGGTGCGACGATTCGACTTGCTCCCGATAGGGGTGGGTCAGCCATGAAAGTGGTGGCTGACACGCCCCCCCACACTTGGATCTCATGCCAAGCTGAATAATTGTTTTCCCCGACTTGCACACACCCATGACCGGCAAATCCCCATCCACCTCGAGAATCGCCCGGCTCCTCTTCGGCCTGCTGGCCTACGTCAGCCTGGGTATCGGGTTGGTGGCGATTGTCGTGCCGGGTTTGCCCACCACCGAATTCATCCTGCTGGCTGCCTGGGCCGCCACCAAAAGCTCGCCGCGCCTCAGCGCCTGGCTGGAAAACCACCGCCTGTTCGGGCCGATCCTGTTCAACTGGCGCAACGGCAAGATCATTGCGCGCCGCGCCAAAATCAGCGCCACCGTCAGCATGCTGCTCTGTGCCCTACTGATGCTGCTGACGCTCGATCACGGCTGGCCGATCTACCTGACCATCGCCGGAATGAGCCTGGGCAACCTGTGGATATGGTCCCGCCCGGAACGGCTTGCACGCCCCGTATAACGCGGGATGTAGGCGTTTTCCTACCGTTCATCGCCTCCCTCTCATGAAACCCCTGGCTACGCCGATGCTCCGGATAAGGCGCCGAATGGACTTGGCCCGGCTCGCATACCAACAAGCCCATCCGTGAGTGAACCTATGTTCGATACCCTCTCCATCCGCTTGAAAATCGTGCTGCTGTCCGGCCTCTGCCTGCTGGGAGTGATTGCGCTGGTGGTCGGCATGAATATTTACAATACCGCGCAGAACAATGCGCTGGTCAGCGACTCAAGCTCACGGATGCTCACCGACAGTGTGCAACAACTGCTGCAAGCCAAGGCTGCCGAACAGGCGGTACAACTGCAGCGAACCTTCGGCGACAGCCTGGTGGCGCTGACCGCCCTCGCCGACCAGGTCAAAGACCTGCGCACCCTGGCCGCCAAGCGCTCCCTCGAACCCGGCGCGCTGCGTGAAGAACTCAACCAGAGCCTGAAAACCGCGTTTGAACGCAACAGCAAGGTGCTGGGGATATGGATGTCGTTCGAGCCCAATGCGCTGGATGGCAAGGACAGTGAGTTTGTCGACGACAAGGCGCGTGTCTCCAACGATAAAGGCCGTTTCTCCAGCTACTGGAGCCGCGCCGGCGGCGAAGGCTTGAACACCATCATGGTCGAAGAGGACCTGAACAAAACCACCCTCAACCTCAACGGCACCCCCTACAACATCTGGTACACCTGCCCACGGGACACCCGTCGCGCTTGCCTGCTGGACCCGTATGAAGACACGGTGGGCGGCAAGCTTGTACTGATGACCACCATCGCCCTGCCGTTGCTGGTGGACGGCAAACTCATCGGCGTCCTGGGCGTCGACATTGCCCTCAATGCCTTGCAAGCCAGCACCGATGCCGCGCAGAAAGACCTGTTCAACGGTATGGCGCAGTTGGAGATTCTCTCCAGCACCGGTTTGATCGCCGCCTACAGTGGCGAACCGGCCAAGGTCGGCAAGAACCTGATCGACACCCTGGGCGCCGAAGGCAAAGAGATCGTGCAACTGCTGGGCAGCGACAACCGCACGATTCTCGAACAGGACAACACCATCCGCGCGGTGTACCCGGTCAAACCGCTTGCCGACGCCAAGTCCTGGGGCATAGTGATCAAGCTGCCCAAGGCGGTACTGCTGGCCGACAACGTCAAGCTGCAAGCCGTACTCGACAAGGCCCAGGCCAGCGGCACGCTCAAGGCCTTGCTGGTCGCGGCCGTCGCCGCATTGCTCGGCCTGCTGCTGGTCTGGCTGACCGCCACCGGCGTGACCCGGCCGATCAACAGCGTGGCCGCCATGCTCAAGGACATCGCCAGCGGCGACGGCGACCTCACCCAGCGCCTGGCCTACTCCAAGAAAGACGAGCTGGGCGAACTGGTGACCTGGTTCAACCGTTTCCTCGACAAGCTGCAACCGACCATCGCGCAGATCAAGCAAAGCATCAGCGAAGCCCGTGGCACGGCGGACCAGTCTTCGGCCATTGCACGCCAGACCAGCGAAGGCATGCAGGTGCAGTTCCGCGAGATCGACCAGGTGGCCACGGCGTCCAATGAAATGAGCGCCACCGCCCATGACGTCGCCAACAGCGCCTCCAACGCCGCCAGCGCGGCGCGCGGGGCCGATCAGTCGGCACGCGAAGGCATGTCGATCATCGAGCAGAGCACCCGCGATATCACCACCCTCGCCGACGAAGTCAGCAAGGCCGTAAGCGAAGTCGAAGCACTGGCCGTCAACAGCGAGCAGATCGGTTCAGTGCTGGAAGTGATTCGCAGTATTGCCGAGCAGACCAACCTGCTGGCGCTCAACGCTGCCATCGAAGCGGCACGCGCCGGGGAAAGCGGGCGCGGGTTTGCGGTAGTGGCCGACGAAGTACGCAACCTGGCCAAGCGCACCCAGGATTCGGTGGAGGAAATCCGCCAGGTGATCGAACGCATCCAGAGCGGCACCCGTGGAGTGGTGGCGACCATGCATTCGAGCCAACAGCAGGCCCAGAGCAATGCCGGACAGATCCATCAGGCCGTGCAGGCGTTGGGCAAGATCAGCGACGCGGTGACGGTGATCAGCGACATGAACCTGCAGATCGCCAGCGCCGCCGAACAACAGAGCGCAGTGGCCGAAGAGGTCAACCGCAATGTGTCGGCGATCCGCACCGTGACCGAAACCCTCACCGGCCAGGCCACCGAGTCGGCGGCAATCAGCAGCCAACTCAATGCACTGGCGACTCAACAGATGAAGTTGATGGACCAGTTCAGGGTGTAAACAACACTGTAGGAGCGAGCTTGCTCGCGAAGAACATCAACGATCACGCGTGCATCCTGGATGAACGCGGTGTCCTTGAGTTTTTCGCGAGCAAGCTCGCTCCTACAGGCCGGTCCAGGCC
>Ga0067045_1005035_pt1 | contig 10963 bp, 12 predicted proteins | sample TerdegcTABiofilm_FD_59184 | JGI IMG/M metagenome (GOLD analysis project Ga0067045, IMG submission 59184) | Combined Assembly of (Gp0054472, Gp0054536) Wastewater bioreactor microbial communities from Singapore -Terephthalate degrading...
GTCGCCCGCCGGCGCTGATCGAGCCCGAGCCGTTCGATGAAGACGGGCGGCGCGTGATCTGCTATCCCGGCGACCCGAGGCACAGTGTTTCCACGCCGGTCTGGCCCGGTCCGACGCGATTGCTGCACCGAAACCATCGCTTTGAGCCCGAGAACGGCCTTGCCTCGTTGCTGGACTGAACCCGAGGAACTCCCTTCCTTGAAACCCATCCAAAGGGCTTCAGCCCCAAACAGGAGCCGTCCATGCGTTTGCCTTTGTGGTGTTTGACCGGTGGTGTGTTGCTCCTGACCGCCTGCAGCGGTTACGCACCCACTGCTGAAATGGCGGGTTGGAACAGCGATCAGGTTGTGGCGCGAATGGGTCCCCCGGAAACCACGCGCCGGATCGACGGGGGAACCCGCCTTGAATTTCCTCGAGGGCCCTATGGCCTGCACACCTGGTTTGTGGACCTCGATGCCTCGGGCCGCGTCGTCCGCACGGAGCAGGTGCTCACGGAGGCGCACTTCATGCAGATCAACCCTGGCATGAGCGCAGACGAGGCCCGCCAGAAGCTGGGACGTCCGGGCGAGGTGCAGGGCTTGGGGCGGTCCCGCGGCAGCTACTGGAGCTACCGCTACGAAAACCCGTTCTGCCGCTGGTTCCAGGTCGAGATCACCCAGGAGCAGACGGTGCGCTCGGCGGGTTACGGCGAGCCTCCTGAGTGCCGCAAGAGAGATCAGTCGTTCTCCCCTTGAACGCGTGGCAGCGGCCCGCTCTTCAGGGCGCCGTTCAGATCACCCCAAAACGGTAAATCGTGGTGGCTCGGTACGGCCGGCCGGGCGCCACGGTGTTCTGCGGCAGTGCGGGGCAATTGGGGGCATTGGGGAAGTGTTGCGGTTCCAGGCAAACGGCCGAACGGGGTCGGTGTCGTACGCCCCACTTGCCAAGGTCGGGGCGTTCCGCCACGCCGAGTTGACCGGCGGTGTACACCTGCAGCAGCGGTTCGGTGGTCCACACGTCCAGGGTGCGGCCGCTGGCTTCGCTCCGCAATTGCGCGCAAAGGCGCGCTTGGGCCGTTGACCCACCCTCCAGCACGTAGCTCAGGTCGATGTCGGGCAGGGCGCTGAGCACCTGTGCCGAGCGAAGGTCCTGCGGGTGGCCGTCGAGCGAAACCCGCGCGCCCGTGGCGATGCCATCGGCCCCGGTGGCCAGCACTTCGTGCGAGGGCACTTGCAACACGTGGTCATCGATGCGCTGGCCCTGGCGCACGCCATCAAGGTTGAAGTAGATGTGGCTGGTGAAACTCGCCGGGCCGGGTGCATCGAGCGCGGTGGCCGTGTGTTCGAGCACGAGCGCATTGTCGTTGTCGAGCCGGTAGGTCAGCTGAAGGTCCAGCGTGCCCGGAAAACCGTCTTCGGTGGTGAGGAATCGGTGGTGCAGCCGAAGGGTCTGTGCATCGGTCTGCGTGGCATCGAAGACGCGGTGGCGCGAGCCGCGCGGCCCGCCGTGGATGCAGTGTGCGCCGGCGTTGGGCGTGAGGTGGTGCTCATGCCCATCAAGCGTGAAGCGCGCATCCCCGATGCGCCCGGCATAGCGGCCCACGAAGGCGCCCATGGAGGGCGATCCAGTGAGCACGTCGGCCAATTGGTCGTAGCCCAGCGCCACGTCGTCCAGCGCCCCAGAGCGGTCTGGCACGACGATCTGCAGCACCTTGGCCCCGAGGTTGGTGATGGCCACCACCATGCCGCGCGCATTGCGCAGGAAGAAGAGGGCGGTGGGCTGGCCGTCCACTTCACCTTGGAAGCGCGCCGGGTCGAGCAGATGGGGGAAAGCGGTTGAACTCATCGTCCCTATTGTGGGCCGAGCGCGTGAATCAGCTCGCCCAGGCGCTCCCGCTCGGCGGGCTGAAGGTCGGTGAGGGGCGCGCGCACCGGGCCCGCGTTGCGACCCACGAGCTGCGCACCGGCTTTCACGATGCTCACCGCATAGCCGGGGCCCTTGTTGCGGATGTCGAGATAGGGCATGAAGAAAGACTTCAGCAAGCGGTGCTGTGTCGCGTGATCGTCGGCGCGCACGGCCTCGTAGAAGGCCATCGCCGTCTTCGGGATGAAGTTGAACACCGCCGACGAGTACACCGGTGTGCCCAGCGCCTTGTAAGCCGCCGCGTAGACCTCGGCTGTGGGCAAGCCACCCAGGTAGGAGAAGCGCTCGCCCATCTTCAGGTAGATCGACATCATGAGCTCGATGTCTCCGATGCCGTCCTTGAACCCGATGAGATTGGGACAACGCTCCGCCAGGATGGCGAGCGATTCGGGCGTGAGCTTGCAGACGTTGCGGTTGTAGACGATCACGCCGAAGCTCACGCTTTTGCAGACCTGCTCCACGTGGGCGATCAGGCCGGCCTGGCTGGCCTCGGTGAGGTAGTGCGGCAACAGCAGCACGCCGTGAGCGCCCAGGCGCTCGGCTTCCTGCGCGTGCGCTATGGCGGTGCGGGTGGGACCGCCCGCACCGGCGATGATGGGCACCTTGCCCCGGCAGGTGGTTACTGCGGTGCGCACGACCTCGCTGTATTCGGCGCCGGAGAGCGAGAAGTACTCACCAGTGCCACCGGCCGCAAACAGCGCGCTGGCACCGTAGGGCGCGAGCCACTCCAGGCGCGCGGCGTAGCCCTTGGCATCGAAGTCGCCCTGCGCATTGAAGTCCGTGACGGGGAACGACAGCAGGCCGCTGCCAACGATGGATTTGAGCGCCTCTGGAGTCACTGCGTGGCCTTTGGTGCGGGGACGCTCAGTCCAGTTTGATGTTGGCCTGGGCGACCACCGCGCCCCAGCGCTTGCGCTCGGCCTCGAAGAAGCGGTCCTGCTCGGCCGACTGCATGGTGACCACCTCGGCGCCCTGGCCAGTCAGTCGGGCGCGCACGTCGGGGCTGCGGATGGCCTTGATCAGCTCGGCGTTCAGCCGCGCGATGAGCGCAGGTGGCGTGCCGTTGGCGACCAAAACGCCTTGCCATGTGCCGGATTCAAAATCCTTCACGCCCTGTTCGGCCAGGGTCGGTACCTCGCCCACCAGCGGCATGCGCGTTTTCTTGGAAATGCCCAGCACCTTGAGCCGGCCGCTCTGCACGTGCGGCAGCGTGGCCAGCATGCCGTTCATGATCACCTGGGTCTGGCCGGCCACCGTGTCGGTCACGGCCTGCGAGCCGCCTTTGTAGGGCACGTAGGTCCACTTGGCGCCGGTGGCGCGCTCCACGGCCACGCCGGCCACGTGCGGTGCGCTGCCCACGGCCGTCACCGCGAAGTTGAGGTCGGTCGTCTTGGACAGGGCCACCAATTCCTTGAGGTTGTTGGCCTTCACGGAGGGGTGCACGGCCAGCATGTGCGGCGAGTACGCCAGCATGGTCACGCCGCGCAGGTCCTTGCTCGGGTCGAAAGATAGCTTGGTATAGACCGCCGGGCTAATGGCCAGCGCACCCACATCGCACAGCAGCACGGTGTGGCCGTCGGGTGCAGATTTCGCCACCAGATCGGCCCCCAGATTGCCGTTGGCACCCGGTCTGTTTTCCACGATGACCGGCTGGCCCAGGCTGTCGGAGAGCGGCTGGCTGATGGCGCGCGCAATGATGTCCGAGGAGCCGCCCGGCGGGTAGGGCACGATGATCTTCAGCGGCTTGTTCGGGAAGGTCTGCGCGTGCGCGGGCAGGCCTGCCACGGCGAGCGCGGCGGACGAGGCGAGCAGTTGTCGGCGATTGATGGACACGGTGATCTCTCCTTGACGGTTTTACTTGACCAGGCCGGGCAGCCAGAGCGAGAACGCGGGCACGTAGGTGACCAGCATCAGGCAGATGCCCAGCGCGCCGTAGAACGGCGCGATGGTGCGCATCACCTGGCCAACCGAGATGCCGCCGATGGCGCAGCCCACGAACTGCACCGACCCCACGGGCGGGGTGTTGAGGCCGAGTGCGCAGTTGATCAGCATCACGATGCCGAACTGCGTCGGGTCCATGCCGAACTGCATCGCGATCGGCATGAAGATCGGCGTGCAGATGAGGATGGTGGCCGCCATGTCGAGGAAGGTGCCCAGCACGAACAGCAGCAGGTTGATCATGAGGAAGATCACCCAGGGCTTGTCCGACACCGACTTCATGAGTTCGCCGGTGAGCTGCGGTACTTCGTACAGCGCCATGAAATACCCGAAAGCGGCCGAGATGCCGATCAGCAGCAGCACCACGCCCGTGGTCTTGCAGGCCTTGGCGCAGGCCTTGAGGAAGTTGTGCCACGACAGCGTGCGGTACACCAGCACGGTGATCGCCAGCGCCCAGGCCACGGCGATGGAGGCCGACTCGGTGGCGGTGAACGCGCCCGAGAGGATGCCGGCGAGGATGATCACGATCACCAGCAGGCCCGGCAGCGCCGCGCCGAAGGCGCGCAGCACCTCGCCCCAGCCGGGGAATTTGCCGTGCGTGGGGTAACCGCGTTTCACCGCCACGTAGTAGGCCGCGCCCAGATTGCAGAGGGTGAGGATCAGCGCCGGGATCAGGCCGGCGAGGATCAGGCTGAGCACGCTCACCGAGGCGATGCCCGAGGTGGCCAGCGTGAAGATGATCATGTTGTGCGAGGTCGGCATGATGGCGCCGACCAGTGAAGCGTGGGTGGTGACATTGACCGCGTAGTCCGCGTCGTAGCCCTCTTTCTTCATCAGCGGGATCATCACCGAGCCGATGGCCGAGACGTCGGCCAGTGGCGACCCGGCCACGCCGCCAAACAGCGTGCAGCCCACCACGTTGCTCATGCCCAGGCCTCCGCGCACATGGCCCACCAGGCTGTTGGCGAAGCGCACGATGCGGTCGGCGATGCCGCCATACAGCATCAATTCACCTGCGAACACGAAGAACGGGATGGCCAGGAAGCTGAACACCTGCATGCCGCCGACCATCTTCTGGAACACCACCGCCACCGGCAGGCCGGCCACGAGGATGGTGGCGACCGACGAGAGGCCGATGGCGAAAGCCACCGGCACGCCGAGGATCAGGAACAGGGTGAAGCTCAACCCCAGGACGGTCAGTTCCATGCTGGCTCCACAAGGGTGCCGCGGATCAGCGCGACGATGTGTTCGATCGAGAAAAGCACGATCAACGCGCCGGCGATCACGATGGGCAGGTAGTCGATGCCATCGGGCACCGGCAGCATGGGCTTCTTCTCACCCCACTTCGCGGTCATCCACAGCCAGCCGCTCTGCACCATGAGCGCGCCGAAGATCGCCACCAGGCCGTGAATGACGAACTCGATGCGGCGCTGCCAGCGCAAGGGCAGCAGGCTCACCAGCGACTCCAGGCCGATGTGGCCGGCGTCGCGCACCCCCACAGCCAGGCCGAAGGCGGTGACGAACAGCACCAGCAGCATGGCCAGTGCCTCGGCCCAGGTGGGCGTGTCGTTGAGGATGTAGCGGCCGATCACCTGCCACTGCACGCACAGGACGACCGCGATCAGCCCGATCACGGCCAGCATCAGGCACAGCTTGGACAAGCCGGCACACAATTTGGTGAACATGGAGAACCTTGCTCCCTCGCCCGCCGGGGCGGACGAGGGCTGGAGGAGAGTGGGTGGGAAGGACGCCCGTTTACTTCGTGTCCTGGATCGTCTTGACCAGGCGCTTCATGTCGGGCGTGGTCATGAACTTCTCGTACACCGGGCCCATCACGGCCTGGAAGGACTTCTTGTCGACTTCAACGATTTCGGCACCGGCGGCCTTCACGTTGGCGAGCGACTTGGCTTCCTGTTCGTCCCACTTCTGGCGCTCGAACGCGACCGACTCCTTGGCGGCGGCGCGGATCATGTCCTGCTCGGCCTTGGGCAGCTTGTCGTAGATCACCTTGGACATCACCAGGATCTCGGGCGCCATCGAGTGCTCGGTCTTGGAATAGATCTTCACGGCCTCGACGTGCTTGGCGGTGTCGAACGAGGGGATGTTGTTCTCGGCGGCATCGATCAGGCCGGTCTTCAGGCCGGTGTAGACCTCACCGTAGGGCATGGGCGTGGCGTTGGCGCCCATGGCGCTGACCAGCGCGACCCACAGGTCGGATTGCTGCACACGGATCTTCAGGCCCTTGGCATCGGCCACGGTCTTGATCGGCTTCTTGGCGTAGATGGAGCGCGCACCGCTGTCGTAGAACGCCAGGCCGACGAAGCCGGCGGACTCGCAGCTCTTGAGGATCTCGTCGCCCACCGGGCCATCCAGCGACTTGCGCATGTGCGCGATGGAGCTGAACAGGAAGGGCATGGTCGGCACCTGGGTCAGCGGGCAGATGGCGTTCATCGGGCCCACGTTGACGCGCGTGAAGTCCAGCGCGCCGATCTTCACCTGGTCGATCGTTTCTTTTTCGCTGCCCAGCGCCTGCTTGTTGAAGACCTTGATCTTGTGCTTGCCGCCGCTCTTTTTCTCCAGCAGCTCGCTCATGTACTTCACGGCGGCCACGGTGGGGTAGTCGTCGGCGTTGTGGGTGTCGGCCGAGCGGAACTCGGTGGCCTGGGCCGCGAGGGCGGCACAGGCGGCCACGATGGTCAGGAGGGGTTTGATGTTCATGTCGTCCTCAGCGCTTTCGGTTGGGTGGTTGAAAACAGGGTGTCGGGCCTGGGGCCTCTTGTGGGAATGCAGGGCTCAGAAAATCGCGCATGGGGGCTCGGGCAGTCCGCGCACGCCGGGGCGCAGCGCGAACACGCCGCCTGCCAGAGGCTGGTCGGACAGGTCGCCACCGGGCCGGATGGAGGTGACGAACAAGGTGTCGAGCCCGCTGCCGCCGAAGGCGCACATGGCCGGTTTCTTCACCGGCACTGCCAGCGAGCGGTCGAGTCGGCCGTCGGGCGTGAAGCGGTGCACCAGGCCGGCATCGTTGCCGCAGATCCAGTAGCCACCGTCTTCGTCCACCGCCGCGCCATCGGGCCGCCCGGGCAGGGCCTTCATGTCGACCCAGGCGCGCGGGTGGTGCGGCGTGCCGCTGTCGGTGTCGTAGTCGTAGGCCCAGATGGTCTGCACGCTGGGGTGCGAGTCCGAGAGGTACATGGTTTTGCCATCGGGGCTGAAGGCCATGCCATTGGGTGTGATGAAGCCGCCTTGCAGCGCGCGCAGCGCATCCCCGTCGAACGCGTACAGGCTGCCTGCCGGCGCGGCCAACGACATGTCCATCACCATGGTGCCCGCGCGCAGGCGGCCCTGGCGGTCGCAGCGGCCGTCGTTGAAGCGCATGCCGCCTTGCGGGTGCTGCACGGTGGCGCACAGTGCCTGGGTCAGCGTGCCGTCGTCGTGCGGCGTGAGCACGGCCACCCCGGTTTCCATCGCGGCCACCCAGCGGCCATGCGGCGTGTCTTCGCTGCCGGCGGCCAGCGCCATGCAGCCGGTCATCTCGGGCGTGGCCCACTGGCGCGGCTGGCCGGTGGCTGCGTTCCAGCACCAGAGTACGCGGCCGGGAATGTCCACCCAGAACAGCGACTGGCGCTGCGTTTCCCACACCGGGCTCTCCCCCACGCCGTTGCGCGCGTCGAGCACCAGTTCGGCTTGTGTGGTCATGGTGCGTGTGCCGTTCAGAACGGGCCGGCCTTGACGAAGCCGCCGCCCTGATAGATGGCGGCCGGGTCGTTCAGGTCGGGCGCGCTGGTGCGGGCGAAGACGGCCTCGCGGAACACGTCCGACGTGTCCTTGGCCACGTAGCCGACATGGCGCGCGCGGCTGTTGTCCCACCAGGTCACGGCGTTGTCCGACATGCCGAACACGATGCTGTGGCCCAGCACGGGCGTGCTCAGGCAGGCGGTAATGAGGCGATGCAGGTCGTCAAAGCTCAGCCAGGTGGCGAGCATTCGACGGTCCTTGGGTTCGGGGAACGAGGAGCCGATGCGCACGCAGGCGGTCTCGATGCCGTGGCGGTCAAAGTAGAGGCGCGCCAGGTCTTCACCAAAGGCTTTGCTCAGGCCATAGAAGCCATCCGGGCGGGCCGGGTGGTCGGCGTGGATGGTTTCGCTCTGCTTGTAAAAGCCGGTCACGTGGTTGGAGCTGGCGAACACGATGCGCTTGACGCCGTGCCGCCGCGCGGCCTCGTACAGGTGGTACGCGCCCAGGATATTGGCCTGCAGGATGGACGCAAAGGGCGCCTCCACCGAGATGCCGCCCATGTGCACGATGGCGTCGCAGTCCTTCACCATGGCATCGACCTCGTCCGCGTTGGCCAGATCGGCCAGCACGATTTCTTCGCCGGCTTTCGCCGCACCCAGGTCGGCGCGGTCAGAAAGGCGCAGCACCTCGCAATTGCCCTTGAGGCGTTCGCGCAGGGCGGTGCCCAGGCCGCCGGCGGCACCGGTCAGCAACAGGCGGTGGTGGGTTTTGAGGGTCGATTCCATGGTGTGTGCGGTCTTGTCTCGAAGGGCTTGGACTTTCGCGAGGGGTTTGCTACAGTCCGGCCATCTTGTTGTCTGTTGTCGGTTGTCAGACAACTTGGGCGAATTGTGTGAACGCCACAATGGCGTGTCAAGGAAAAAACAATGCTCCCCGTGAAAACCCTAGGAGACGAGGCGATGCCGCTGGCGGCGCCGCCCCCGCGCCCCCGCCGACAGCGCGGTCTGGTACCCGAAATTGTCGACACGCTGACCGCAGATGTGCGAGAAGGCCGCCTGCAGACCGGTGACAAGTTGCCCACCGAATCCGAGCTGATGGCCCGATTCGCGGTGAGCCGCACCGTGGTGCGCGAAGCCATCTCGCGCCTGCAGGCGTCGGGCCAGGTCGAAACGCGCCATGGCATCGGCACCTTCGTGATGGCCCCGCCCGAGCAGAGCAACTTCCGCGTCGCGCCCGAGGACTTCGCCACCGTGGCCGACGTGATCTCGCTGCTGGAACTGCGCATCAGCCTGGAGAGCGAAGCCGCGAGCCTCGCCGCACTGCGCCGCGACGACAGCCACCTGCAGAACATGGTCGCCGCGCTCGCGGCCTTCGAGGCTTCCATCGACGACGTCTCCGACGCCGTGCCCTCGGACTTCCAGTTCCACATGGAGGTGGCGCGCGCCACTGGCAACCGCCACTTCGCCGACCTCATGACCTACCTGGGCACGATGATCATTCCGCGCACCCGCCTCAACACCGCCAGCAGCGCGCCCGAAGGCCGCCTGGCCTACCTGCGGCGCGTACACGGCGAACACCAGAGCATCTACAACGCGATCCGCCTGCGCGACGCCGAGGCCGCGCGCAAGGCGATGCGCTTCCACCTCTCCAACAGCCGCGAACGCCTGCGCCGCGCCCAACCCGACAGCCCCGCATGACGCACGGCACCAGCGGCGCGGCCTTCTTCAGCCGGCCGCGCAATGTGGTATTGCTGGCCACCCTGTGCTGCCTGCTCTGGGGGAGCGCCTACCCGGCCATCAAGAGCGGCTACGCGCTGCTGTCGATTGGCCGCGACGACACTGCTTCGCAACTCGTGTTCGCGGGCTGGCGCTTCCTGCTCGCGGGCGTGTTGCTGCTGGGCATCGCGCGCGCCATCGGGCGGCCGGTGTTCGCGCTACCGCGCGCCAGCATGGGCCGCATTGCGTTGCTGGGGCTGGCGCAGACCTCATTGCAGTACGTGTTCTTCTACGTCGGCCTGGCCCACACCACCGGCGTCAAAGGCTCCATCCTGAATGCCACCGGCACCTTCTTCAGCGTGCTGCTGGCGCACTTCATTTATCACAACGACCGGCTCGACCACCGCAAAGCACTCGGCTGTCTGGTGGGCTTCGCGGGCGTGATGGCGGTGAACCTGCGGGGTGGGCAGGCGCTGGAGGCGGGCTTCACGCTGCTGGGCGAGGGCTTCATCGTCATTGCGGCCTTCGTGCTCTCGGCCGCGAGCATCTACGGCAAGCGGCTGTCACAGCGCATCGATGCCATGGTCATGACCGGTTACCAGCTGGCCATCGGCGGCTTGGCGCTGCTGGTGGTGGGCCAAGCCTTCGGGGGTGCGCTGCATGGCATGTCGCTCGCGCCCGCCGTGCTCCTGCTCTACATGGCCGTGCTCTCGGCGGTGGCGTTCGCGTTGTGGGCCGCGCTGCTCAAGCACAACCGGGTCGGCATGGTCTCGGTGTTCAACTTCCTCATCCCGGTGTTCGGCGCGCTGCTCTCCGCACTGTTCCTGGGCGAGCAGATCCTGGCCTGGCGCAATGCCGTGGCCTTGCTGCTGGTGTGCGGCGGCATCTGGCTCGTCACCACCGACCGGCGCCCCCCGCCCAGCGCCACCACCCCGGCGGGTTGACCGCCGCGCCAGCGGCGCTACAGTGCCCTTTCGCCAGCGCGGTGCCGGGTGGTCCGACGCCGCGCCAGCCAAAGGGGTTGTCATGACGTGGTTGATCATCGGCCTTGTGTTGTTCCTGGGCGTGCACTCGGTGTCCATCGTCTCGCCGCAGGGCCGCCACGCACTCGCGCAGCGCATGGGCGAGGGTGGCTACAAGGGCGTGTACACGCTGGCCTCCTTCGTCGGCCTGGCGCTGATCGTCTGGGGCTACGGCCTCGCGCGCCAGGCACCGGTGCTGCTCTACACGCCGCCTGCCGGCCTGCGCCACCTGGCGCTCCTGCTCATGCTGCCGGTCTTCGTGCTGCTGTTCGCGGCCTACCTGCCCGGGCGCATCCAGCGTGCGGTGAAACACCCCATGTTGCTCGCGGTGAAGTGCTGGGCGCTGGCTCATCTGCTGGCCAATGGCTCGCTGGCCGATGTGCTGTTGTTCGGCGGCTTCCTGGCTTGGGCCGTGGCCGATCGCATCTCGGTCAAGCGCCGCGCGGCCGCAGGCCTGTTGCGCAGCCCGCCCGCGTTGCCCGGCGGCCTGGCCAACGATGCAATCGCCGTGGTCGGCGGGCTCGCGGTCTATCTTCTCTTCCTGTTCTGGGCGCACGCCTGGCTGTTCGGCGTGCGTCCGATGGGGGACTGATGGGGAACCCTGGGCGGTGTGTGCGCACCAACCGCCTTGCCGCCCTTTCTTCTGCC
>Ga0067045_1032051_pt1 | contig 10963 bp, 14 predicted proteins | sample TerdegcTABiofilm_FD_59184 | JGI IMG/M metagenome (GOLD analysis project Ga0067045, IMG submission 59184) | Combined Assembly of (Gp0054472, Gp0054536) Wastewater bioreactor microbial communities from Singapore -Terephthalate degrading...
TTAGCTTTTGAAGATTCTCGCGCGCTCCACCATATCGGCGTGAATGCGGTCGATCTCGGCGCCGTCGATCTCTGCTTGACGAGCGACATCGCGCCAGCCAGCCACGGCACCGCTCACCTGCTCGATCGCGCCCGGCAGTTCGGCCAGCAGGTCGAAACGCTCGGCCACCACCCGCGCATCGGCGCGCGTGATGTGCTCGAACTTTCCGTTGATCGACATCTGATGCCGTGCCACCCATTCACTGCCTTCGCGGTAAGCGTGCGTGATGTCATAGGCCGGCGCCAATTCCCATGGCCCACCTTGGCGCAGCAGGAAGGAAAAATTCTTCGTGTGGTCATCGTTGTTGACGCCCAGCACATTGAACAGCATGCGGCGCAGCACCTGCGCCATGGCCTCGCGGCCAAGCCCCAGCGACAACGCTGTCTGGAAAAGCTGGTTGTAGCTGTGCGTGCCCACCTGCTTGTAGTCCAGGTGCGACATCGCGCAGAGCGTCTGCATGTGGTGGCGCTCGTTGCCCCCCTCGCGGTCGAACCGCCGCGTCATGAAATGGGCTCTGCCGTTCTCGTGCAGCAGCCTGCAGGCCGACATCTCCACCCCCGCCGCCGTCGCCATCTGGTGGTAGGCGTACTCGATGCGCCCGTAACTCTTCGAGGGGCCGAGGTGGCTGTCGTTGCCCATGCCGTCGAACTTGAGCAGCCAGGCCTCGAACCCGGCCGGAACGTCGAACTGTCCCGTGCGGACCTCCTGGGTCTGCGGGTTCCAGGCAATGGTTGCCTTGGCTCGGGCGCCGCCGGCGGATGTGCCCACCTGAATGATCTGCTTGAGCGCGGTGCGGGCGTGGTCGTCGCTATCGAAATCACCGTTCACCGCCATGCGGGCGGCATCCACCAGCTGGCCCATTTCGATGGCCGTGGATCGGGTCAGCGTGGGCCCGCGCACCGGGCCGAAAGTGAGCGCGCCCATACCGCGTTTGCCCATGTAGGCCAGCCGGTCCAGCGGGGTGACGGCCTCCTTGAGGATGCCTCGCTCGGCCATCCACGCGTCAATCAGCGCGTTGCCGAAATCATCGGGCAGGGCGTCGGCCAGCAGCGCAGGCAGGCGCTTGAACGTGGCCAGTGGCAGATCCGTGAACAAAAAAGGCTCATCGGCCTGGGCCAAAGGCATCGTGAGCGGCGCCAGCTCGATGCCCCTGCGAACCCAGGCCGGGTCGTACTGGAACGCGTAGTAATTCCGCGTGGGCTCGCGCGCCACCGCACCCACCCGCTGGCCCCACGCCGACACCTCGACCGCATTCACCGCCTGATAAGCTGCGCGCCTGGGCGCCTTCCTGGGGGGCGTTGCCATCGTCATTCCCCAGCCCGAGGCTTGCGCGGCTTGAACGCCCGCTGGCGCGGGGCGCGCTTGTGGATCATGTCCAGTGGGTTGATCGTGACGGAAGGCTGCAACGTGTCGAGCCAGGCGGCCTTGTTCAGCGCTTTCAACACCCCCACAAATGAACTCAGGCTGGAACCCTCGCCGCTTTCAAGCCGGCGCACCGCGTTGATGGAAAGCCCCGTTTTCCCGGCCACTTCCTCCAGCGTGAGGTTCTGCCGCAGGCGCTGCGCGCGCAGTTGCTCACCCAGCTGGACCAACAACTCATCGGTGGTTTTTTCCTGAACCATAACTGGTCATTTTAGGATATTTAAAGCGGAAACTTCTTATAAATATTCAGTAACAGATATTTGTGAGACTGACTATTTGTCCGCACACGCAAAACTTATAAAAATCCAAAAATGAATATTTAAGAGGAAAATCCCACTTAAATGTCCGAATTCGGATGATATTGGCCAGGCCAAGTGTGCCCCGGCTGCCGCCGAGCCCGGGCTGCTTATTTCGTGGGCAACACAGCGCGGGGCCCCGCAGGAACTCGCTGCGGCACGGTTGCCCCGGCCCCATCCACAACGTTATGCACAAAAACCAGGGACAAGTCGGCCAGGCGGAAAAAGCTAGGCGCGCGCCTGGCCTGCCATCGGCAGCACATACCCCGTGCCCAACAAAGTGCGGCCCGAGAGCAGCGCGAACTTCGTGTCGGACTTGAGCTGGGCCAGTGCCAGCTCCGGGCGCAGGAACTGCACCTCCAGCGTGCAGGGCACCTCAGGCACCGGCTCCCCGCCGGACGGCACCGCCAGGCGCGTGGTGAATCCTTCGGAGCCCACCACCAACGAACCATCGAAGTAGCCCGCGCGGATCGGGCGGCTGAGCACGGGCGTATCGGCTGCCAGCAAAGTGAGCTCGATTCGCGCATTGGGCTCGAACACGGTGCCGGCCGCGAAGCCTTGCGGCGGGTGTTTTGGCGTCTTCGCGCGCTGGATCAGCCACCCGATGATGTTGCCCACGATAGGCAGCCACAGCACCATCAGCACCGAACCCAGATCGCGCGCCAGCGAAGGTTGCGGCGCCAGCCAGCGCACCACGCCGCCGATGAGCGCGAGCAACAGCATCACCACCGTGATGATCTGGCGGCGCCTGGAAATGGAAGGGGACGATGGGGAAGAGGAGGCTTGGGTCATGGCTGAGCAGCATACGCCTCGCCTGCTCACGCTCAGCCAGGAGACGGCGCGACGTGGTTTGCCTTGTCGCACTCGGCCGCGGCGCTCTGCAGGTGGGCCGCGAGTTCGCGCGCCTGCTCGGGGGAGAGATTCCATTCCACGTCCAGCGGCGTCGGGCGGGACAGCAGCGCCACGTCATAGCGAGCCTTCGCCTCCGCCCCTGACTTCATGCCGCGGATGCTCACCATCAGCTCTGCGGCCGTGCTGGGGTGATGCGAAGACCTAGTCCCCAGCGTAGGCACCGAGGTGCGGAAGTCAGGCGTGTTCGCGGCGTGCGGCGTGGTTGCCAATGCCGAGGAAGAAGAGGGCTTGCGGCCAAGGAATTTCATGAGGCCACCTTGTCGTCGTGTTTCAAGCCCAGCTCGCGCAACACCGCCAGGCGGCACACGCTGGCCATGGAGCGCTGCTCGCGCTCGGCCCACGCTTTCACATGCTCCAGCTCGGCCGGGGTGAGGCGCAGGGCGATGGGGCGGGAACTGTTGACGCCGTTGGGGACGCGCTTGCGAGACGGCGAAGAGACAGCGATGGTGGACATGGTCGAAAGGCTCCTTTCCCTGGGCTAGGATTGAGTAACGGAAAAATACACAAAAAGGGCACGTTCTGCAGCACGTGTGTTCCATAGTATCAGATCTCACAAAAAAATGAGTACTTTTGGTAGACGTTTGTTCGAAGAGCGGCACCGGCTACAGCTGAGCCAAGCCGAGCTCGCCCTGGCGATCGGGGTGGCGGAGCGCTCGATCGGAAACTACGAGCGCGGGCGACGCAGTCCAGATGCGGAGCAACTGCTGCGGCTCATCGAACAAGGGATGGACGTGTACTACGTCCTGACGGGCGAGCGGGCGTCTGCGCGAATGGATCTGAACCCTATGCAGCGAGCCGTGCTTGACGACTTCAATCGTTGTTCACATGTGAAGCAAGTCGAGGCGGTGAGGTGCATGGCGCTGCTCGCTGAGGGTGGGACGCCAAATGTGCCCGCCAAGCAGGTCCGCAAGAAGCGGACGAGAGAGGCCGAAGCCAAGCGCAGCAAGAACAGCTGAGGCGCTGAACCAGAAAGCAGAAGGGCTCAGGGGAACCACTTCCTTTCAAGCCGTGGTCATTGCAGCAGATCCTGGATGCAGCAAATGAGTGTCTTCACCGAGAGATTTTTGGAGGAGCGGCGTCGGCTCAAGCTGAACCAGCAAGAGCTGGCCGATGCCGTTGGAGTCTCGAAGCGCTCGATCGGAAACTACGAGCGAGGGGAGCGCACACCGGATGCGGAAGTGCTCATCAAGTTAGGGGAGGTCGGCGTGAACGTGTGCTACCTCCTGACGGGCAAACGCGTCTCGACCAGACTTGGCCTGGAGCCGATGCAACGAGCCGTGCTCGATGACTTCGACCGGTGCACGCATGAGATGCAGATCGAAGCGGTGAGGTACATGGCGCTGCTGGCCGAGGGCACGGTTCCGTCTGCGCCACTGAAGCCCAGAGAGAGGAGATCGAGTTCCTCAACGAAGGCATCGACGATGCGCACCGGATTGTCTTCACCGATATAGTCGTCAAGGCATTCGGGCAGCAAGGTGACTTGCTCGCGGGACTCGCCTTCGATGAATCTCTTCATGGGCACCTCGCTCAAAACGGGTGGCATGATTTTATTTTTGAACTCACGCGCCGGGAAGCGTTTTCACACCGCCTCGGCCGATAGCGGAAGTCTAGCCGCCACCCGCGACGGTGCTCGTCGGTCGCCGCCAGCAGCGCGGACAACGGTCTTTCGATCGTGCGAACCTTCTCAAGTGCAGCCACACCCCTTGGTGTGGCTGCACGGGTAGGAAGCGCGGTCATGGATGGTGCAAACCAGCTTCAGCTGGGCGCTGTGGCGTATGACCCGGGTCACTTCACACTGAGCACGCGGAACTTGAAACTGATCGAACTGCGGCGTCAGTGGAAAAACCTCTTCGTCGAGGCCCGCCGCTGCAACTTCAATCCGAGAAGAGAACCCCATGCTTCTTGCTGCGCTCACGAGATTGCCTCTGTATGGCCTGCTTGCGCTTGCACCTTTGGCGGCTTGCGCACATATCGATCCGCCGTTCGCCACAGCGCAGGCCAGCCTTGCCGACGAAGAGGGGGATCTGGCCGATGATTCCGTTGGCTTGCCATCGATGCAGCCCGCCGCACCGCCGACACGAAGCGTGCGAAAGCTGAGCGACAGCGAACTCACTTGCACGCAGATTTATGCGGAAACCCAGGCTCTCGAGAAGACCATCAAGGAACAACAGGCCGAGGCCACGCGGGCACAACATGCCATGACCGAAACTCAAAGCGAAATGACGAAGCACGCGGGCGACATGCGTGGCGGCGGCATGGGTTCGGTGATCGGCAACGGGCTGCTCGGCATGATCCCGGGCGCCGGCCAAATCCAGGGTTACGCGATGCAGGCCGCCGCCAATGCCCGCAGAGCCAGCATGCAGGAAAGCGCCAACAAGATGATGCAGGCGCAAACCCAGTTGATGAAGGTGGAGATGGCCATGGAGCATGCGCAGGCGCGCAGCGAACACCTGGCCGATCTGTTCTTGAAAAAGGGCTGCAAGCTTTCACAGGTGAAAGCAGCCGCCCAACCTGCTCACTAGCCGGCTGGTCGGCGATCAGCCTCCTTGAGAGGTCTGGCATCGCGCATCACTTGCATTGCTCGTCAAACGTGCTCGTCATGGTTGAAATGACCTCTGGGCGGATGCCGAGCCAGGTGTCGACTTTCATGTTGGTGGCCTTTGCCTCGCATTGGAGCCGCGCTTGTTCCGGCGGCTTGGCCGGCATCAACTTGATCAAGCCGGACAGGGCGTCGCAATACTGTTTGAAGTTCTTCGCGCGCAAGGCGTTGTCTCTCTGGCTGCGCAGCTTGTCGTACTCGCCACACTGTGGATCGGTTGCCGCGATGGAAGCGCTGGCCAGCGTGGACAGCGCCAGGCCAAGAATGAGTTTGGACATGTGAATGGGTCCCGGGCGGGAGGTGGTTGGGTCGATCGGAAACAGACGATCGAAAGTATCCAGGGCGCCCCTCTCGCGCGTAAGTGACCGGAGTCACATGGCAAAGAGAGCGAGAGAAAGGGACAGGAGACCGGCCCGGATCAACCCGCCAGCGCGTCCAGCAGTTGGTGGGCACGCACGGGCTTGTGCAGGAAGGGCACGCCGCTGGTTTTGATGTCGCTGATCTGTTGCGGCGCGGTCTCGCCGGTGACCAGCAAGGTGCGCAGGTGTGGGGAGGTGCGGCGCAGCGCGACGAGGTAGTCAAGGCCGTTGCTGTCTCCCGGGAGTCGGAAGTCGGAAACGACGGCGTCGATCGGGTTGAGCTGCAACAGGTGCTGCGCCTGCTTCACATTGCTGGCGGAATACACCGTGCAGCCGCACGATGAGAGGAGCAAGGCCATGGCCTCCCGGCTGACCGGCTCGTCATCGATCACGAGCACATGGCGGGGCAGGTTTTTCTCGGCTTGCCCGGTCGGCACAAGGTCCGCGTCAACAGGCTTCGACGCACCATGCGTCCCCGCGCTGGCCTCTTTCACCCACACCCGAAAGCGCGTTCCTCGCTGCGGCTTTGATGAGAGCGCGATGGGATGGTCCAGCAAGCTGGAGAGCCGTTTGACGATGGACAGACCAATGCCCAGGCCGGACGCGCGGTCGCGTTGCGGGTTCGCCAGCTGGTAGAACTCGTCGAACACCCGCTGTTGATGTTCGCTGGCGATGCCCATGCCGGTATCGACAACCTCGATGCAGACCCGACCGGCGCGCCCCGCTGGCGCGCCCGATCTTGCTGCAACGAGCACACCGCCGGTGCGCGTGTATTTGATGGCGTTGTCGATCAAGTTCCCGAGCAGGCGCGTGAGCAGCTGTGCGTCGCTCACGACGACCAGATCGCCCGGTGCGCGGAAGCGAATCTGGAGGTTTTTTTCCTGGGCGCGGCCGGAGAAGGTGTGATTGAGCGAGACGAACAGCTCATGCACACGCAAGGGTTCGAGGGTGGGTTGCACGGCGCCGGCGTCCAGCCGGGAGATGTCGAGCATGGTGTCGAGCGATTGGTTGAGCATGCGCACCGAGTGGCCCAAGCGGGCGATGGTCTGTGCGCTTTCCTCGTCAAATCGGGACCGCTCCAGCACCGACGTGAACAGCGAAATGGCCTGGAGGGGTTGGCGCAGATCGTGGCTGGCAGATGCAAGAAACCGGCTCTTTTCCCGGTTCGCGTTTTCGACCAGCTCCACCTGCTGCGCCAGACGGCGGGCGAGATCTTCTTTTTCAAAGCGGACCGTCAAAGATTCTTCGAGCAGGTCGGCTTGCTGGAACGTCCATTTGAGTGTCATTGCCAGAAAGAGCGCCATGCAGAAGGCCAGCACGTAGCCGACCAGGCCGCCGTGCCAGAGGCAGGCGGAGATCATGCCGGCTGCTGCCGGAATGCTGAATGCGGCAATGGTCTGGCGGTGGGTGGACACGATGGCGGAACCGAGGGATATCGCACCCATGATGAACAGGGAAATCAGGAGCAGGGGTTCGACGCTCTGGTGCGCGCTGAGCAGCCAGGGGGCGAGTCCCCACATGGTCCCCAGCCGAAAGATGTCGCGCACCCGGCCGCGCAAGATGCTGGCGAGCTCGTGATCTCGCACCGGGCCATGGGCTTCGAGTTTTCTCCGTTGCACGTAGGTGGAGAAGACGACGATGTAGAACAGGCCGAGCCAGACCAGAGGGAGGCTGGAGGTCCCATTCAGGTAAAACAGGATCGCCAGCGGCGTCGCAAAGGGAATGGGCGAGAGAATGCGCACCGGCCCGGTCTTTTGCAGCAGGAGCGCGAGCTGGATGTGCTGCACCGCCAAGGGCGCGGTTGCACGGGGTGATGCGCTGAAGCTGGTCAACCGCATTCGATTCATGCGACTTAGAAGAACAGCCTGATCAGCTCGGCGCGGGAGCGGACGTTGAAGTCGAGAAAAATCGTCGAAACACAGTTCTTCACCGAGCCCAGCGCAAGCCCGGTTTCGTTCGCAATCGCCTGGTTGTCGAGGCCGCTCAGCAGCAGTTCCAGGATCTGAATCTGACGGGCGGTCAATCGGATGCCGGGCTTCAGATTTTTGCTTCGGGCCAGTGCGCCGAGCTGTCCCGCCGGCCCGCCGGCGGCCGCGCTTTCAATCGTTTCGAGCAGCCCCTTCAAGTCGTCTGCTTCACCGGTTTTGCAGAAGTACCCCAAGGCACCGTGCGCCAGCGCTTCATCGCGCACGCGGGGATCGTGCGTGCCTGACACGACGACGATGGGGAGGTCTGGGTAGAGCTGCCTCAGGAGCTGGAGGCCGGCCAGGCCGCGCGTGTCGCCCAGGTTCAGATCGAGCAAGAGCAGAAAAACGTCTTCGGCGCGTTGCTTCAGAAACAGGAGGGTCTGTTCCAGGCTGTGTGCCTCTGCCACGTGGAACCGGTCAGCGAAGTGCTGACCAATCACCTGGCGCAAGCCCATGCGCACCAGTTCGTGGTCATCAACGGTCAGTATCGTTCTGAGTCGCTGGGGTTCAGACATCGCCGGATCAGTCCTTCCTGTATCGCTCCACACGCCCGCTTCGGGCGGCCAAGAGCCGACATCCTAGACGACGCCACGGACCGGCCAAAACAAAAGGGCCCCATCGGGGCCCTTCTGTTGGAAGCTGTTGGTGCGCTCAGTCCGCCTTCAGCTTGACCTCCTGAAACACGCGCTGCAGCCGCTGCGCTTCGGCGGTGTAGAAGGTCTGTGCCTGCTTCAGCGGCATGGCGCGCGTGAGCGCCACCCCGCCCGCTTCGCGCGTGTAGACGCCGAACTCCGGCCCTTGCAGGGCGGTGTCGATGGCCTTGTGCACGGTGGTGACCACCTCGTTGGGCGTCTGGCGCGGCAGGAAGACGCCGGTCCAGACGGTGTAGACGAAGTCCTTCAGGCCGCCGAGTTCGCTCAGGCGCGGCAGGCCGGGCACGGTTTTGTCGGCGGTGTGGGCGAGGGCGCGCAGCGTGCCGGCCTCGATCAGCTTGGCGGTGCTGCCGGCCATGGGCAGGAAGGCCACGTCCACCTGGCCGCCGATCAGGTCGTTGACGGCGGGCGCCAAGCCTTTGTAGGGCACGTGCATGAGCTGTGTGCCCGTCAGCAACTTGAAGTGCTCGCCCATGAGGTGGTAGAGCGTGCCGCTGCCCGGCGTGGCGTAGGTCAGGGGCTTGTTGGCGGGGTTCTTCAGGTGGTCCAGCAGCGCTTGCGCCGAATTGATCTGCAGACTGGGCCGCACCACCAGCGCGATGTTGGTGTACGAGAGCTGCGAGACGAGCACGAGGTCGTCGGGCTTGTAGCGCACGCTGGGCATGGTCAGCGGCGGCAGGATGGGCTCGGCCACCGTGGTGAGCAGCAGGGTGTGTCCGTCGGCCGGCGCGGCCAGCACCTTGCCCACGCCCATGGCACCGCCGACGCCGGCGAAGTTTTCCACGATGACGGTTTCGCCGAGGGCTTTCTGCATCAGTGGCTGCATGACGCGCGCCACCATGTCGGCCGGGCCGCCGGCGGGAAACGGGACGACGACGGAGATGCGGCGCGCGGGGAACGCGGTGCCTTGCGCGTGGGCCAGTGGGGCGACGAGGGTGCTCAGGGCCGGCGCCAAGGCAGCGGCCAGCAGGGAGCGGCGGGCGATCTTCTTCATGGTGTCTTGTCTCCTGTGTTGTGGGGGGTCAGGCGGCGGCCTTGGCGGGCGTCGCGGGGCGGTGCTGCTTGCTCTGGTCGATGCGGTAGAGGCGCGTGGCGTTGCCGCCGAGAATGAGTTCGAGCGCGTGATCGGGGATCTCGGGCATGTCCAGCGCGCGTGCGTGTTCGTTGATGTTCTGCACGGTCTTGTGGAAGGTCCACATGAACGGATTTTCCGAGCCGTACAGCAGGCGCTCCCAGGGGTTCACGCAACCGAAGTCGTGGATCAGCTGGTAGACCGTGCGTGGATGGTAGAAGCCCAGCGCGCTCAGGTCGGCGTGGAAGTTGGGGTTGCGCGCAACCACGCCCATGGCTTCGGCGGCGTAGGGGTAGCCGAGGTGGCAGATGACCACTTTCATCTTGGGGAAGCGCTGGCCCACTTCGTCGAGCAGCCAGGGTTGCTGCAGCTTCATGTCGGCGCCGCAGACGGGCGTGAAGCCCATGTGGAAGTGAACCGGCACGCCGAGTGCAGAGGCGGCCTCGTACAGCGGTTCGCAGGCCTTGTCGCGCGGGTCGAAGTGCGCGTAGGTGGGGTAGAGCTTGATGCCCCGGAAGTCGTGGTCGCGCACGCAGCGCTCCAGTTCGTCGGCCGCGCCCCAGGGGTCAATGATGGGGTCGGCGCTGCAGATGCCGATGAGCCGGCCCTTGGAGGCCTTCACCTGTTGGGCCACGAATTCGTTGGGTACGTTGTAGGGGCGCTGTTCGGGAGGGAGCACGCGGTTCCAGTTGCCGGCCAGCACGCAGCACACGTCGATGCCCACTTCGTCCATGACGTGGACCAGCATCTCGCCGTCGCGGCGCTCGGACTTCACTTCGGTGCTGTGGTAACGGAAGCCGCGATCGCTCCAGTTTTTGCGCAGCTCGCTGTAGATGTGCTGCGAGACGTGAACACCCGGCTGGCCCAGGTGGATGTGGTTGTCGACGACGAACATGCGGTCTCCTGAATGGTGTGGGGCCGAAGTGTAGTCATCGAATAGTTTGATGTCAAACTAATAGATGGAAAATGATTTGACGGCTGCGTGCTATCCTGCCGCCTGCCCATGGCCGATTGCACCCCTCCTTCTTCTCCCGCGCTCGACGCTTACGTCGGGTACCACCTTCGCAAAGCGCACAACCAGGCGCTGCGCCGCCTGGACCTTGCGCTGGGCAAGCTGCAGCTGACCACCGCCATGTATGGCGTGCTGGAGTTGTTGAGTTGCAACGTGGAGTTGCCGCAGGGCCAGCTGGCGCGCGGCGTGGGGCTGACCAACCCGTCGATGGTGCCGCTGGCGGACAAGCTGGCCGAGCGCGGCCTGATCGACCGCACGCGCCAGGAGCACGATCGGCGCACGGTGTATCTGAAGCTCACGCCGGAAGGGCGCAAGTGCTGGAGCCGCGCCGCGCGCATCGTGCGCGAGCACGAAGCCGCGCTGCGCGCCGCGCTCTCCGATGCCGAGACCGCTGAGCTGATCCGGCTGCTGGGCAAGCTCGGGGACTGAAGGGAGTCACCCCCTGCGCCGCTTCGCGGCTTCCCCCTCTCTGGCGCCTTCGGCTGGGAGGGGGACGGCATCTTGGGCCGGCAAAGCCGGACCCTTGATGCCCCTGGGCTCAGACCGTCTCGAGCGCGATCGGGTTGCGCAGCACGCCCAGCGCATCCACTTCGACTTCCACCACATCGCCCGGCCGCATGTAGAGCGGCGGC